>ENA-UOOK01002017-UOOK01002017.1-fermentation-metagenome-genome-assembly--contig:-NODE-2017-length-25668-cov-4.009956_pt1 | contig 25668 bp, 23 predicted proteins | sample MGYA00245777_ERZ724023 | MGnify/ENA primary metagenome ERZ724023 (study PRJEB28704, sample SAMN03018312) | fermentation metagenome | biome: anthropogenic terrestrial biome; feature: soil; material... | reverse complement strand
AATCTATGGCCAGCTGGCCGGGGATCATTTCATGGAAGTCACGGCAGCAACAACTTTTAACAGCTTTTCAAAATCTGTCATGCTCAACATCATTCATTGATCGTATATGTGAGCACAAATGTAACATTTATGAGGTGGGTGGCAAGATGCCGATTCTGAACGCTTACGATAAGATTATAATGGAAGAACTATTAACAGTCATTGCCGACTCAAATGGTACACTCACATATTTTGTTTTTGATCGTCAGTAGTGAATCCTTACCATATTTTTTCTTCAATTCCTGAATCATTTTCTGTTTCTTCCCACTACTATTAGGACTATAATTTGTCGGAACAATAAAGGCCTGAACTTTGTTGTCTTTCTTATGAATTTGCGGAATTGTAGTCAGAATCTGATCGATAGCATGTGACACGTCCTCACCTTTTAACTCAACATAACTTTCAACTGAACTTTCATTATTATCCCCATAAAGAAGCAACTTATCACATCGTAATCCTTCGGTAATCACACAACCGTCAACCTGAATCTTCCGGCATTTTTTCTTTTTAGGATTATGGTAAATCATTTTCCTGTGTTTCTCCTCGAAAACGACCTCTAAGCCTTCTGTATCGACCTCACACTTATCCGGTATTGCAATCATAGTTCCAGAAGTTTTGAATAGTCATCGGATATGCATTCTGAAGCTTTATCGAGTTCATCTGTTGAAATCAACTGAAATTCATCATCCTTGATCGAATGAATTTTCCCATCCTTAATACCATAAGCTGACAAGTCTTCATAACGGATATATGACGAACAGTGCAAGATATTTTCAACTGCATCTTTCTTACTCTCATCATGGCTAACGATATTACCTGCTGCAATAAGATTATTGATAGTTGTCATGACATAAGGGCTATGAGTCGTGATAACAATGGTATTATCTCGTTTATTATCGATCATCTGTGCTATTTCCTTTATCAGATAGTACTGTGTCTCGGGAAACAAATTCTCTTCGGGTTCCTCAATAATCAAATTGGAATAATGTGGCTTTCCTATTCGCTCTGTCAAATCTGCTATGCGAACAACAGAATCTTTTAAACCACTCTTATCTTTAAGAGTAATTATGATGTTAATCAGGTCGCTAAATATTTTATCATTTTTCAAAGATTCTCTTTTCATTAAATCAGCAATTTCCTTGTCAGAAAAAAATGTTTGGTCTGCCAGATTCCGAATCGCGGTATATTTATCAAAGGAGATATCCTGTTCATTCTCAAATACCCACTTTGTATTGTAGTTGAGAAAAGCATACATCGGTACGGCCGACTGTATTCCGCTTGAGGCCTGATCCATGTCTATCGTTTTCCCGTCCGGCAATACGATCACATCTCCCTTGCTAGCATCATAATAATACTTAATGCCAAGACCGAGCAAGTCAATCTGATTTTTGACATCAAATTTACTACGAATCAACAACCAATCGAAGACAAAGTCACGGACATATGTATCTGCCATTTTCAACGTGGACAAATTGGGGATGGCTACATAGTTACGCTCTGATGGAATATAGGAGATCTTTCCCATCTTCGCTTTTTTCAGGTCGCCTACAATATCAACCTGACAGTTATGAGACTTGCCGTCAAAAAGGATTTGTAATAAATTACCCTTGAATTTTATCTGCGTATCATCGTAAATATAGGAATCTAATTTATGATATTTAATCAGATTCTTATCAATATATTTAGTATCAATATGATCTTTACCCTGCTTGATGAGCACATCTTTCTCCAGCCACTGGCAAAAACTGATCACCTTTGCCAGGGTACTTTTACCTGAACTTTGAGGACCAATAAAAACATTATATTTATTAATCTCAACTTCAACATCCTTAAGAGGTCCCAAATGATGTATGGATACGATTGGCTTCATGCTTGTAAAAACAATTAATTCAACACTTTAATTTCTCTCTAGAAAAAGAAACACCTTTACAAAGGTAATCATTTTTTAGAATATCGTAGTCTTTTAACCTGTTAATTTATAAATTAACGTAGCACCTATCAGTAGTACCTATCATTTGTTCGTGTCCAATTGATGTCCACCCCCTGTCAAGTATGGTTCCCATCGTTAAATCAAGTCACTCACACTCGCCTGCTGAACCAATTGTATATACAGATCCCTGGTCATCAAAAAAGTAGGAACAACGGACAGGTCACATCTTACGGCGATCTTCTTCAGGTTACGCTTGATGTTCTGACGCTGCAGGACAACATTCCTGAGGGCTTCTTTCCGACTTCGGGTAGTGACGAAGGGAAAGAAATAGGAAGTTTCAGACAAATAACGGGCGGCAATTTCCTGCATCTGGAGATCCCAAAAGACTGTCCGCCTGGGATTTTCCCCTGCGTGTGAAGTATAAGTAAGCATACCGTCCGGTTCAGTTTCCGAATACACTGATGGGTAAAGGCTACGAATATCAAGATTCAGTGATGTAATGTTATCCTATTCCTGTCGGGATCATTGTGATCACCACAATCCGCATCCATCATACTTTTCACTTCTTCAAATTCTTCCTTATATATACCCCCGACAGCCACGACCATATCACCAATCTTCATGACGAGTTTACGGTCACGGGCTATACGGATGACATAGCCTTCCTGCCCTTTCAGAATACCCGTCAGCACCCGTAACTTCACATTACCTTCGGCATAGTGCTCGATAGGGTTCTGAAGGATCCGGATCCTGGTAGGGTCGTCCTTCATGATCTGCATGAAAGGCTGCATCTGAACGTCGGGGATCACAGCCGGAACATTGGTGTTGTGATCCTTGACCAGATGAAGGGAAGGATAATGCTCATGCAAATATTGTTGAAGAAATTTGGTACTGCCCTGCAGGAAGACGAAACCACTGATTGAAGGTTTCTCTATCTTCCTGACGCCATGTCTGGCTTTCTCATAGAAAACGGACCGGTGGACAAAGCAGCGGCAATGGCCCTCCTTGTTCACCTCGGCTTCAAACTTGTCCACTTTCTTATTATGGATAAACAAATAGCCCCACGAGGCAGGATCCTCAGCCCATTTCTGACTGATCTTTTCATCCTCCGGAGATATTCTCCCTATTCCTTGACCTGACTGTCCGTCAATCCAAGTAACGTGTTTGCCCTTTGGAAAACAACCGTTTTCGTCGGCTATAATCGAGGTTACCGTACCATCCGGTTTCATAGTTCCCTTGATTATTTTATGCCCTTGCCAACTGCCCTCTCGGTGGTACTGGCGTACCCGAAAGTGCTGAAGTCTTATTTACCATACTCGTATCTCTTAATACTCGTAATCCACTATTTTTCAGGCTCATAGCCTGGACATAACAACTTCTTTACTCTTTGTAAAAGGAGTATTGCGATACAAAGATACATTTTTCTATGATTTCGGATAGTTTTTCATCCTTTTTCTTTCAAGAACAGAAAAATTCTTCGCCGGTCATTTCGGAAAGTATTGATAGTCAGAATGGTTATTCGTATCGCCCATTCCCAAAGATTCAACTTGACACGATGCCGGGATCAAATGCAGTTGATGACCTGTCCATGGCAGAAAAATGCGTTTTGTCCTACTTCACACTGATACCCAATCACTGATGTACCGGAAAACGGGTATCATCAAAAAAACTTGCAGAAATCATCTGTAATACAAAATATTTCAATGACTTTATCTTTGATGATCAGATATTAGGAAAAGATTGTATATAATACCATGGGGAGGCCGGAATTTCTATCTGTTTGAAGGATGTCGTACACAAGGATTCCGCACAGCTTCTTCCACCCTATGATGAATATCTGATCGGCTATAAGAGTCGTGACCTCGTCCTTCCGCCAGGACAACGCCATCGTACCCATAACAACAGTGGCAATTTCTATCCGGTGATAGCCCATAACGGTATAATCTATGGCAATTGGAGTCCCTACGAGGATACGCTTCAAGTTGATTTCTTTGACAAGGATGCTCTTATAGATTATAAATATATAATATATCGCAAAGCATTAAAAACAAATACTTTGCGATATTTAGTTATTATGATTATCTGATATGATGATAAAGAGTTCCTCACTTGCCGTGTAAAACAGGCGACACTGAGTCAGGCCTATGCCCCTTTCTGTTGCTGGATGTTACACAGTCTGGCTGGGAAAGGGTTCTTGAAGTAAGGAAGGGATCATTCCAACCATACTTGTCATCCAAATCTTTAGTGTATCTTCCAAACATAATTACCTCCTTTTTTATATTATGCAAATATAAACTATTCCAATATCATTTGCAACATTGAGGGCAACTTATTTATTTTTAGAATTTGTCAGAGTCGGATACGCATTCTGCTGAAATCAAATATTAAAAAACGGCATGGATTCTCAGGCTCAATACATTTACAGGGCCACGGCTTCGATTATATCCTGGGTTAATAATAAATTGATATGCCCCCGAAATGAACAAATTATCTTTCAAGGCAAATGAATAATACAGTTCTGAGAGATTTTCCAAACCGTAATCTAAATGTCCGTCACCCAGTTCGAATCCATATCCACCGGCTTTAAGATAATCACGGTGGGAATTTGACAATGCCGATATTACGTATGCCAGTCCCACCGTGTCATTTTTACGATGCCATTTACTGCCATCAGCAGAAATTCCGGCACTCAATGTACGATCGACTTCTGTAAAAGCCCATGTCTCGTTATGACCGTCATTCCATCCCGCTCTGAAAAATACACCCATAAAGTCATTTATCTCTTGCTCAAGGTTGACTCCAAAGCCATATTTGGTCCTACCGGCTTTCTCTGTCCTAGACAGATCGGGAGAAGTAGGATCCAATTTTAAACTTTCCTCATAGTTTCCCATATTTGCCCAGTTGATGAATGAGAACAACCGGATACTTCCCTTTTCTCCATCGAGGGAATAATTGTGAGTGTATTCCAAAGAATGGGAGCTGGATCTTTGAAGTCGCCAATCCATTTGCATTCCATTTGCGATCTTTGGAAGCAACGAGATGCCATAACGTAATGCATTATGCGGTGTAACCCATTCTAACACTATACTGGGAGTGTATCCTTTGGTGTTCGCTGCGAAATCCCATGCACCATTGTCCATAAGTCCCCAACTCATAAATTGTGTTCTTGGATCATGACTGTATTTATTAGTGTCAAAAACATCAGATACACAAATTTTCCCAATCGTCAAGGCTATATATTCAGTCGGGATCATCCCTCCTAATTGATTGATGTCGTCACATTGATAAACCTTATTGCTGCTCAAAGGAATAATTTGAGTAAGATATAGTCGACCTAATTCAAAGGATGGTGCAGGGCTGTCTACTCTATACGCCTCACCGTTGGTAGATGCTCCTACTCCAGCAGAACCGCTCAAGCCCGCGCCACCTGATATTTCCGGTCCAATAAAGAGACTTCCACCCTTCCACAACCTTACACCAAAGAATAAAGTTGTTGTCAGTGATCGCTTGGATTCACCTTTAGAGATCAGGCTGTTTGTTCCTGAATAGGCCGCATGAAAAGATGGTTTATATTGAGATATTACGGTTACCTGCCCATGTATGGAAAAGCGTTCATTTTTCAGGGTGTCTTCAGACTGTGCCAGAACAGTACTTGAAATTCCTGTGGCTAATAATACACACAGGAAACATAATCTCATAAGAAGAATGTATCTTAAAGTAATTTTTCTTGTTATCATCATTTGTATATTTGTTTTTACAGCATCATAAATGCTATATTAATGTTCGTAATATACTATATTAATGTTCGTAATATACTGTATTCCCGTTCATCCATTTAGCAACTACTGCGAGCCCTGCCACGAGGATCGTCTCATCGATAATTACTTATAGGAAAAAATCGGATATATATAATCAGAGAACTTCCAAGGGTCTTCCAAGACCAAAGGATTGGAGTCAAGAAATCGATTCAGACAAAGTGTGTAAAAGAAGTCATGTATTACTTCCCTGTTTATGCGCCAGAAAGAAGGCGGGAACGGCCCACTCCCCCACTAAGCGCAGGTTGATGATTTTATTATATTTGACGGGTTACTGTCCATATATTTTTTAAATTTGCGGTGCAAAGATATACTTTTTTTCTTAATTATTCACTTTATTTAATAAAAAAATAAAGTTATGACCTGAAAAATCATTCATATTATTTGGTAGCAGTGTCCTTATTATTTCTCTCTATTTAGATTAATTAAGTAGTATGGTACTCAATCTGTCCGTTCTCTTTTCCGTTAGTTATTATTTAAGGAGCCACGTCAGCGAAGAAGTCAGATCACCATTCTAACAAGGATCAAGAAATCCATCCTATAGAAAAATCAGCGCTATAGGATGGAGTCATCGTTTACCGGAATATTTTCAGCATCAGACAAGGCAGCACCAGCAACAGCAGCGGCAAGGCTACGCAGAATCCTCCGATGACCGCTACGGCAAGCGGCTGCTGCATCTGAGCCCCCACTCCAATCCCTAAGGCGAGAGGCATCAGAGCCAGTACAGCACTGATGGCAGTCATTAACTTTGGACGGATGCGCAAGGCTATGGCATAGTCGACAGATTCGGCCACAGCACCACCCCGTTGCCTGTTCTGGTCATATTGGTTGACAGTGAAGATAGCATTCTCGGCAATGATACCCACCACCATGATGATCCCCGTATAACTGCTCACATTAAGAGGCGTTCCGGTGATATAAAGCGCCAGCAGACTCCCTCCTACTCCAAGGACGGAGATAAAAAGGATGGCAAGGGAGATACCCCATTTGCGGAAGAGGAACAGCAGCACGGAGAAAACCAGCAAGGTTGCCATCAGGAGGATGGTAAGTAATTCACTGAACGACTGTTGCTGCTGTGAATAAGCTCCACCAAACTGTAAGGTATATCCTTTCGGCAGATTAAGTTTTTTATGGAATTGCTGCTGCAGGTCCTTTACCGTTGATCCGAGGTCACGGCCTTCCAGACGGGCTGTCAGCGTAATATCCGCCTTCAGGTCTTCCCGTTTCTGCTCGATCTCACCAGGAATGACGCTCATCCTGCAGAAATAACCTACAGGACGTGTAGTGCCGTCAGGAAGAAAGACCGGTTCATGCATGATCTTTGCCGGGTCATTATCCTTGAAGTCAACGAATCTCAATAACACCCTTCTGAGTTGTTCTCCATCCTGGATGCTGCCTATCTGTAGTCCCCCCGTCATTGCTGCCTGCTGTGGTGCCGGTTCAATGACATTATCAGGTTGGCTGAGCGGCACTCCCCCTATATAGCATGACAGTTGACTGGAAAAATCATCAAGGGAGATGCCATACTGAGCCAACAACTGTTCATTTGGGGTATAGACTATAGAAGAGCCGGCAGGCACCAGCCCGTTATCAATATCCACGACGCCATGAGTATGTCTCATGATATGTTCCGCCTGGGCCGACAACTGTTCCAGTCGCTTGTAGTTATTACCGAAGATTTTTATTTCTATTGGATTCGGCGTACTCATCAGATCCCCCAGCAAATCAGAGATACGCTGCCCGAAATCTACGGTCATTACAGGTACTTTCTGCGCTATCTCCTTTCTGAGATCATTGATCACTTCCGGAGTAGTCTCCTTCCGGCCGGGCTTCAACTGGATGAGATAATCACCGAAATTAGACGGCTTGACATCGAAGGACATGCCCAGCGCAGTCCTTCGGGAATAAGTCTCTACGGCAGGATGGGACATGATGATTTTCTCCATCTCCCGGCAGAGACGGTCAGTCTCTTCTATGTCCGTCCCCGATGGAGAGTGATAATCAAGTACGATAGTCCCCTCATCCAGGTCAGGGAGGAATCCCGTCTGCATCTGATGATAAGATAGCCAGCCTCCCCCAACCAAGGCCATGACAAAGAGGATGACGATGACCGGATGCCGGTAAGCTCTTGTCAGCCATCTCACCTTTCTGACAGCATCCTGTTCAGTACTGTTACCCGTCTTTTCCGGGTGCCGCGGACGGAACACTTTCTTACCGCTGATTACGATATAAAGTGTCGGCAGCAGAATCCAGGTCACGAAAAAGGAAGCCAGCAGTGTGAGTTGCATCGTTATGGCAAGGTCCTTGAAGAATGCTCCTGCCATACCACTCATCATACGGAACGGGAAATAAATGATAATGGTAGAAAGCGACGAAGCCACCATAGCGGGAAAGAGATTATGGATGGCAGTATGCACCACGGTGGTCCGGGGCTCCTGAGGATGATCTTCCTGTTCACGATAGATCTGTTCGATGATGACGATGGCATCGTCGAGGATTAATCCCACCGAGGCCGCTATGGCTCCCAGTGACATGATGTTCAGTGATATGCCGGCAATTTTCACGAGCAGGATACTCAATGCCAGCGTGACAGGTATCGTCAGCATCACGGCAGAGCTGGCACGCCAGGAACGCAAGAAGAGAACCATCACGAGGATGGCCAGGAAAAGACCCTCGATAATCGTTCTTACTACACCATAGATAGAACTGCCTACAAAGGCACTCTGGTCATAATAAGTCTTCAGCTCATAACCAGCAGGAAGGGCCTTCTGCACTTCCTTTTCCTTTGCTTTTACATTCTTGGCAAAAGTGAGCAGGTTCACTCCAGGCTGTTTCACCAGGTCGATAAGCACCGCATCATCACCGTCTGCATTGATTTTCAGGAATTCCTGTTGCTCCTGCACCTCTACCCGGGCAATGTCCGAGAGATACACCATCCTGTTCTGGTTGCCTTTGATGACCGTGTTCTCCAACTGCCGGACATTGCGTATTCTCGTATCGGTCAGTGTCAGATAGAGTCGGTGATACCCTCCCACCATTCCGTTACCCTCGATAAAATTGGTATGCTGGAAAGCCTTGATGATGTCTTCCGGGGTAATGCCGAGAGAGGACATCTTTGTTGCATCCGGGATGACGACAAACTCTTTTGCCTTGCCTCCATGGATGACCACATTGCTAATGCCGTCCACCTGGGAGAACAGCGGCCGTACGACGAGATTGGCCACATCTCTCATTTCTATACTGCCGTGAGTCTTACTCTTCAGCGTATAGCCATATACAGGATACAGACTCTGGTTCATGACCTCCGTCGAGATGACCGTACCAGCAGGAAGATAGTTCTTGATCTCATTGACACGACTTTCCAGTTGGGCTTTCAGGGCATAGATATCCATCCCCCATTTGAAATACACATCGATGACACAACTGCCACGACTCGTACTACTTTTAACCGTCGTCACTCCCTGTACCTTCTTCACCGCACTCTCCAGCGGTTTCGTAACCGTGATCATCATCCTGTCAACAGGTTGTTCTCCAGCATCAGCAATAAGCGTGATCCTTGGAAACTGAACTTCCGGAAACAGACTTTTCCGCATATTCAAGTAACTGTATATCCCTGCCAGCAGGATGAGAGCACCTACAAAAATGATAGGTTTCTCAAAGAGTTGGTACATCGACTTCTTCTGTATCTTGTTCATGATTTAATATGAGTTTCTTAGGAATGGAACCAGCGTATTTGAAGGAGATCCATCAACTTATAGTTACCTTATCTGACCATTTTCACAATGGACTGTTCCGTCAAGGCATAAGCGCCGTTATTGACAATTCTGTCAGAAGGATTGAGTTTCGGAGAGAGAATTTCTATGTAGCGGTCATTGCCGTTACCCGTTATGACAGGAATTTTCTCTACCGTAGAATCACTTGTCAGGCGGAAAATCCAATACCGGCTTAGATTATCATCACTCTGCACGGCTCCGACAGGCAGGATCTGATGATTACCGGTTGTACTTTTGACCCAAATGACGGCCTTTGCTACCAGTCCTGCCGGGAGGAATCCGGCATGTACCCTGGCAATGAAATCTTCAGTCTGGTCGGCATCATCCATATTTAACAAGGCACGGGCCAGGGTTGTCTTCAGTCGGGTACCCTCAGGCAGCAGCAGCGTACAAGGCATCCCTGAGTGTACCTGTCTCCGTTCATCATAAGGGATATGGATACGAAACACCAGACTTGTTGCGTCCACGACATCACATACCGGCGTGCCCTCTGTCACGTAACTCCCCTGCTGTTGATAAACGGCTGTAATGATACCCGGGATAGAAGACGACACGGTGACAGGAGCTACCTGCATGCCCAATGCAGCCTGTTCATTACTTTTCATGGAGAAGAGAAAACCGTGGCGTCCCGTCCGGTCACCCTGTTGTAGATGCATGCGGACAATATAGCCTGATACAGGAGCCACCATCTTCACCTCCCGCAGATAGTCAGACTGCGCGAGGAACTCCAGCCGCCGGCTGATGTTGCCATATTCTACATGAGTAATGGTGACCTGCGTATGAGGCACCGGAGCAGGCTCTTCCGATGCCTTTTGCCGGCAAGCCGCTAAACAACTTGTGGTCAGGATGAGGGATAAGATAGAATAAATAAGTGTCTTGTTGTTATTTGTAACCATGTTTCTGTTTATTTACCAGTTCCAATAATTATAGGTGTTGACGATCATATCCTTGTTGACACATAGCGTGTTATGGTTTCTTATTTCGTCACGGTAATGGCTGAAGACATTGATATAGTCAATGACAGACCTCCTGCCCGCCATGATTTCCCGTTTATAATCTGCCAGCAGCCTGCGATAGTCCTGCAGCTGTTGTTGTGAAAGTCGGATCTGTTCGTCCTGAGTCTTCATGATCTCCAGCAATGACCTGAGACGTTCTTTCCTTACAGTCATCTCATGATTACGCTGTTCGCGGATTGTACTTAAAGCCAAGTGGTACTCTCTCTGGCGATGCTTCATCTGTTTGCCGTCAGACAGCAGCCAGGTAAGATGCAATCCTGCACTGACCCCGAAATGACGGTAAAGGTCCTTATAGGCACCCGTCTGAACTCCGTTGGTCACAAAGAGAGACAGTTGGGGTCGGTAGAGATTCTGATAACTCGCCAGGTCAGTATGCTGCAAGAGGCTGTCAAGCCGGAATTGTTCCAGGAAAAAGGAAGAGGACGGTTCCCTGCCCGGTTGTATAGAGAGGTCAACCGGTTGCAGATCATTGTCAGGAAGCGGCTCAGAGAGGCCACAGAGAATATTTAATTCCGCATGATGAGACTGGAAAGATTGTCGGGCCTGTTCCCTAATACTTTTATTCTTCTGCCTTTCTATGTCAATGAGCCGCAGATCAGCCACGCTTGCCAGTCCCTTGTTGGCAAGTGCTGACACGATCCTGCTCTGGTAGATGAGCAATGAGTCGAGGGAATTATATGTCCGTTCATTTTCCTCGTCGAGCAAACAGAGGAGATATTGCTCCGTCACTAACCGGTGTAAATCATGCGAGGACAGACGGATATGATCATCTTCCATATCATTGCGGATATTCCAATACTGTTTTTCCGTCTGGAAATTCCGGTCCCCTGACAGAGGTTTCGTCCAGGTCAGGCCGGCATCGATATGACCGCTGCTCTCACCAAGATCATAGCCATAATAATCCTTGCCATCCTGATCATTCCAGCGGAATCCACTTTTCCCGTTTTCGGTCGACACTACAGGGACAAAAAGAGCATCGCCGGAGAATTCCAGTCGGGAATGTGTGTAGACAGCCTTCAGCCGCTGGATTTCTTCATCTCCGACAGCCTTCCGGTTCCGTGCAGCGACGAGCAACGGACTATTCCTGTCAGCTATGGAAAGGTAATCCTGTAAACGGCGTTGAGCAGATACTGAGGTGAAAAGGATCAAAAAGATTCCGATAAGGATTAGTTTATTCTTGTTCATCTGATTATAAAAGATTTGTGTCGTTTTATTGCTTCACAGAGAGGAGGCAGACGAGGAGAAAGCCTTCTTATCAACTGTTCGCATGATTATTTTGTTGTCAAAAGTAACAGCAGACTTTGAAGATATTTTGTTATTTTCAGCTATCAGAGGTGGTTTTCACTCTAATTAACATTAGAGTTGATTTATGCTGAAGAGTCAACGAGATTCCCTTAAGTCAGTATTTTCAGGTTATTTCGGTTTGACTTTGAAAATAAAATACTACCTTTGCCTTGTGACTAATTGCCAGTTGGTTTGCCCAAAAGACAATTAACCGTGTAGGAACTTTCCTAAAACATGAAAAGTATTTTGTAGAGAAACGATGAAGGATTTTGCCGCAATAGATTTTGAAACAGCCAACTATTCCCGTACGAGTGTATGCAGTGTAGGAGTGATTATTGTCCGTGGGGATCAGTTTATCGATTCTTTCTATTCCCTCATTCAGCCAGAGCCAGACTATTACAATTATCGCTGCACCCAGGTACATGGACTAACTCGTGCAGATACAGAAGACGCACCCGTCTTCCCCGTTGTCTGGAAACAGATTGCCCCTAAAATTGAAGGGCTGCCCCTGGTCGCCCATAACAGTCCTTTTGATGAAGGGTGTCTGAAAGCCGTTTTCCGCTGTTATCAGATGGACTACCCGGATTATCAATTCTACGATACGCTGCGTGCTTCCCGCAGAGTCCTGCCGGATCTGGAAAATCACCAGCTGCAGACCGTCGCCGCGGCTTGCGGTTATGATCTCACCAAGCATCATAACGCTCTTGCGGACGCTGAGGCCTGCGCCTGGATAGCAAGAGGGATTCTTTAAAGGAAATTATTTCTTCCCCTTGAAATAAAGGTTGACATACTGGTAGTATGCCTGGGCCTTTCTGACTATTTTCTGATCCGGCTGTTTTCTCAGAATCTCATTGTAGTTCCAATCACCTAAAGGTTTCAGGTCATACTGCTGGATTTTTCTGACAGGAGAAAGGACGGTCAGGGTATGTCCTTGCATATATCCCAGATCCTGATAAGTAGCCATGAATGCACGGGGCTTGAAATTCCCGGCCAGGATATTACTGCCCGTATATTTCACCTTACAGGGCAAATTCAGTATAGACATCAGTGTAGGCATGACATCAATCTGGGAACAGAGTGTCTTGACATATTGAGGCTTGATGTTGCCCGGAGAATAAATAATGCAAGGGATATGATATTTCTCTATTGGCAGCGAAGTCTTTCCGGCACTTGAAGCACAATGGTCGGCAATAATTACGAATACCGTATGACGGAACCACGGTTTCCTGGAAGCCTCGGCGATAAAGTGCCCGATCGCATAATCCGTATATCTTACGGCATTGTCACGAGATTTCGGATCCCCGACGACTTTTATTTTACCTGCCGGGTAGGTATAGGGGCGATGGTTGCTCGTGGTCATGATCTGAGCGAAGAACGGTTTTCCGTCCCTTGCATCCTGATCAAACACCTGAAGGCTTTTGCGGAACATGTCTCCGTCACATACTCCCCAGATATTCGCGAAGGATATATCTTTCTTGGGAATCTGATTCCGGTCGATCACCTCATAACCGTTGTGAGAGAAATAATTCCCCATATTATCGAAGTAGCTGTCGCCGCCATAGAGAAACTGCACATGATAGCCCAGCCGCTTGAGTTGGGCGCCTGCGGAGTAACTCCCCATTCTGTTATCTGCTCTCTTGATGATACTTTCACCGGCACTTGGCGGAACACATAAAGACAGCGCTTCCAGTCCCCGGACCGTTCTGTTACCGGCAGCATACAGATTATCGAATACCAGACTCTTTGTCATGATTTTATCCAGTTCAGGTGTCAGATGATCCTGATTTCCATAACGGGTCAGATATTCCCCACTCAGGCTCTCCACGGTTACGAGTACGATATTGAGTTTTCTGGCTTGTCCTCCCTGGCCGAGTTGTTTCTCGCCATGCTTGTCAAGGCCGGCTTCATTCCTGTAGATTGCCATACACTCTTTCCTCGGAATCATGGCATAGAACTTGTTATATTCAAGTTTGTTACTCCTGAAGGCATTCAGAAAATCGTAGGGACCGTTTTGTTCCAGTTGGGTAACATATTCATCATTACTTTGCAGGTTGCAGGTCCAGGATACAAGGATAAAGGCGATGACGCAAGTGACCAGATAGAGGCCTGTCTGTGCAGCCAGTTGTATGGGATTGAACAGATGGTCCATTTTGAGTTTATGGGTCCTTGCGCACAGAAAGACGATCAAGGCAGCAATAATAAATGCTCCGGTGAAAAGAGGAATGACAGCGTATGACTGCATGATGTTCCCGATGGTTTCATGGGTATATACCAGGTAGTCGACGGCAATGAAATTAAATCTCACGCCGAATTCCTGCCAGAAGAAATATTCCGCCAGGCATACGATCAAGAACAAGAAGACATATAGGATCCACGTAAAATAAACAGATATTTTACGCCAGGTATTCCGTAAGCCCGGTATAAAAAACCGCAGGGAAAAACTGATCAGTTTCCAGGTAAGGAATATCCTGGCAATTCTGGAGGCGGCGCCCCCATAGTCAGCAAATATAGAATGAAAGAACCATACATAGACGAACGCTGCCAGCCACAATCCTTCAATCACCCAGCCAGCTGCTTTGCTGTACTTCCATTCATTCAGGCCTAAATAAACCAAGAGCAACGGCAGCAGAAGCAGGACACACATACTGCTGTCAGACAGTACTCCTACTCCCAGAAGGCGTACGATTTCAAGAAAGGAAAAGGAATTGCCGGCCGCCGGACCGGTAAGCATCAATATGATACGAAGAATGAACCCTGCAACCAGGTATAATTCGAAAAACTGAACCGCAATAAGATGTACGGGATTGCTGTACGAGGTAGCCTTATGACGAAATAAGTCTGTATTCATATCTGCTTAAATCTGTATTTTAAAATTTCCAACGCAAAAATAAGCATAAATTCTATATTTCTGATCACCAAATATTTAAATAGTCCTTAGATTTTGTAGAGAATCTGTGTTTTTTGTTTTTTGTCTTTATTCGCCAAGATTTCTCCAAAGTTAGTTATTATTTTCGCCACAAATATATAAAGGCAAGAACCATGTACTCAAACTATATCTCTGCTAACATGAAATATACCCCTACTGTCCGGTACATTTCAGTTAACATGATGTACCGTAAAGCGGCTGCCAAGGCTTTAACCCTGACGAGTCTGCTGGGTATATTGCTGATCGTCATCGGTCAGTGGAGTGAATATGTGGCTGTACTGGATCTCATGGATAAGAAACTGATGCTGATGCTGAATTTCAAGGGATCAACCTTTACCGACAATTTCTGGTATCATTATTCGCAGAAAACGTTATGGATACCACTGGCAGCTGTATCCTTATGGAGTTCTGTCCGGGACTACCCTAAAGAAAAACTCGACAAACTCATTTTTTTTATTGTGACGATCGCCTTAGTTGCTTTTCTGGACCGACTCTCTTCCGGTGTGATCAAACCCCTCGTTGGTCGCTTACGCCCTTCACATGATCCATCTATTGCACCACTGCTCCATTACGTCAACGGCTACAGAGGTGGCCTGCATGGATTCGTGTCTGGTCATGCAACCGTTTCAGTAGGGATCATCACATGGCTGGGAATGATCTATAAAGACAAACTGACCCGGATTTCCCTGGTGTTGTTTTCCGGCATGCTGTGCTATTCCAGAATCTATCTGGGGGTACACTATCCAGGAGATGTCCTTTGCGGTGCCCTCATAGGCTTTATCTTCGCATACTTTACATTCCAGTTTCTCAGCCGTAAAATCAAGACCAAACCGGTGACCAGGCGTCCCTACATCCTGTTGTCTATTTTTTACCTTACCCTGATAATTTTATTGATCAGTGCATAATAAATAACAATCAAAGTCCGTTAGTATGTCTGAATGTATGAAAATATTAATTATAGAAGATGAGCACAGGCTTTCAGACAGTATGAAAGACTATCTGGAAGGTCAGAATTATCTTTGCGAGCAAGCTTTTGATTTCAAGACGGCGAAAATGATGGCGGGCACTTACGAATATGATTGTATCCTGCTCGACCTGATGCTCCCCGGAGGTAGTGGCCTTGACATCTTGCGTACTATCCGGAAGGAACATAAGAGTACAGGAGTGATCATCATCTCTGCCAAGGACTCTCTGGACGACCGGGTGACCGGCCTGAAGATAGGAGCAGATGATTATCTTCCTAAGCCTTTCGCACTGCCGGAACTCTCCATGCGTATTTATGCCTTGATCCGTCGTCAGGAATTCTCGGCCAGTAATGTCGTGTCTTCCAATCATGTCGAAATCAATCTCCTGACCAAATCGGTCACCGTAAACAATCATCCGGTCGAACTTACTCGTTCGGAGTATGAGCTGCTTCTCTTCTTGATCAGTAATCGTAACAAGGTGATTTCCAAGGCAGCTATTGCTGAACATCTCAGTGGAGAAATGGCCGACATGATGGATAACTATGATTTTATCTATTCTCACATCAAGAACTTAAAGGCAAAACTCTCCAGGAATGGCGTCAAGGGGATGATCCAGACTATTTATGGGACGGGATACAGATGGAAAGAAGTTTGATGAATAAGATGATGACGAGATTCGCCATCAGCATGGTCATTATCTTGATATTGACTACTCCTTTTTTATATGAACTGACTACACATTTCTATGCGGAGGATCTGGTGCGTATCGCCAAAGATTATGGTATACGCCCTCGCACAGACTTAAATAAGGATGTGCTGGTGGGACTTTTCATCCAGTTCTTTGGCATTATGGCTGCATTTGCAGTGACCATTCTGCTGGTCCTGCAGTTTGTCCCAAGACGGTTGTGGCAGCCTTTCAGGAAGACGCTCTCTACGATCAGTAAATTCAAGGTTGAGGAAGGCCCAGTCACCCTGCCAGCCAATACGGGAGTGAAAGAGTTTGATCAGTTGAATGCTACCTTAAACCAGATCCTGCTTACCAGTGCTAAAAGTTATCGGGTACAGAAGGAATTTACAGAGAATGCTTCTCACGAACTCCAGACTCCGCTGTCTATAGTGCTCAACAAGATAGATAATCTCTTGCAGGATGAGCATCTGACCGCATATCAGGCCAGTGAGATCCAGGAAATGCAACAAGAGCTGCTGCACATGAGCCGTCTCAGCAAAAATCTCCTCTTGCTTTCAAAGATAGAAAACAATCAATACAAGACACTGAATCATGTCAATTTAACGGATAAGATAGAATCCATCCTTCCCCAACTGGAGAGTCTTTCTGGCGATATTGTCATCAAGAAGAACTTCATCCAGAATGACCTTGACCTGCAATGTAATGAAACTTTGCTGGTAAGCATGATCAATAATCTGGTAGTAAATGCCGTACGGCATAATTGCCCGGAAGGATCCATCACCATTACCGTCGCTGATCGTCAGCTTTCCGTCTCCAATACGTCGGCAGAAGCGCCCCTGGACGGCAGCCGGATCTTCTCCCGCTTCTACCGCACTCAGAAGAACCAGAAAGGGAACGGACTGGGGCTGGCTATTGTCAAGTCTATCTGTGACTATCATGGATGGAAGGTGGGCTACCATTATCAAGATGGGCAGCATGTTTTTACAGTTGTATTCTGATGTATATCGTATTGATTATTGTGGGATTGATCGCCGGCACCTTATCCGGCTCGATCGGTTTTGGCGGCGGGATGATTCTCTTGCCGGTTATCACGTATTTCTATGGAGTGGAAATCGCAGTCCCCGTCTCTACCATTGCCCAGATGATGAGCAACCTTTCCCGTGCAGCTATGGGCTGGAAGGAGATCAAGTGGAAACAAGTTCTCTGGTTTCTCATTCCAGCCTTACCCTTCACGGCCCTGGGCGCTTGCGGCTTCTCCCTCGTTAACAAAACCCTGATGACACGGCTTCTCTGCATTTTCCTGATTGTTTTCTCAATCATGAAAATGGGCAATAAGATTCATCTGCCGAAAGGTCATAAAACGGTTATCGGTGGTGGCATGCTCACGGGTTTGCTCAACGGGATGCTTGGAATATCCGGCCCGATAAGCAGCGCGGTATTCCTGACCCTTGACCTCTCACCGGTCTCTTATATCGCAAGTGAGGCTACTGCCGCCGCTGCCATGCACATCGTGAAGGCTATCACCTACGGCAAATTCAATCTCATGAACGAGCATATCTTCCTGAATGGCCTCTTGATCGGTTGCGCGATGATGGCCGGAAACTGGATAGCTTTCAGGCTTATTCGAAACGTTAATAAGAAGCCCTATCAGCGTGTCGTAGGGATCATGATGATTGCAGTGTCTATCTGGCTTTTCCTCACCGTCTAAATCATAATTCAGAGTATCTTACTCAGAAAGTCCTGCAACCTCGGGCTCTTCGGATGCAGGAAGAGCTCTTCCGGTTTTCCATCTTCCGTGACACCACCGTCACTGAAGAAAAGCACCCTGTGTGCTACTTCCCTTGCGAAGGCCATCTCGTGGGTAACCACGATCATCGTCATTCCCGAGGCAGCCAACTGGCGCATCAGTTCCAGGACCTCACCCACCATTTCCGGATCCAGGGCTGAAGTAGGTTCATCAAACAGCATCACATCAGGTTCCATGATCAAGGAGCGGATGATGGCTATGCGTTGTTTCTGTCCTCCTGACAGGACGTCAGGATAGGTATCAGCCTTATCTTCCAGCCCGATACGCTTGAGGAGCAGGTCTGTTTTCTCAGACGCCTCTTCTTTTCCCATCTTCCCCAGGACTATGGGAGCCAGCATGATATTACGGCGAATGGTCATATTCGGAAACAGATTAAACTGTTGGAAGACCATTCCTATACGTTCCCTCATACGGTCTGTATTGATCTCAGGAGAGGTAATGTCTGTACCTTCGAAGAGAATCCTCCCGCCTGTCGGACGTTCCAGAAGATTGAGCGAACGCAGGAACGTGGATTTTCCACAACCCGATGGACCGATGATAGCGATCACCTCCCCCTTTCGGATCGTCAGGTCAATGTCATGCAACACCTCGTGATCACCGAATGATTTCTTCAGGTGCTCGATTCTTATCAGAACTTTATCTTTCATTTTTTCTCATGTTCTTTTCCAGTCTGTTCACGCCTGCCGACAAGGCCATGACGATGACCAGATAGATGAGTGCTACCACGCCAAGGGGCATGAGTGCATCATAAGTAATGGACCGGATAATATCAGATCCTTTCGTAAGGTCTACCAGTCCTATATAACCGCTGATGGAAGTTTCCTTCAACAGGGTGATAAGTTCGTTGCCCATGGCAGGGAGCACATTCTTGAAAGCCTGTGGAAGAAGGATGTATCTCATCGTCTGTGTGTAGGAAAGTCCCAGACTGCGGCCCGCTTCCATCTGTCCTCTGTCCACGGACATGATTCCCGAGCGCACCACTTCTGCAAGATAGGCTGCAGAGTTGAGACCGAAAGCGATGATAGCTACAAAGACCTTACTCACGTTAGCGGAAGCAAAGACTACATAATAGATAATAAGCAGTTGGACCATCGTCGGCGTACCTCTGATCACGGTGAGATAGAGTCGGCAAAGGGCATTGAGGATTCCCAGTCCGCCGTTCCGGTCATGTGAAGTTCGTACGATGGCGATCAGGCTGCCCAGGACCAGGGAGAGGATCATGGCAAAAAAGGTGATGACCAGCGTATTTCCAAGACCTTGCAGAAGATAGATATAACGGTGCTCAGTGATAAAGTTAGCCTTGAACTTGTCCGAAAGACTCTGTTTATGTGCAGCCAGGTTACCATCTCTTACGATGATGACCTGCCGGCAACGAGTATAGGGTATAGTGAACAGCACATTTCTTGCCCGGTCCTTTGTGACCGTGAGAGCTGATGCCCCCACATCTGCCTTTCCGGTCTGTACGCTGGTGATTACGGCTTCGAAGTCCATATCCTCCACATCAAGTTTCATCCCCAGATCGTCGGCTACAGCCTGCATGACATCAATATCGATGCCACAGATACGCCCATTGTCATAATATTCATAAGGGGGAAAGGTGGCATTGGTAGCCACGACAAGAGTTCCGTTCCGGCGTCCGATCGCTTTTTTCTGCCAGGCCACAGAGAGATGGTCATGAAGGTGTCTGTCGATAATGGTATCAAGGGCACCGGAATTTTGAAGTCTCCGCAAAGCCTCATTGATTTGCGTCGCCAGTTTGACATTGTTCCGGGCTACGCAGAAGGCATATTCCTCAGTGGAAAATTCTCCGGGAAGAATTTTCAGATTACTGTTTTCCGCCACAAAGGCCTTAGCCGGTTCTTCGTCATCTATCACGCAGTCGATCTTCCCCTCTCCGAGCGCCTGGATGGCATCGGCCGTCTTGGTATACCGTTCTATGCGTGTTCCTGCCTTGTCATTTTCAAAAGCAGAAGCCTTCAGGTCGCCAGTCGTCCCCAGTTGTACGCCGATGGTACTTCCGGGAAGGTCACGGGGAGAATTGACGGTATGCCTTTTCTGGCCGCCTCGTGTCAGAATCACGATAATGACAAGGATAATAACCAGTAGAGGAATACCTATTTGTAAGATTTTCTTTTTCATCCTGAATGCCTGTTTAAAAAGACAGTCTTCCCCATTCTCCGTGAGTTGTGGCTTGTCTGTATATATGTGCCGAAACTCTCGTCCTTCGATTTGATCGTTCTTGTTCTATTACTCAAATGATTATTTTTTACGGTTTCATCAGGAGAAACCCATGATGATTTATTATTTGCAAAAGTATGAAAATTTCCGCGGTCTTTCTTCCTTTTCAAAATAAAGGAGTTATGACTTTTACTTTTTTAACATCTATATCCCATCGGTATGGCTTGCCTTGAATATCCCTGGTCCGAAAGGATAGGGGGATGAGTTTTAAGATATGGTTTACTCTTTGCGTTTCCGGGGCCCGGCGTCATGGGAAACAGGTGGAGAAAAACATAAATTAACAGTAAAGATTTGCGCGTGTTTTTCTTTGTTTGTATATTTGCGAACAACAAAACGGTTCTTGCTGAAAACAACTGCCGTTTAAGTTTCTCCTGCATGGGCACCGGGCCAGAATGCAGGAGTAATTTATTATTAACACTACCGTTATGAAAAATAGGAAACAGAAATTAGCCCTATCGTTTGTGATCATGATGGGTGTGGTCAGCATGTTTTCGGATATGACCCATGAGGGTGCCCGGAGTATTTACGGTGCCTATCTGGCGCTTGCCGGAGCTTCTGCCGCCACCATCGGATTTGTCATGGGGCTGGGAGAGTTGATAGGCTATGCCCTTCGTCTGGTCACCGGTTACTTTGCCGACAAGAAGCACAATTATTGGATCATGACCATTGTAGGTTATTCCATCAATATGGCTGCCGTCCCGTTGATCGCCCTGTTCTCCAAGGATGGATGGAAATGGGCCTGCCTGCTGATTATCCTGGAAAGACTCGGAAAAGCAATACGGCAACCCTCCAAGAATACATTGGTATCATTTGCCTCTTCTCAAGTAGGACAAGGTAAGGCCTTTGCCCTCCAGGAGTTTATGGATCAGATAGGTGCTTTCTGTGGCCCTCTGCTCTTGTTTGTCGTCCTTCTCTTAAGAAAAGACAGTAGTGATTTATTTTCTGCTTACAGGATCTGCTTTGCGATATTAATCATACCGGCATTTTTCACTTTGTTCTTTCTTTTGAGAGCGAAGCGTAAATTTACCCATCCCGAGAATTTTGAGACCAGTGTCGACAGACCCCGGATAGGGTCTTTAAACTCACATTTCATCTTGTATCTCGTGGCTACCAGTTTGTTAGCTTTCGGATTCATTGATTTCCCTATGATTACGATGCATGTATCAAGACTTTCCATCATCCCCTCCTCTTTTCTCCCGCTGCTCTATGCAGGAGCCATGCTGGTAGATGCCATAGCTGCACTTGTTTTTGGCTGGATGTATGATAAATATGGGATAAAGGTTCTGATCTTCTCTGATTTTCTATCGGCCTTTTTCGCACTGTTCATCTTTACTTCCCACTCCATTAGTTATATTATTATCGGAATTGCGCTCTGGGGAATCGGGATGGGTGCTCAGGAATCTATCCTGAAATCGGCGGTCACGGCCTTAGTTCCAAAGGAGAACCGCTCCACAGGATTCGGTGTCTTCGGAGTATCCTTTGGGGTCTGCTGGTTCATCGGGAGTTGGGTTCTGGGGATACTCTATGACACTTCCATTCCTGCAATGGTTACGATCTCCGTCATCTCACAGTTGGCTTCCATTCCTTTCCTCATGGCTCTTGCAAAGTCACATAAGACAATGGATAATGTAAATTCTTCCCTGTAAATTTGCACAGATCAACTTTTGTTCATATTTTTACGAATTTAAATTCGAGGGAAGCAGGATTAAGGGAAATATATCCTTGTGTTCCCTTCATTTATAGGCATCTTTTAATATACAGATTATGACAAGCAAGAAAAAAGCAGCTTTAACCTCAATCATCGCAGCCGTATTCCTGACTACTATGAAGTTTATTGTCGGCATTCTCACTTCCAGTCTGGGAATTATCTCAGAAGCACTCCACTCCCTTCTGGACCTGTTAGCTGCCGTGATTACTTTTGTCTCCGTAAGCATATCAGACAAACCAGCAGATAAGGAACATCAGTATGGTCATGGAAAGATAGAAAATCTTTCAGCTTTCTTCGAATCCATACTGCTTGTCATCACCTGCGTATGGATTATTTATGGGGCGATCAGCCGTTTGATCTCAGGTAATACGGCTATACGCGTAACCGTATGGAGCTATCTTGTCGTCCTGACCGCCATGGCCGTGGACATCGGTCGTTCCCGGATGCTCTTCAAGGTTGCAAAGCGCGATAACAGTCAGGCTCTTGAGGCAGATGCCATACATTTTTCCACTGACATTCTCAGTTCCGGAGTAGTCCTGCTGGGACTGATATGTGCCAACTTCGGTTACCATAAGGCCGATGCCATTTCTGCATTAGGGGTGGCCGTCATCGTCTTGGGAATCTCTTACCGCCTGGGCAAGAGGGCTATTGACGTATTGCTTGACAAGGTGCCAGACGGACTGACCGAGAAGGTTGAGTCCAGACTAAAATCCAATAAGGATATTGTGTGTTATCATGATTTGAAAATACGTGTTGCAGGACCTGATACGTTTGTTGAGGTAAATGTGCATATTCATCCCCATACAGATCTCGAGACAGCACATTGTATATGCAGCAGAATAGAAAAGGATATAGCATCTTTGATTCCGAGATGTACCACCGTTGTGCATGCTGAGCCGGATAATGGATAAATGCCACCGCCCAATGGTTATCAGATAAGTCGTGGGGGATAAGAAAAAAGCCAATTTATTTGGTGAATCAGAGTAAATCCATTATCTTCGCAAAAACAAAGACGTTCAGTATTATGCAGATTATCCTTTCCTGTGCCAAGACTATGCGGGAGGTTACGACTGCCCGGCCGCCCTTTACCACCTTGCCCCGTTTTAAGAATGAGGCAGGGAGATTTGCCCTGGAACTGGGACGATGGCCAGCCGATCAACTGTCAAGGGCTCTAGACTGTAATCCGCATCTCGCTTCAGAAACCAAATTACACTATCTTCATTTCTTTGACGAAGGACACGAGCTCCCTGCCATTTTTGCTTATTACGGTCAGGTGTTCAAATATCTTAAGCCTTGCACTTTTACCATTCAGGACTTCCACTACACGCAGTCTCATGTATGGATTACCTCTTTTTTGTATGGCCTGCTCCGTCCCATGGACTTGATTCGCCCCTATCGCCTGGAAGGAAAAGTCACACTTGAAGCTGCAGGAGGAAAGACATTGTTTGATTTCTGGAGAAGTCGTCTCACTGATCTGCTTCTGGACAGCGTTAAGGCCGATGACGGTATCCTGGTATATCTTGCCTCTGAAGAGATGAAACTCCTGTTTGACTGGAAAAGGATCCAAAGCGAACTACACATCATCCAGCCCCAGTTCTCTATCATAAAGGAGGGCAGGCCGAAGACCATCGTCGTATATACCAAGACCTGTCGAGGGGCTATGGCGCGGTATCTGATCCAAAACAGGATCCGGAACCCACAGGAACTTACCTCATTTGAACATGAAGGGTTCGCCTATACGGACCGGTATGGGGATGATCATCATCCGAATTTTATTATTTCATAAACTTATTCGTATTATGGATATTCATCACGACAAAAAGAATCAAAGGGTGTGGACGGAACTGAATGGCTACACCGCAGAAGTAAGGTATGAGCTGACGGATGGCACCGTGGACATCTTTCATACTTATGTGCCTGAACCACTTGGAGGACAAGGTATTGCCTCAAAACTGGTCGAGTATGTCTATAACTATTCCCGGGAAGAGGGGTTGCAGATAACGGCTACTTGCTCCTATGCCGCAATCTGGCTGAAAAGACATCATATTGACAAATAATAGTGTATGAAAACTGATAATTATTTTCTTCCTGCGGATGATTTTGAAGAGGCACGGAAGTTTTATTCACAGACTTTAGGCCTGCGCGTGAAATTTGACTTTCCTGAAAAAGGCATGACGGCCTATCGTATCGGAAAAGATGAACCGGCTATTATTATCAAGGACAAACACAAATATCCCGATGCCAGACCTGCTATATGGATAGAGGTGGAAGATGTGCGGAAAGTCTGTCTGGAAATGAAGGCAAAAGGTGTACACTTCTTGTCTGAACCTTTCAGGATACCGACAGGCTGGGCTGTGGAGTTCGACGACCCGTCAGGAAACCGTCTGGGAATTACAGACTATCAGGTGTAAAGACTCTAAGAGAATATACTGTAAAAAATAATCATATTATTTGAGCTACTTTATTCCTCAAACAAATAATCCAACTTTATAAAATGATCCTAAATATGCCGTTTTTATTTGAGCTTAAACTATTTTAACCTCATAGGGCCTTATTGCTAACGGTTAGAGAGATGAACCGTATGCCATTGCTAAGGAACCTGTCCTTATAGGATAATGCCTATAGACATACCAAGAAATAATGGCAAGGCAAATTATCAACTATTCAAGTATCTGTGAATAAAGAATTATAACACGTTCAAGTTCCAGGCAAAACCTCTGGCTGTCCGTACATCCCCGTTCTGGTAATGGCCACCCCTGTTCCATTCCAATACCGTACCGGATTTTCCCAGTTGGGAAATCAATGCCTTGTGATACTCCCGTACATTGTTGCCTACTTGTGAAATCGCTTTATCCTTCACAAACTCCTCCTTGTCTCCAAGGCTCATGTATACATGTTTTGCCCTTGTAGGGTGTGCCTGCGAATATTCCAGCCAGTCCCTGATCCATATAGAAGGTGAAGAAGCTGCCACTCCCTCGAAAGAGTCTGATTCTGATGACGCCCACAGGGCGAACAATGCCCCCAGAGAGTAACCGCCGATAATGCAGGGTAGATTTCCATAATGCTGGTATAACCACGGTAATAAGTGCTGTTCAACGTATGACAAGGTCTCCCTGGCACACAACCCCACCGTTGGATCCTTTGATACAGCCGGATCAGGCCATGGTGTCAGTTCTCTCTCCCAGTCGGAAATCTCGAAGGCAGCCATGACAAACGCCTTACGGCTTCCCTGTTCGATCAGTTTCACTTCATGGTCCATACCCATAACCTCCTGTTGTCCCATTGACTGAATGAGCAGGAAGGAAGGGCTGTCCATGGTGTAGACTCTGCAAAACCGGTTTCCAATCTGTGTGGTTTCTTTTTTCAGATTTTTCATGACTCTTCTATGTGCATCATATCTTTCATATCCTTGAACCCCAGTGACTGATAAAGCGGGCGTCCGCTGTCTGATGTCTCCAGATAGATTTTCCTGATCTCCT
>ENA-UOOK01002012-UOOK01002012.1-fermentation-metagenome-genome-assembly--contig:-NODE-2012-length-25697-cov-10.142852_pt1 | contig 25697 bp, 27 predicted proteins | sample MGYA00245777_ERZ724023 | MGnify/ENA primary metagenome ERZ724023 (study PRJEB28704, sample SAMN03018312) | fermentation metagenome | biome: anthropogenic terrestrial biome; feature: soil... | reverse complement strand
ATTGGCTTTGTCGTGCTTTTAATATTTGACTCGCGCCACGGTCCCCTTGGGGCATTATCTGGGTTTTTGAACCCATCCGTCTCCTCATTGCGCTCTTCACCAATAAAACTAAACTTGTCGCTTCTCTGGTAAACGACTATGTATTCATGGACATTGACCATCATATTTCTTGGGGGGACACCTTTTGCGGAGGACTTTTTATCCCATACAACGGAGTCTACATAGTTAGCTTCACCAAAAATTTCATCCATCATGGCTTTTAAGGTTGAATGCTCGTGTTCATCGATACTCACAAAAATTGCCCCATCTTCCGTTAATAAATCCCTTGCAATCCGTAAACGAGAATATATCATACTACACCAGTCAGAATGCATACGGGGGTTGCTGATAGTATTTTCGCGGAAGTTTCTTTGCCCGCTCTCATCGAACATATCTACTGCCTCTTCATATTCGTCATCGTCAGCACGATAATTATCAGGATACAGGAAACTATCGCTCCCTGTGTTGTACGGCGGATCTATGTAGATCATCTTGACTTTGCCCAAATAGCTCTCTTGCAAGAGTTTGAGCACGTCAAGGTTGTCGCCCTCTATGTAAAGGTTTTCGGTGGTATCCCAGTCGCGGCTCTCGTCCGGCGCGGGACGCAGCGTCTTGCGGATAGGTCGCCCCGCCTCGGCAACGGCGGCGCGCTTGCCCACCCAGGTGAATTCATAGGCTTCATCTTTGAATATTTCCTCGCCCACATAAGAGCGCAGGAGGTCAACGTTTACCTTACCCTCCGCCACTACGCCGGGGAACAGCTCGGAGAGCTTTTTAAGATTTTCGGCGGTGAGGTTCGGGGTTTCAAATTTCATTTTATCAGGCATGGGTTGTTTCCTCCTATTTGTTGCGGTTCTTGTAAGCCGCACGTATTTTGTCAAAATCAGTTTCGTTTTCTTTCAGTTCAGCGAGTTTCGCTTCCAAAAACTGCAATGCGTATTCGGAAAACTTAAAGTTTGGATTACCAGAGCGTGATGTGGTTACGCCGATGCTATAACGTTTGGCTTCCTTCATCTTGTAATAGAAAACAAGGGCATACAGGTCTTGGCTGCTGATACCCAGCTTTTCGGATAAGTCCTTTTGTATGTACGGATAACCCTTATCTGGGTCTAACGCCAATACAGGAACCTCCTCTGCCAAGTCTATGTTACCCGTGACCTTTATGACGGGAATGCCATCGGTCTCATTAAAGCTGCCTTCCTTGATGAATTTCGCCTTCTTTAGCACCTGCGTCACCAGTTTACGGTCAAAGGCAACATCGACCCCATAGGGCGTGGAGAACTTACCGTTTCCGTAATTGATGATGCCGAGGTTCGCCGTTCCGCTCTTGCGTATAACTTCAAAGAGTTTCAATAAGCCTTCCCGCTCCTTTGCCGCCCGATCATCAACTATACGGCTCATTTCGGCATATTTTATCTTCTCACTTCGGGCGCGATAGCGGTAGTACACATCGCCGCTCACAATCTTCTCGCCGCTGTCGATTTTTTGTGCTATCACAGGCTTATACTCAGCCTCCTCAGTATAAAGCCACCCGATTAGCTTTTCCACGACCTTTGTTTCCGCTTCACCGTCGGCGTTTGTTATCGCCGCCTCAATCTGAAGTGTGAAAGACCCGCACGTCCAATCCAGAGACGGGGCAAAGAGCGAGTTGATAGCGTCGGTGAACGCTTCTTGATTAAGGTTGTCAAAGTTATTATTCTTCAGCCCAATAACCTTGCGCGGGTTATCCTTGACACCGAACACGATGTAACCACCACGGTTGTTGGCAAACGCCGCCATCGTCTTGGCATACTTCGCTGTGTTGCCCTTATTGAATGACTCCTTGAACTCCACGGTATTACTTTCACGGCTTTTCAGCAAACCGGAATCGTGGACTGCTGACAGAATTTTCCGCACATATTCTTCGTGTGGGTTCATAGATCCAACCCCTCCAATTCTGCCCTCAGTCGCCTCAACTCGCCGTTGAGTTCCACCTGTTTATTAAACTGCTTCTCTCGCAATATCTTTTTTTCTAAGGCGGAAATCTCGCGTTCGAGCCGCTGACGGCGTTTATCTCTCTCCACCGCCTTTGCAATGTCACCCTCGGCATCGAGCCGACCTCCCGCTATCTGCCGCGCCAAGTTCTCATACACGGAGTCCAGATTCAGCCCCTCGAATTTCAGTGTAAATCCTTCGAGCGAAAGCCAGTCCGTGTTGTAGAATGTGCCGGCGGCTTCCATCCACGCCTGCGCCTCGCCGCCATATGTAAGAACAAACAGAATTTTGTACGGGATCGCCTTGGCGACGGCGGGCAGGACGCCTTTGTCAAGCCCATGCTGCCTTAAAGCGACCTCGAACACCTGAATTTCTTTCACGGTTTCTCCGGCGGCGACGCCCACCGTGCTGTCTGCCAGCTTGTTGCGCCAGACGACCGAGTCTATCTGGCCTTTTATCGCATCCCGCGCCGAAGGGGCGAGAGGGGCGTTGGCATATAGTTTCTCTTTCGCCACACGGCGGTTCACCTCGGTAGAATGGGGCAATCCCAACATACGGTTACCTCCAATTAGCGGCCTCATTAGCTCGATAATGAAGTTCTGAGATTCCTCCCAGTCTACGTTTTTGAATGCGCTCAAAAAGGTACTTGTCACTCATAAAAAATTTTCCCCACAATACTTCGCCATCGTAATATTTATATCCCATAATAACAACATGCGAAAAATTATTACGCAAAAACTTTAAGATTTTCTTATATGAATATCTTTGCATTTCATCACTTTCGCAAAGCCACCCGTTTTCATCATCGTAAAAGGTCAAATTAACTAAATATTTACAACAACGATAAACCCCGTTTGCAGTGATTGGATAACCTAAGGATCGCTTCATTCTATCTCACCTCACCACAAGAAAGCAGATCAACTCGAAATCTTCCAGCCCGTCAATGCGGGTGTCGAGAGCGGTTGTACCGCCCGGACTGAACAGACTGTCGATGTCGCTTTCCGCTTTCACTTCAACAATAGAGTGAATCGCGTCCGTCAAAAGGGCGGATACCGACCGCATGTCCTTGCCGTCCTTTGTTTCGATGTTAAACTCCCGGCACACATCCATAACCGGCGCGTCCCTGCCCTTGCACAGGGAGCGGGTTTTGTCGAGCAGCTCCTTGGGCGAGAGATGATCGCATACCACCGAGCCGTCCGAACCGATATATACCATATAAAACGGGTGGAGACGGTTCTGCCTGTCGATGTTTACGCTGTTATTACGGTTCTTGAGGATAAACACCACGCCCGGCGGGCAACCCTCAGAAGCGGGAACGACGGCGTGAAGCCCGAACGGGACGGTGTCCATATCTCCGTGGTTCTTTACATATTCAAGCAGGTCGAGACGGAACTCGTTCAGCCCCAAATCCATAATGGAAATGCCCGACTGCATATCCTCAATGTCCACGACTTCCTCCTGAAGCCGTTTCAGCTGTGCCTTCCGGTATTCGAGGTCGCCCTTTTCCTCGGCGTTGATCAGGTCGTCGTCGCCTGTGGCGGTCATGACAGAGATCCGCATCCTCGTTTCGACCCGCCCTTTGAGGGAGAGGTACTCGTCCAAATCCACGTCCGGCCAGAAGTTCACAAGCTGAATGACGGCGTTCCTGCTGCCGATACGGTCGATACGCCCGAACCGCTGAATGATGCGGACGGGATTCCAGTGGATGTCGTAGTTGACGCAGTAGTCGCAGTCCTGCAGGTTCTGCCCCTCCGAAATGCAGTCCGTGGCAATCAGGACGGAGATGTCGTTCCGATTGCCCGGCATTAACAAGTTCTTATCCTTTGAAATCGGCGAGAACAAGGTCAGCACTTCGTTCATCGAAGTCCGCTGGCCCTTGATCGTCGTCTTGCCGTCCACGCTGCCTGTGACCATCGCGGAATCGAGTCCGAAACGCGATTTCACGAATGCGCTCACGTGGTCGTAGAGGTACTCCGCCGTATCTGAAAACGCGGAGAAGATGAGAATTTTGCGGTTGCCCGGATTGATGGGGTTTTTCAGCTTTTCCCCAATCAAACCAAGAAGGGTTTGAAGTTTGGTGTCGTGTTCCGGCGTGATGTCGTCTATGAGCATTTTCAGCAGTCCGAGCGTCTCGGCGTCTTCCGAGAGCCTGTCCCGCCAAGTTTTATAGTCCATATCCGCAAGGTCAATCTTGATGCTATGTTCAGCGACGAAATAGTCCGTGTTGCGGTCGTCGTCGTCAAAATCCGCGTCGTCTCCCGCCAGCTCGCGTCCATCGATCACCGAGCCGCCGCCGACAGCATATGCATCGATGTCAGCAATGGTATCGTCAATCAGCTTCTTGACCCGGCCGACCGTGAGCCGGAAGGACTCCACGGAGCTTTCGAGCCGTTTCAAAAGGTTGATGCTCATCAAGCGACGTATGCCCATCTCACGCCCGGCGCGGTTGATGTTCCGCGACGTATCCACATACTTGGCCAGCTGGCTTGGGAAGATGAAATCGGTCGGTATGTAAACCGCGAGATTCAGATTCATCAGTTGATCGTAGATGTCCGCATAGTTTATGGCGCTCTCCAAATCGGTCATGCGCGGGCGCAGAGAGATGGGTTTCAGCCGTTCCGGAAATGAGCCAATTTCACTCATATTATAGTATTTTTCAATATGCTTGCGGGAGCGGGCTATCGTCACGCTGTCGAGCACCTCAAAGAAGTCAAAGTCAAGGGACTTCAGCAGCGAGTCCGTCGTCCGCTCGCCGTCCTTCTGCTTATTCCACTGGTTGAACGATTTCTGGGCGTTCCGAAAAATCTCGTCTATCGGCCGCTTTGTCCCCAATCTTTCATTGATAAGAGTCGGGTTGCCCTCGTAGGCGAGTTCAAGCTGATTCCGCAGATCAATAAAGCGATTGTTGACCGGGGTCGCCGAAAGCATCAATACCTTCGTCTTCACGCCCGCGCGAATCACGCGGTTCATCAAACGAAGGTAACGGTTCTCGCGGCGGTCTTCTCCGTAGACCTCTCCGCCGTTTCTGAAGTTGTGGCTTTCGTCGATGACCACAAGGTCGTAGTTGCCCCAGTTGAGCCTGTCCAAATCAAGCCCGTTGGACTTCCCGTGTTCTCTCGAAAGGTCGGTGTGAAACAGCACGTCATAGCGTAAGCGGTCGGAGGCTATGGGGTTATTCACATAGTTGTCTTTAAAGGTATTCCAGTTATCCGCCAGCTTCTTGGGGCAGAGGACAAGCACGGAGCGATTGCGGTTCTCGTAATACTTCATGACCGCAAGGGCGGTGAAAGTCTTACCGAGGCCGACGCTGTCCGCAAGGATACATCCGTTGAACGTTTCGAGCTTGTTGATGATGGCGAGGGCGGCGTCTTTCTGAAAGGTGTACAGCATGTTCCATATTTTGCTTTCCTTGAAGCCCGTGGCTTCATTGGGAAGCACGTCTTCCGAAACGTCCTCTAAGAACTCATTGAATATGTTATAAATCGCCACGAAGTAGATAAACTCCGGGGCGTTTTCGTTGTAGGCCGCCGTGATGCCGTCGATAACCTGCCCGGTCACGTCCTGCATCAGGTTCCTGTCGTTCCATATCTGGTCGAACATCCGTATGTAGTCCGCGGAGAGCGGAGCGAACAGCTTGTTTACCGGGTTGATGATATTGTTGCCCCGCTCACAGCCGATGTCGGAAGTAGTGAAGCCGTGAAGCGGCATATAAGTTGCGGCGCCTTCCGCGCCGACGATATTCATAAACCCGCTGATGTTGCCGCCCGTCAGGTTGGAACGGAACCGCACCTTTTTGCGAATCCAGTCGGCGCACTCGCGGGCGATTGCTTTCTGGGTCAGCTCATTACGAAGTTTTACCTCAAATTCCGTGCCGTAGAGCGCGCGTTCGCGGTCGAGGCGGGGGATGTAGAACTCGCGTTTTTCTTTCGGAGCTTTCTCCTGAAGGAAGGTCGGCGAGGTGAAAATAAAGCGCAACTCAGCAATGCCGTCAAGCTGCTTCTTGAGAGCCTTGTATGCGTATATGGAAAAACACGCCGCCGCGACGGACAGCCTGTCACCTTTTTGTATTGTGACCGCCAAATCATCCTTGACGGTTTTGCTCACATTGTCGAGCATTTCTGGCATTTGCATATTGTTTAGCCCCCCCGTATTCGCATGCGCGCGGTAAATCATAATTGTATGGTTTACTTATCATCCGGAACCATCTCCATAATATCGCTAATATCGCATTCCAGCGCCAAACAAATTTTCTCTAATATCTCCGTATTCACATTCTCATTTTTGCCAAGCTTCGTAACCGACGCGGAACTGATTCCAGCAGCTTTCTGCAGGTCCTTTTTCTTCATATCTTTGTCAATTAGAAGTTTCCAAAGTTTCTTATAGCTAATGGCCACTCTCATCACCCCTGAAAGCATAAAGTCGTTTCGCATAACAGTATACCATGATTATATGCCAAAATTCAACCTTTTTCTTCACGTACACATGATTTTTTGACGAGAAATCTTGAACTTGTCACACGGTCTATGATATAATTTCGTTGGATATATCTTCCGAGCGTGCAAAGTCATTTCAGAAGGGAACATCATATGCATCAATCATAAAAGAATACGGAGGGATCGGGCATGGCGCAGGATCGTTCGTTTAAAGAGTACGTTGCGGACCGTTTCTATAATGAGCTGTACGGCTCTGTGTCCAATTGGTTGGAACAGAACTGCCAAAGCCTCGATGTCTCCTCCAGACTGGTGCGTACGATCGACCGTGCGGAGCTGTCGGATATCAACGTCAAATGCGTTTATGTGGAAAATCTGCCCGGCATGAAGATTGCCTTCGATGTTATTCTGGAAGCGGAGTTTGAAATATCCGAAACGGACAGGCACACCGACCGATACGACGACAAAACGCAGTGGTTCAAAATTTCCTGCTTCGGCGATCTGGCAAACAGCCTCGATGATTTTACCATCTCTTCCGTCGAGCCATACGACAGCCGCGGAAAATACTGCAATCCGATGTCCGATTCTCTGGTTCCCCTTATCAGAAGCGACCAGCTCGAAGATGTCGCCCGGGACTTCCTGGAAAGGAATTATAAAGAAGCCCTGTCCCGGCCTATGTTTGTGGATCCCGGCATATTGGCGGAGCGCATGGGCCTTTCCATCCAGATGAAAAGCGCTTCCGCGGACTGCTCCACCTTCGGTCAGATCTTTTTTGCGGACTGCGACGCCGAGTATTACGATAAATCCGACTCGTCGTTTAAAAGGACTCATGTGAACAAAGGTACGATCTTCGTCGATCCCGAGTCCTTCTTCCTGCGGAATGTCGGCTCGGTCAACAATACCATCGTGCACGAGTGCGTCCATTGGGATAAACACCGGAAAGCCTTCGAACTGGAGCGGCTTTACAACGAGAATGCGGCCCAGATAAAATGCCAGGTGGTCGGCGGAATCAAGGACGGCAAAACCAGGACGGCCACCGACTGGATGGAGTGGCAGGCAAACGCCCTCACCCCGCGAATCCAGATGCCGTACAGGCAGGCCAAAATCAAAGCGGCTGAGTTAATCCGCAAATATAAGAATATTCTCCGGACGGACGAGCTCGTCGATATTATCCAGCCGGTTATTGACGCAATGGCGACGTTTTTCTGCGTTTCGCGTCTGGCCGCCAAAATCAGGATGGCAGACCTCGGTTATGAAGAGGCTCTTGGAGCTTTCACTTACATTGACGGGCACTATGTGAAACCACACGCTTTCAAGCGGGGCGCTTTGAAACGCAACCAGACCTTTTCCATCGGCGAGCGTGATGCCATTGTCGAAAGCACGGTCAATCAGGACCTGCGCGAAAAGATACAAAGCGGCCGCTATATTTTTGCCGATTCCCACTTCTGCATCAACCATCCCAAATACATAGAATACGATGAGGACGGCACGGCCGGCCTTACCGACTACGCCAGACACCACGCCGACGAGTGCTGCCTTGTCTTTGACCTAACCATCCAGAAATCCTCCAACAGCTACGGAAAGCAGTATTTTACCGAGTGTGTCCTGTACCGGGACTCCACGTCTGATATCGTCTTCGAAGCCCATTATAACACTTCGCCGGAAAATGACACGGTAGACGGCCGCGCAAAAATTCTTCAGGCTTACGCAAAAGAACTTTCGGATGTTTTGCAAAATCTTCCGGGCAGTTTTTCAGGTGCGCTGACAGCTCTTATGAAATGGCGCGGCAAAACAGTCGAAGCGCTTGCCGAAGCTTGTTCTCTGGATCCAAAGACCATAAGCCGAATGCGGAACAACGAGGAATATGAAACCACTATAGAAACCATCGTGGCAATCTGCATCGCCCTGCAGCTTCCTCCTGTCATCAGCCAAGCGTTGATCAGCCGCTCGGCCTATTCGTTGGGCAGTGGTCCCAAATTTATGACCTATCACTTTTTGCTGGAAGCCTGCTATACAAAAACGATATTCGAATGCAATGACATCCTACGAGGGGTAAATCTTGCTCCGCTGACAAAAGAAAAATAAAAATTATCAGCCAGCCCGGACATTTTGTGTCCGGGTATTTTTATGCCTGTTTTCAATAACCGGCGTGCCTGTCCGTGCGAACATCTTGTTTCGCACGGGCTTTTTTTGTACCTGCAGGGTATCTGAACGGACATTCCATGTCCGTGTTCAATGCTGTGCGCCCCGGTAAAATGAAATCATGCCAAACGGGATCACTCCCGCGGCAAAACGGACGAGCCGTCTTAGGCTCCCGGTCAAATAAATTCAAAGCCTGATTTGCAATAAGGGCCGAGGATACAAATATTGTCCTGTTCACCGCTTACGGCGGTGGATGGCAATGTCGGTACCCTTTCCTTGTTGCGCCTTTTTCAGGCAAAGGGTCTGTGTGCCGACAGTGCACAGGCTCTGTTTGTTGTCCTCCGCCCACCGCTCATCAGGCGGAAAGGACAACCATGACAAGCCATGAAAATCAGAGTCAAACCCGTATCTTCAAAATCTACCTGCCCCATGAACAGCAGTGGGCCGAAGTCACAAAAGCACAGTACTATGCCTACTACCGTGGCATCTGGGCCACCAGAAAACGCGCACAAGCACATCATCAGTGCATGTGCCCCAAAAGCAAGCACTGGATGTGCGACGGCGACTGCCTCGACTGCGAGTTCCACGCAGCAGGTGACACCCTTTCCATTGACCGTACCTATCAAAACAGCGACGGCGATGAGCTCTCCATGCTGGACAAGCTTGCCGATTCAGCCGCCGGCATCGAAGACGTCGTAACCGACCAAATCATGCTGGACATGCTCTTTCAGCGTCTCGCTGAAATTATGCCGGAGGCCCGCCGCATCGGCAACCTGCGCATGGCGGGGCTGTCCGACACAGAGATTGCCGATAAAATCGGCATCCCGCGCACTACGTTTCTCTCCCGCCTCAAAAAGGCAAAGGAGCTTCTGCAGTGCGAATACCCTGACCTGTTTTAGCCCTGTATCTCCGGCCGCCCCCAAAGCGGTCGGAGATTTTTCAAATTGTTTTTCCCTGCTTCGTCAAAACGCCCTTCCCACCTCCAGTGGGTAGTGGAAAGAGCAAAAACGACAACCGCTCCTTCCGAGGAGGTGAACAAGGTGTGCGAAACCGACATCCGGGCCCGCGCCGCGGACAGAGAACTCATTGAAGTTCTGACCGCAATCAGCGCCGTGTCCAAACGCATGGCAAGGAAACTCACGATACTTGCCGATCAGAGTCAATCCGCGGAAGGAGGAAAAGCAGATGAGCAAAATGGGCGAACTGGCTGCCACCATCGAAGAACTGCGCAGCGCTGCTGCCGCTATTAACGACGCGGCGAACTGGCTGGCCGAGGCGTTCGGCGCAAAAGAGCCGGCCGAAAAAGCGCCCCCGGCAGAACCGGCACTGACGCTGGAGGAAGTAAGAGCCGTGCTCGCGGACAAATCCCGTGCGGGCCACACCGCCGAGATTCGCTCACTGCTTCAGAAGTACGGCGCCGACAGGCTTTCCAAGGTAGACCCCGCCCGGTACGGGGAACTGCTTGCGGATGCGGAGGGTATCGGGGTCCCCGAAGAATCCGCAGATTCTTTGGGGAGAGGAGGAGCAGCGGAATGAACGAGCTTTCGTGTTTTCACGGAAGCGAGCGATATGAAGCTTGCGACGACGAGATGCCACCTAAAGGACACGCACTTCTCTCCGCATCCAGCGCCGACCGCTGGCTCCACTGCCCGCCGTCTGCCCGGCTTTGTGAAAGCTATGCGGACAAAGGCAGCGACTACGCCGCCGAAGGCACCGACGCCCACGCGCTGTGCGAATACAAGCTCCGCAGGGCGCTGGGGCTTCCCGCCGAGGACCCAACCGACAACCTGACCTGGTACAACGAGGAAATGAACGACTGCGCCGCCGGCTACGCCGCTTATGTGCTCGAACAGGCGGAAGCCGCCAAACAGATCTGCGCCGATCCGGTGGTGCTCATTGAACAGCGCGTCGATTTCTCCCGCTGGGTGGAAGGCGGCTTCGGAACGGCCGACTGCATCATTATCGCGGACGGCACCCTGCGGGTCATCGACTATAAGCACGGTCTCGGTGTTCTGGTGACCGCTGAGGAAAATCCGCAGATGCAGTGCTACGCGCTCGGCGCGCTGGAGCTTTTCGACGGCATCTACGACATCGAAACGGTCGGCATGACCATTTACCAGCCGCGCCGGGACAACGTCAGCACCTGGGAAATCTCCAAAGACGCCCTGTACCGATGGGCCGACGAAGTCCTGAAGCCCACCGCCGAGCTTGCCTTTGCCGGCGACGGCAATTTTCTCTGCGGAGAATGGTGCGGCTTTTGTAAGGCAAAGGCCGACTGCCGCGCCCGGGCCGAGGCCAATCTTGCGCTGGCGCAGTACGAGTTCAAGCTGCCGCCTCTCCTCACGGACGAGGACATCGAGGACATTCTTTCCAAAGCGGACGAGCTCGTTTCGTGGGCGTCGGACATCAGGGAATACGCCCTGCGGCAGGCCGTCAGCGGCAAGAAGTGGGCCGGCTGGAAACTGGTCGAAGGCCGCTCCAATCGGAGGTATATCAACGATGCAGTGGTCGCCGATGTGGTCGAGCGCGCGGGCTTCGACCCCTATGAGCGCAGGGTGCTCGGCGTCACCGCCATGCAGAAGCTGCTCGGAAAATCCCGCTTTGACGAGCTTTTGAACCCTTACATCGAAAAACCCCAGGGCAAACCCACGCTCGTGCCGGAGAGCGACAAACGCCCGGCCATGTCAACGGCGGAAGCCGATTTTAACGAAAATGAAGGAGGACAATCCTATGTCTAACAAAGTCAGCAATCCCATGAAAGTGATCACCGGCCCCGATACCCGCTGGAGCTATGCCAACGTCTGGGAGCCCAAGTCCATCAACGGCGGCACGCCGAAATACAGCGTCAGCCTGATCATCCCCAAGTCCGACACCAGAACCGTTGCCAAGCTTAAGGCGGCCATCGAAGCGGCCTACCGCGAGGGCGAGTCCAAGCTCAGAGGAAACGGCAAGACCGTACCGCCGCTGGCCTCCATCAAGAACCCGCTTCGCGACGGCGACGCGGAACGCCCCGACGACCCCGCCTATGCCAACGCCTACTTTATCAACGCCAACTCCACGACGGCTCCCGGCATTGTGGACGCCGACCTGAATCCGGTGCTCACCCGCTCCGAGGTGTACTCCGGTGTGTACGGCCGCGCCAGCATCAACCTGTATGCGTTTAATTCCAACGGCAACAAAGGGATTGCCTGTGGTTTGAACAATCTACAGAAAATACGTGATGGCGAACCTCTCGGCGGCAAGACCAGCGCCGAAAACGACTTCGCGTCCGACGACGATGAAGATTTTCTGAATTAAGGAGGAGGCGGACATGTCTGATATTCAAAGCATGATGCTTTCCGTGTGCTTCGGCGCCACCGTCGGCTACTTAATCGGAAATCTTGTGGGGATTATCATCTGCGCCGTGAGAGAATTCAAGGAAAAGCGCCGCAAACGCAAGAAAGCCGAGGGAACTTCCACAAAAACGGAGTAAGCACAGGGCGGCGGGGACTCGTTCTCTGCCGCCCTTTCTCCATGAAAGGACAATTCCATGAAAACTCTTTCGATTGATATTGAAACCTACAGCAGCGCGCCGCTTTCCAAATGCGGCGTTTACAAATACGCGGAATCCCCCGATTTTGAGATTCTCCTGTTCGGCTGCAGCGCAGACGGCGGCCCGGTTCGGGTTGTCGACCTCGCCTGCGGGGAGGAGCTCCCGCCTGAAATTGCCGCGGCTCTTACCGACGAGGCCGTTGTCAAATGGGCGTTCAACGCAAATTTCGAGCGCGTCTGCCTCTCCCGGTTCCTCGGGCTGCCCGCCGGCGCCTATCTCGGCCCCGCCCAGTGGCGCTGTTCCATGGTTTGGGCGGCGGCCATGGGCCTGCCGCTGTCGCTGGAGGGCGCCGGCGCGGTGCTGGGGCTGGAAAAGCAGAAGCTCACCGAGGGTAAGGAACTCATCAAATATTTCTGCCGGCCCTGCGCGCCGACAAAAGCCAATGCCGGCCGCACCCGCAACCGTCCCGCGCATGCACCGAACAAGTGGGCCGCCTTCAAGCGGTACAATGCCCGCGATGTGGAAACGGAGATGTCCGTTCAGGAGCGGCTTTCCAAGTTCCCGGTGCCCGAAAGCGTCTGGGAGGAGTATCAGCTGGATCAGGAAATCAACGACCGGGGCGCCGCGCTGGATCTGACGCTGGTCAGGCAGGCCATCGCGATGGACGCACGCTCCCGCCGGCAGCTTACCGCAGCCATGAAGAAGCTGACGGAGCTGGACAATCCGAATTCGGTTCAGCAGATGAAGCGGTGGCTTGCGGAAAACGGGCTGGAAACGGACACCCTCGGCAAAAAGGCCGTCGCAGAACTGATGAAAACCGCACCGGAACCCCTCGGCGACGCGCTCTCCCTCCGACAGCAGCTTGCCAAATCCTCGGTGCGGAAATATCAGGCGATGGAGACCGCCGTCTGCGCCGACGGACGCGCCCGCGGCATGTTCCAGTTTTACGGCGCCAGCCGAACCGGGCGCTGGGCCGGCCGGCTCATTCAAATGCAAAACCTGCCGCAGAACCACCTTCCCGACCTGGAGCAGGCCCGCGCGCTGGTGCGCCGCGGAGATTATGACGGTGTCGAAATGCTCTACGAAGATGTCCCGGATACGCTCTCCCAGCTGATCCGCACGGCATTCGTGCCGCGGGCGGGCGCAAAATTCATCGTCGCGGACTTCAGCGCCATCGAAGCCCGCGTGATCGCGTGGCTTGCCGGCGAGCAGTGGCGGCAGGCGGTTTTTGCAAAGGGCGGCGACATCTACTGCGCCTCCGCCTCTCAGATGTTTAAGGTGCCGGTCGAAAAGCACGGCGTCAACGGGCATCTGCGGCAAAAAGGAAAAATCGCAGAGCTGGCGCTCGGGTACGGCGGCTCGGTCGGCGCGCTCAAAGCCATGGGCGCTCTCGAAATGGGCCTTGCCGAGGACGAGCTTCCTTTGCTGGTCGACGCGTGGCGGCAGTCCAATCCGAATATCGTAAAGCTCTGGTGGGATGTGGACCGTGCGGCGATTGAGGCCGTCCGCAATAAACATGCCAACAGCACCCACGGCATTGGGTTCTCCTGCCGGAGCGGGATGCTTTTTGTCACACTGCCTTCCGGCCGGCGGCTTGCCTATGTAAAGCCGCGCATCGGTCAAAACCGGTTCGGCGGGCAGTGCGTCACCTACGAAGGCGTCGGCGGCACGAAGAAATGGGAGCGCCTCGATTCCTACGGCCCTAAATTTGTGGAAAACATTGTGCAGGCCACCGCACGCGACATCCTCTGCTATGCCATGCGGACACTGCGCCGCTGCGCCATCGTCATGCACATTCACGATGAAGTGGTCATCGAAGCCGAACCGGGCATGTCTCTGCAGGCCGTCTGCGAACAGATGGGCAGAACGCCGCCCTGGGCAAAGGGTCTGCTGCTCCGCGCCGACGGGTACGAGACGGATTTCTATAAAAAAGACTGAGAGGGTTCGTCAAAAGCGGGCCGCCGCCTCCAGTGGGTAATAGAAGCGGGCGGCGGCAGCCCGCCCGGGAAGGAGGTCTGCCATGAGCATCGGCAAACGCAACAGCGAAGGCTACCCGGACCCCACCGCCTGCGAAGCTCTGTCGCTGATTGAGCAGGAGGAGCGCGCGCTCCGGGCATTTCGGCCCATCGTCTATATCTGCTCCCCCTATGCGGGAGATGTCGAAAGAAACGTCCGGGCCGCGCGGAATTACTGCCGCTTCGCCGTGGACAAGGGGTTTATCCCCATCGCGCCTCACCTGCTGTTCCCGCAGTTTTTGAACGACGCCGACCCGCGGGAGCGGGAGCTTGGGCTGTTCTTCGGAAACGCCCTGATGAGCAAATGCTCCGAGGTGTGGGTGTTCGGCGGCAATATCACAGCCGGCATGCAGGCGGAAATCAAACGCGCCAGGTGGAAGAATTACCGCCTGCGCTGCTTCACGGAAGATTTGGAGGAGGTACAGGATGTTTGCAGTCACTGAAGGCACGCGCCGCATCGGCGGCACAGAGATTCTTACTTATACGCGCGAAATTGTCAGCGCCAACGTTCTCGAGGCTGAGGCCGGCACCAACGGCTATCAGGGCGGCGATGCCGGGCACGGAAGCCGCACCTATTTCCGCATTTCGGACGAGGGCGGCACGGATATCCGGGTGCGCCCGCTGGGCCGCTGCGGAGACGAGGGCTTCGAAGTCACGCTCGGCGGCGACTGTGAGCTGGAAACCATCATCACGGCGCTGAAGTTCATCACCAAGGTATTGGAGGACGGCGCGAAGGAGGTGCGCGACTGATGTTTACGCTGTACAGCGCCGACATTGTCGGCAACCCCGGCAACTGCTCCTATCCCCACAAAACCGAAGTCACGGACGAGGAAAGCCTGCGGGCGGCGGTCTGCCGCGACTACGTCTGCGCCGAGTACAAAAACAGCTACCGAAGCGGCGACAATTTTCTCGGCGCGGACTGCCTGCCCGTGGACTGCGACAACGACCACTCCGAAAACCCGGCCGATTGGGTTCGCCCGGCCGATGTCGCCGCCGCGTTTCCGGATGTCGGCTTCGCGGTCCATTACAGCCGCTGCCACATGCGCGAGAAAAACGGGAAGCCCGCCCGGCCAAAATTTCATATTCTTTTCCCGATTACGCGCATCACCGACGCGGCTGCTTACAGCGATATGAAGAAGCTGGTAAGCACCATCTTTCCGTATTTTGACACCAGGGCGCTGGATGCGGCGCGCTTCTTCTTCGGCACATCCCGCGCCGAGGTGGAACTCTTCCCCGGCAGGATGAATCTGACCGAATTTCTGGAGGACGACGACTTTGACGCGGATCTGCCCGGCGGCAGCGGAACCGGCCCGGTTATTCCGGAGGGCAGCCGCAACGCCACCCTGTCCCGATTTGCCGGCAGGGTTATCAAAAAATACGGCGACGGCGATGAGGCGTATCAATGCTTTCTGGAGGAAGCCGCAAAATGCGCGCCGCCGCTTCCGGACGCCGAGCTTTCGACCATCTGGCACAGCGCCCAGCGGTTTTACGCCAAAATTCAGCGTCAGGACTGTTATGTGCCGCCCGAGGTGTATAACAGCGATGTCTCATACAAGCCCGGTGATTTCTCCGACGTCGGGCAGGCCGAGGTGCTGGCAAAGCACTTTTCCGGTGAGCTGCGCTATTCGCCGGCGACACACTTTATCCGGTACACGGAGCACTACTGGAAGGAAACCGAGCCGGGCGCGCAGGCAGTGGCCCACGAGCTGACCCGCCGCCAGCTGGAGGAGGCGACACGGGATCTGCTGGCCGCCGCCAAAAAGCTGACCGGATGCGGGGCGCAGGGCATTCTCGACACGACCTCCAAAGCCAAGGCGGAAGCGCTGTTCAACGACGCGCAGTCCGAGGCCTACGACGAATATCTCGCGGCGAAAGCCTACCAGTCCTATGCGATCCGCCGCCGCGATTCCAAGAATATTACCGCGGCGCTCAAAGAGGCGCGCCCGATGCTGGAGATTTCCCCGCGGGATCTGGATGCGGACTGCTTTCTTCTCTGCACGCCCGAAGCCACCTACGATCTGCGCAAAGGTCTTGACGGTGCGCGGGAGCACGCGCCGTCCGACTTTATCACCAAAATCACCTCTGTTTCGCCCGGCAGGAAAGGCGGGCAGCTCTGGCAGGACAGCTTAGGCCTCATCTTCTGCAAAGACCGCGAACTCATCGACTATGTGCAGATGATCTGCGGGCTTGCCGCCGTCGGCAAGGTCTATGTGGAAGCGCTCATCATCGCCTACGGCTGCGGGCGCAACGGCAAGTCCACCTTCTGGAACGCGGTTTCCCGCGTGCTGGGTCTGTACAGCGGCAACATCTCCGCCGACACGCTGACGGTGGGCTGCCGCCGCAACATCAAGCCGGAGCTGGCCGAGGTCAAGGGCAAGCGCCTGCTCATCGCCGCCGAAATGCAGGAGGGCGCCCGGCTCAACGACTCCACCGTCAAGCAGCTCTGCTCCACCGACGATGTGTTCGCCGAGAAAAAGTACAAGGACCCGTTCAGCTTCACGCCCTGCCATACGCTGGTTCTCTACACCAACCACCTGCCGAAGGTCAGCGCCTCCGACGACGGAATCTGGCGCAGGCTGATCGTGATTCCGTTTGGCGCAAAGATAGAAGGAAAAAACGACATCAAGAACTACGGCGAATATCTCTACAACAATGCCGGCGAGAGCATTCTGGCGTGGATCATCGAGGGTGCCCGAAAGGTGATCGCGCTGGATTACAAGCTCCCCGTGCCGGCATGCGTGCAAAAAGCCATTGACGAGTACCGGGCGCAGAACGACTGGTTCGGTCATTTTCTGGAGGACCGGTGCGAGCTTGCCGCCGGTTTCCGCGAAAGCTCCGGCGCTTTGTATCAGGCGTACCGCAATTACAGCATCGACACAAACGAATATGTCCGCAGCACCGCGGATTTCTATTTCGCACTGGAAAAGGCCGGCTTTGAGCGGATTGTCCGGGACGGCCGGCGCTTTTTTACCGGGCTCCGTCTCAAAACGGACGACGGAGATTTCGAGCGCTTTTTGCAGTAAACCAGATAATCAAGTGACCTCGACGAAGGTCTCTTCCAAAACTTTTCTTAGGCGCATAAAAAATCTCATAAGAAAAAGTTCGGTAAATGACATGCGCCGAGGTCACTTGAAAGGGGAAAACGGCCGTGAGAGAAAAGGAAATCGAGCAAAAATTCACCCTGATGGCAAGGCAGACGGGCGGTCTGGCCTTGAAGTTCGTATCCCCCGGCATGAGCGGAATGCCCGACCGCCTTGTGCTGCTGCCGGGCGGACGCATGGCCTTTGTGGAGGTCAAGGCTCCGGGCAGGGCGCCGCGCCCCCTGCAGGAAGCCAGACACCGGACGCTGCGGCGGCTGGGCTTTCGGGTTTTCGTGCTGGACCGGCCAGAGCAGATTGGAGGAATTCTGGATGAAATACGAACCCCATAGCTACCAGACCTATGCCGTCCGTTACATCGAGGATCACCCCGTCGCGGCGGTCCTGCTGGATATGGGCCTCGGCAAAACGAGCATCACGCTGACCGCCCTGAATAACCTGCTGTTTGACAGCTTCGAGGCTCACCGTATTCTGGTAATCGCGCCTCTCCGCGTGGCCCGCGACACATGGCCCGCCGAGATTCAGAAATGGGATCACCTGTCGCTTTTGACCTGCTCCGTGGCGGTGGGCACCGAGGCCGAGCGCAGGGCGGCGCTTTTGCGGCGGGCGGATATCTGCATGATCAACCGGGAAAACGTCCAGTGGCTCATTGAGGAGAGCGGCGTCCCCTTTGACTTCGACACCGTGGTGGTCGACGAGCTGTCGTCCTTCAAAAGCCACCGGACAAAACGCTTCCGGGCGCTGATGAAGATCCGCCCGCGCGTCCGCCGCATCATCGGCCTGACCGGCACTCCGTCGGCGAACGGACTGATGGATTTGTGGGCCGAATACCGGCTGTTGGATATGGGACAGCGCCTCGGCCGCTTCATCGGGCAGTACCGAACGGACTATTTCCTTCCTGACAAGCGCAGCGGGCAGGTGGTGTTCACCTACAAGCCGCTGCCCGGCGCGGAGGAAGCGATCTACCGCAGAATCGCGGACATCACCATCAGCATGAAGTCCGCCGACCATCTGCGGATGCCGAAGCTTATCAGCAGCGAATACGAGGTGCGGCTTTCCGAGGAAGAACGGGCGCGGTACAACGATCTGAAAAAAGATCTGGTGCTTCGGCTCCCGGACGGCGAGATCACCGCCGCCAACGCCGCGGCGCTGTCAAACAAGCTCTCGCAGATGGCAAACGGCGCGGTCTATGACGACGCCGGCGGCACGATTCATATCCACGGCCGCAAGCTGGACGCGCTGGAGGATTTGATCGAGGCGGCGAACGGCAAACCGGTGCTGGTGGCCTACTGGTTCAGGCACGACCTTGCCGGAATCTCCGAGCGCCTGCGAAAGCTCCGCATTCCGTTTTCACCCCTTGACACTCCGGGAAGCATCCGCAGATGGAACGCCGGCGAGCTGCCCGTGGCGCTGGTGCACCCCGCGTCCGCCGGGCATGGGCTGAATCTGCAGTCAGGCGGCTCCACCATCATCTGGTTTGGGCTGACGTGGAGTCTGGAGCTTTACCAGCAGACCAACGCCCGGCTCTGGCGGCAGGGGCAGACGGCGGACACCGTTGTGGTGCAGCATATCGTCACCAAGGGCACCATCGACGGCCGCATATGCAGGGCGCTTTCCGCCAAGGACCGCACGCAGTCCGCCCTGATTGAGGCGGTCAAAGCCGATCTGAAAATCTGATGACAATAAGGGACTTCGTCCCTGAGACAATTTGTGCCAATCCGAGGGATCAAGAAACCGGAGGTACAGATTATGAACACGCAGGAAATGACGGCGAAGGAGTACCTTTCCCAAGCCTATCGAATCGACCAGCGCATCAACTCAAAACTGGAGCAGGTCCAGTCGCTCCGGAATTTGGCGGAGAAAGCCTCCGCCGCTCTGGGCGAGACGCCGAACAGCGGCACAAGGAATTTCCACCGCATGGAAGACGTGATCTGCAAAATGATCGACCTGGAGGACGAAATCAACGCCGACCTGAACGCCCTGATCGACCTGAAGCATGAAATTGTCACGATCATCCGGTGTGTGGAAGCGCCCGACCTCCAGACGATTCTGGAGCTCCGCTACCTGTGCTTCAACACATGGGCGGAAATCTCCGTGGCGCTGCATCTCGACATCCGCTGGGTGCACCGCCTTCACAACAAGGCGTTAAACGAGGTGGATGCGATTCGTCACCCGAGACCATAGAAAGCCGCACGGCTCTTATGATATTGTTAGAGTGGCGAAAAAATCAGAAAGCCTTCACGGGAGCAAAACCCGCGGAGGCTTTTTCCATGCGCCGGAACGGAGGAAATCACGGTGCCGTACAAAGCGAAAAAGCCGTGCGCCTACCCCGGCTGCCCGAACCTGACAGCCGGCAGATTCTGCGAGGAGCACGCGAAGCTGGAAGCCAAGCGCTACAACCGGTACGGCCGCGACCCGGAGAGCAACAAACGCTACGGCAGGTCGTGGGCGAAGATCCGGGCGGCATACCTTTCGGCGCATCCGCTGTGCGAGGTTTGCAAGGCAGAAGGCAGGCTGACCCCCGCCGAGCTGGTTCACCACAGGCGCAGGCTGACCGACGGCGGCACCAACGACTGGAGCAATCTGCAGGCGCTGTGTCAGGAGTGCCACTCAAGGCTTCATGCCGAACGCGGCGATTATTTCTGATTTTATGAAATAAATCAAAGTCTGTGAATTCAACGGGAGGGGCGGTCCGAATCTCTGCGGCTTTCGGGCAGGACAGCGCGCCCGGCCCTTCGTATGAATTTTCGCAGAATCAAAAACTTTTTCAAAAAGCGCGGCAAAGGAGGCGATGCCCGTGCCGAGAGGAGGAGCAAGGCCGGGCGCGGGCCGCCCAAAGAAACCGCTCGCGGACAAGATCATCGAAGGCAACCCCGGAAAACGGGAACTGACCAAGCTGAAATTTCCCGCGGGTGAAAAATCAAACACAGGTTTTGAAAAAAATTCAAACACGCAGAAATCAAAAACCAAAAGCAGCCGCCGTATGCCGTCCTTCCTTGACATGGCTGCCAAGGAAGGCGGCGACGTGCTGCCGCCGGCAAGCGGGATTTATAAAATGCTCGCAGAGTGGGTCGATGGTTCCGGGTGCGGAGAACTGGTCGCGCCGAACCTGATCGAGGACTTCGCGTTCCTGCGCAGGGCCTATCTGGAATGCGAATACATGAACCGCCGGCTGGGGCGCATCGCGTCCGGCAAGCGGTCGCCTTACGTCAACATGGCGCTGGATTATCAGAAAGCCATGATGGCGGTCTACAACCAAATCTGGCTGATCGTTTCGCAGAACTGCGAAACCAAATACGAGGGCAAGAACGAATTCCTCGAGATGCTCAGGAACAGGGGGTTTTAGCCAATGCAGCCGACGGAAAGGTTTCCTGCCGGGACTTCCCGGTTTGAGAAAGTGAATATCGACAAACTGGTGCCTTACGCCCGCAACGCACGGACGCACTCCAAGGAACAGATTCTGCAGCTTCGCGCGTCGCTCCGTGAGTTCGGCTTCGTCAATCCCGTCATTGTGGATAAGGACTGCAACATCATCGCGGGGCACGGGCGCGTGCTGGCGGCGAAAGCCGAGGGCATGACCGAAATCCCCTGCGTGTTTGCGGAACATTTGACCGAAGCGCAGAAGCGCGCCTATATTCTTGCGGACAACCGCCTTGCGCTGAATGCCGGATGGGACGAGGAACTGCTGGCGCTGGAATTCGGCGAGCTGAAGGACCTCGGCTTTGATGTGGAGCTGACCGGCTTCGGGGCAGACGAGATTGAAAAGCTCTTTGCCGCTGACACCGGCGCGGTGCAGGACGATGACTTTGACCTCACGGCCGCTTTGGAAGAGGCGGCTTTTGTTCTGCCCGGCGATGTGTGGACGCTGGGACGGCACCGGCTGATCTGCGGCGACGCCACCGACGCGGAAACGGTGAAAAAGCTGATGGGCGCCGGGAGCCCCGGTGGAAGCCGCAAGGCAAACCTTGTCCTGACCGACCCGCCGTACAACGTGAATTTCGAGGGTTCCAGCGGACTGAAAATCAGGAACGACAGCCAGAAATCAGACCAGTTCTATGCTTTTCTGCTTTCGGCGTTCCGGAATCTGGCGGACAATCTGGAAAGCGGCGGCTCCGCCTACATCTTCCACGCGGACACCGAGGGCGAAAATTTCCGCCGGGCGTTCCGGGAAGCCGGCTTTCACCTCTCCGGAACCTGCATCTGGGTGAAGGACAGCTTTGTCATGGGACGTTCGCCCTACCAGTGGCAGCACGAGCCGATTCTCTACGGCTGGCTCAAAACCGGTACGCACAAGTGGTACGCCGGCCGCTCGGAAGCCACGGTCTGGAATTTCGCCAAGCCGAAAAAGAACAGCGACCACCCGACGTCAAAACCCCTCGACCTGCTGGCCTATCCCATCCGCAACTCCAGCCAGGCAAATGCCATCGTGCTGGACACTTTCGGCGGCTCCGGATCCACACTTATCGCCTGCGAGCAGACCGACCGCATCTGCTTCATGATGGAGCTGGATGAAAAGTACGCGAGTGTGATTTTGCGCCGCTATGCCGAATTCAAACGGAACGGCGGTGCGGATATCACCTGCGAGCGGGACGGCGAAACCCTCCGCTACGCTGATCTTGTCAGGGAGGTGCCGGGACGTGAATAATAAACTGACGCTCGGTTCGCTCTTCGACGGCTCCGGCGGTTTTCCGCTCGGAGCTGTTTTAACAGGGATCGAACCGCTGTGGGCTTCAGAAATCGAGCCGTTCCCCATACGGGTTACCACAAAACGCCTGCCGGGCATGAAGCGCCTTGGCGACATCAACAGGATGGGCGGCTCCAAAGTTCCTCCCTCGGATATTGTCACGGGCGGTTTTTGCTGCCAAGACCTCTCGGTCGCGGGCCGGCGCGCCGGACTTCACGGAGAACGGTCGGGACTCTTCTTTCAGGTAATACGGATTATCCGTGAAATGCTCGCTGTCACAGACAACGAATACCCGAAGTTCGCTGTGCTCGAAAACGTCCCCGGGATGTATTCCTCAAACGGCGGGCTTGATTTTCAGGAGGTGCTCAATGAACTCATCCATATCAAAGACGAAGCCCTGTCAGTACCTTTGCCTGAAAAGGGCCGATGGTCGACCTCCGGCGAAATCGTGGGAAAAGGTTTCTCCGTCGGTTGGCGCACGCTTGACGCTCAATTTTGGGGAGTCGCCCAGAGACGCCGCCGCTGTTACATTGTCGTCGATTTTACAGGCAAACGTGCCGGAAAAATATTATTTGACGAGTCGCGCCTGCGCGGGCATCCTACGCAGAGCGGCTGTCCGTGGCAAGCAGCTGCCGGAAGTGCTGAGACTGGCGCTGGAAACGCAGTCGGCTTCGAACCCGGCGCCTGCTCGAGATTAGGAGGCCGGGCATGGGCGATTGAGAATCATCCGGTGGATAGCCGCGTGAAGTTCTGTGAAAACGGCATTGTCCAAACTCTTTCCGAACGCATGGGAACAGGCGGCGGCAACATTCCGCTCGTGATGAACGAAAAGAAAGAAACTCCGCCAAACCCCGCCGCGTTTATGGGCGGACAGGGATCGGACGCCGGAAGCATTGCCTACAGCGAAACAGTCACGCCGACCCTGCGGGAGCAGGCGGGCGGCAACTCCGTTCCGATGGTGATGACGGCGTTCGGCATCGGGTCCCATGGAAGCAGTGCCATGCTTTCGCCGAATCCGCACAGCGGGTTTTATGAAGCCGGCACCTCGCGGACGCTCGATCTGAACTGCGCCCGCCCGGACTGTCATCAGGGCGGCGTTGCGGTGGTGAGCTATGGAATCGACCGCGCGGCTTTTAACCAAGGAAAAGGCGCGCAGTATAAGCCCCAGTTCACGGAGGAAAGCGCGGCCACGCTCACATCCCGCGGGCCTTCCGCGGTTTGCTCCCGTTATATCGTCCGGCGGCTCACCCCCACCGAATGCGCCAGACTGCAGGGCTTTCCCGATTGGTGGTGCTCCAGTCTCGGTACGGAGCACCCGACCGAAGAGGAAATCGCCTTCTGGTCGGAAGTGTGGGAAACGCATCGTTGCGTAATGGGCGCGCCCTCCAGAGCGAAAAGCCGGAACCAGATAGTCAAATGGCTCCGGCACCCTCATACGGATTCCGCTGAATATAAAATGTGGGGAAACGGCGTGGCTCTGCCGTGCGTCCGGTTCGTTCTGGAAGGAATCGCGGCAGTTACCTCTTCCGCTTGACCTCGATTTTCCCAAGCTTTTGCTCATACTCCTCGATGCATTTGCGGATGAGATAGATGATCTGGCTGTTGGCGGAACGGCCTTCATAGTCCGCGACGACGTGAAGCTGATCCAGCATATCCTCCTCAATCCGTATCGATAAGCTCTTTATAGCCATATGAAACCTCCGTTTTAGATACGTTATGCGTTTATTTTATAGTCGGTTTATGGTACAATGTTCAAAAAGAACGCAAAACATGTCTAATATATATCCAATCGGAGACCTGCCATGAGAGTTGCGGTCATCGGATCAAGAGACCTTTCCGTCCGAAATCTTGGGGATTATCTGCCGACGGGCACGGACGAAATCGTCAGCGGCGGGGCGCGGGGCGTCGACGCCTGCGCGCGGGAATACGCTGAGGCAAACGGTATAGAGCTGACGGAGTTTCTGCCCGAATATGAAAAATACGGCCATTCGGCTCCGCTTCGGCGCAACATTACCATCGTTCAGCACAGCGACCTTGTCCTCGCCTTTTGGGACGGGCACAGCCGCGGAACAAAATTCGTCATCAACAAATGCAAAGAACTCGGCGTTCCGGTCAGGGTGTTCCGGCCGAAAGCAGAGAAATGACTTGCTATCACACCCGTTTGGAGTGATGGATAGACCCACCGAAAGAAAGGTGGGTCAGGGAAAGTGGATGAAAAACTGAGAAAAGCCATGGACGAATTTATGACAAGAAGGCTCGGAGATCTCGGGACAGATTCCCCGGAAACGGTCACCGCGGCCATTACCCAAACCTCCCGGTGCATGGAGCGGCTGGCGGGGGCGCTGACAGAAGAACAGCGGAAACTGTGGACAGACATGGAGGACGCTCTCGCCCTGCAGATCGGGGAGGAAACGCGCTATTACTACAAATCGGGTTTTGAGGACGCAATCAATTTCCTGCTGGGGTGGGGCGGTCTATGAGGGAACCCACGGCCTATTTTGTAAGGCTGCCGCGCCGGCTGGAAGATTTGCGGAAGCCCCACTTCGTTTCGGACGAAAAGCCGTATGCGGTCAACAAAACAGTCGCCCTCGCCGCCATCGACTATGAAAACTTCGTTACAGACCTGCGCGCGGACCGGCGGTTCATCGAAGAAAACGCCGGCCTGTGCCGTATCGGCGACAGCGGCGTATGGCACTGCATCCTTGCGAAACAGCGAAACCGGACGGACGGCGTGCTGGTCATGTCCGGAGGGGAGGACTTTCCCCTGTGGGCGGCGTACATAGGACAAACATAAAAGAGCCTTTCGGGGCTCTTTTTGCTGTCCGGAAACGCAGTATGATACACAAACCTCCGCGCACATCTTTGTCGGCATTACGGCGCCGAAAGGACTTGCTATTCTCACGCTTTGGAGTGATATATGTAGTCACCGGAGGACGGAAGTCCGCCGGAATCAAATCAAAACGGAGGGTTCCATCATGAAGCTCAACTACAACCTTGTCGGAGAGAAACGCAAGTCGCTGGCCGGCGCCGCCGGTGAAATTCTGAATCAGCCGGTCCGTTACCTCGGCGCGCCCTCGTTCGAATACGAGGTCGGCGCCTACCGCGTCGGCAAAACCGGGCTGGTCGCCGGCCCGGACAGCCGGGAGCTTGAGGCCGCCCTGAAAGAACGCGGCTTTTCCGCCGAGGTTCGCGCTTACGATGAACCGGAAGCGGAAAAAGCGAGCGCCGCCCCGGACATTCTGACCATCGAGATGCCGATGGACGGCTTTTCCCCCAGAAAGGTCGACAACCTCTGCAAAATGGTGGACGCCAAGGCCGCGCTTCTGAAAGCGGCGCTGGGAACGGAGGAGCTGCCCATCCGGCAGACGAACGAGGACGGCGGCAGGCTGTGCTTCCCCTGGTTCCGGTTTACGGACGATGCCGACACCATCGCCGCCTACACTGCCCTGATTGCCAAGCTCTGCGAAGCGGCCAAAAAGAAAAAGCGCGTCACCGCCCGGGAGCACGAGGCGGATAACCCCAAATACGCCATGCGGTGCTGGCTTCTTTCGCTGGGCTTCATCGGGGAGGAATACAAGCAGGCGCGGAAAATCCTGCTGGCAAACCTCAAGGGCAACGGCTCCTACAAATCCAGAGTACGGTAAGGCGGTGAACAAAGTGAATTTTCCAAGCAGAGAAACGGTGGAGCGGCTCCGCCGGCAGTACCCGGAGGGCACCCGTGTGGAACTGGTACGGATGAATGACCCGCAGGCCCCGCCCATAGGAACCCGCGGCACGGTGCGT
>ENA-UOOK01002011-UOOK01002011.1-fermentation-metagenome-genome-assembly--contig:-NODE-2011-length-25709-cov-15.478873_pt1 | contig 25709 bp, 21 predicted proteins | sample MGYA00245777_ERZ724023 | MGnify/ENA primary metagenome ERZ724023 (study PRJEB28704, sample SAMN03018312) | fermentation metagenome | biome: anthropogenic terrestrial biome; feature: soil... | reverse complement strand
TTTCATTTGACCTAACGATAGCAGTTTAGTAACATTTTAGCTGAACTAATGCGACCCGATATATGGATGTGAGCAAATAAGCTAAAATAGTGACAACATGAAAACAAAAGCTTCACCAGGCAACCTTGCTATCTCCCTGCTGGCAATATGCCTGGTAGTTATCCTGATCATATTAAGGTTTAGCAGTGTTTTAACGACGGAAGCTACCCTAGCTCCAGCAAGCAGCAATGCCCCTGCCCACACCCAAAACCCTGCCACTCTGCAGCCCGCAGAGACACCCACGCCACCAGTGAGTGCCTTGGAAGACTACGGCGGTTACCGTGTGGTCAATCGCTACCCACACGATCCGAACTGCTATACCCAGGGGCTTATTTTCCGTGATGGTTTTTTCTATGAGAGCTGCGGCTTATACGGGCAGAGTAAATTACGCAAGGTCGAGCCGGAAAGCGGAGAGGTCTTGCAGGAAATAGAACTCGAAGAGCACTATTTCGCCGAAGGCTTGATCGAGCTGAATGGCTTGCTCTACCTGCTTACCTGGCAGGAAGGCACCGCTTTTGTCTATAACATGGAAAGCTTCGAGCAAGTGGGCAGTTTTTCGTATAGCACCGAGGGATGGGGTTTGACCAGCGACGGTTCAGCGTTGATCCTTTCTGACGGCAGCAACAAGCTTTTTTGGATCGATCCTTCCAGTGGGTTTGTAGTTAACGAAACCAATGTCACCTGGCAAGGTCATCCCATTGAATACCTGAACGAACTCGAATATATCAACGGGCAAATTTACGCCAACATCTACCTTTCTGACCGGATTGCCATTATCAACCCCCAGACCAGCCAGGTCGAGACCATGCTGGATATGCGGGGGCTGCGCCTCGAGGCGAACCTGGCAAATTTGGGTGAGGTCCTCAATGGGATCGCCTATGATGCTGAAAACCAGCGTATATTTGTGACCGGCAAAAACTGGGCATGGCTTTATGAAGTGGTGTTCCACCCAATCGATGAGCCGGAACTTCCCACGCTTACGCCCACCACAACAGGCATTACAGTTCCATTACCCGATTTGCCAGGACCTTAAGCCGTGCTTCCTTCAAGCCAGGCATGCATCCCAAAATATAATAAGGACCACTGCCTTCCACACAAAAAGATGAACTGACAATTCCGCTGAGTGCTGCCCGGACGACATCGTAATCCTTGCGATAACTTTGCAAAAACGCGCCATCGAACGTGTCGAGCATGCCGGTAGGGTCACTCACCTTGGCGGGATACGCCGGAAGTATCCAGCGTTTCTGCGCTATCCGGGAATAGACCATCACCGTGCCATCATTGGCATGGATGATGATAAATTCAGGTCCATAGCTCGCCAGCACGCCGGCTATCTCCCACAAATCAGCGCTTCGCCCCTGGAAAAGCTTCAGCCCCTGGGCTTCAGTGAACATCAAAACGGTTACATCAGAAACCAACGCACGGATATTTTCCCAGAAGATTGGGTCCATATAACAAGAAGCAGCCCGCATGGTAAGGGTAAGGATCATGCCGCCTTTAAGCACTGATGGCAGGATACTATGCGAGATGTAGTCGATTGGGCTTATGTGCGCTGCTGAAGCCTCAAGGTAGTGAGGGGGGATGTCAGTGATGTGGATGCTGTCTGCTGAATAATCAGTCTTGCTGCAATAAACCGGCTCAGTTGGTTTGTAGTTGAGCAGCTGCTGTGGGAAACCCAGTTGTCGGTCAGCGAAATGCGAAATCGGATTTTCGAAAATTGGCTTTTGTGCCTGATTATAGGTCACAAAAAACCGATCATCAAAAGATTCGCTGCTTACATGAATACCGTCGGTATCCATGCCGATCGCACTCATATACTCCAGCCATTCTGAAGGGTAATCATTGTTAGTCCGCGAGACTACCCCAGGCTTGCCATCCCATTGCAAAAAAGCCGCTGCAGCGTAGGCGAGATTCCCTCCGGGCTCGTTCAGAACAGGTGGATCGCTCGCTGGCAGGATAAATTCCCGGCGCAGGCGACCAATCAAAACTGCATCGGGGACGGGTTTGAGCAGGTCGTCCAATTATTCTTCCCTGTAAGACTGGACCATCTCAAACACCTTCTGGCGATACATGTCCAGGTCTGGGGCAGGTGCAGGAAATTCCATTTTCATGTCCACCAGGGTATCCCGCACGATCGTGGCTATCAGCAGGTTGCGATACCATTTTTTGTTGCTGGGGATGATATACCAGGGAGCCCACTCCGTGCTGGTTTTGTTCAGCAAGTCTTCATAGGCTTCCATGTATTGACCCCAAAGGTTGCGGTCTTCCAGGTCACCTGGGTTGAATTTCCAGTGCTTGTCAGGCTGTTCAAGCCGGTCCAGGAAGCGACCAGCCTGTTCTTCGAGGTCGATATTGAGATAAAACTTGAGGATTACGGTGCCTTCGTCGACCAGCATGCGTTCAAACTCGTTCATGTGATGGAAACGCCTGGACCAGACTTCTTCGGGCATCAGGTTGAGCACACGAACCGGCAATACATCTTCATAATGAGAGCGGTTGAAGATGACAATCTCACCTTTTTTGGGGGTCTGGGCGTGGATGCGCCAGAGGTAATCGTGAGCTAATTCCAGCGCGGAGGGCGTCTTGAAAGGTGCGACGCGCACGCCCTGGGGGTTGACGTGTTCGAAAACGGCACGGATGACGCCGTCTTTCCCGCCTGTGTCCATTGCCTGTAATACCACCAGCAAACGGTTTTTTCCTTCAGCGTACATCAATTCCTGCAAAGCCTCGATCTCCGCGTTTACTTTTTCCAGGGCTTTACGACCTTCTTTTTTCTTACCCTCGAACTCGCTCGAGTCGTTGGGGTCATAATCCTTCATTTTTATGTTTTCATCAGGGGAAACCAAATACTTGTTGTAATTCATACTATCTCCTCTCGATTATCCTAATAATTATAGTGCCTTTAAGCACAGAAAAAGAATATAAAAGCAAACACCCTGCCAAACCGGCAGGGTGTTTGCCCTAAAATGATTTACTTTTACTCGTTGTCAATTACCGTTTTTGGGTTCTTGACGGATACATTTATTTTCTTTGGTTGGGTTTCGGGTTTCTTGGGCAGGTGAATTACCAGGATTCCATTATCTGTGTCTGCAGTGATATTCTCGGCATCAATCACGCTGGGCATGTTGATGCTGCGATAAAACGATCCAAAACTGCGCTCACGAATGTGATATTTGCCTTCTTCAGATTCCTTTTCGTGTTTCTCTTCGATTTCACCTCTGATGGACAGGGTGTTGTCATCATAAGTGATCTCGATTTTCTCAGGGTCGAAGCCAGCAACGCTTGCCTCAACAATATATTCGCTGTCTTTTTCAATCACATCGAGCGGAAATCCTGAGGGCAGCGGTTCGGAATCCATTTCAAGGAACCGATTCATCGCGCGTTCCAGGTTGTATCTGTTTCTCCAATACGGTGTTCGTCTGATCATATAAGCCATTTTTACCTCCAATGTCTTCTTCTGTTGTTAATTTAACTCTACGAAGCAAATGTTAGAACAACGTAAATTCAAAGTTAGCAAATTGTAAGAGCGGCTTAATTTGGACGGGAGGAACGCAAGCCCATAATCGCAGGGGAGAGCGCTTCGAGCTCAGGCTGGCGCACGCCCAGGGTTGAGGCAGTGATTTTTGGAAGCTGACCAATGCCCAATCCGGTTGCCTGGCTGAGAGCTTCGACCATTGGGTCCAACCAAAGCTTGCCCAACAGGTGAAAAGGGTGTCCTATGATGATCGTATCAGGGCGTATAACGTGAACCAGTCCCTCCATCCCGCGACCCAACCAGGAAGAGGCTTCGTTAATCACTTCGATAGCGTACGGGTCCCCCTCAAGCGCAGATTGCAGGAAAGCGTGCAGAGTAAGCCCCTGCTCCCAGTGATTCGGGTGGCGCAGGTTGGCAAGGCGAAGTAAACCGCCGCCACTGGCTACATCATCGAGCGTTCTGAATTGCTCACCAGGCGTTGGCGAGCTGCCTAAGCGGATGTTTCCCATCAAACCTGAATTTGCGGCAGTATTTCGATAGAGACGCCCCTCCGAAAGCAGGCTGACGCGGATACGGGGTGTAAAGGTCAGGTAGATGGCATGTTCCAGGGACTGGTTGGTATCAAACAGCATTTCAGCGAGCATACCGGCGTTCGCTTTGTTCTCGGCATAGACTGGCAAATTAAATCGCAATCCGAGTTGAGAGCGCAGGGATTCGGATTTCCATTGCGAAAACTCCATCGAAGAGCTTAATACCCCAGTCTGAGCGTCATAATTACCGGCAACTGAAACGGAGACAACATCGGGCATGGGCAGGTGCTGCGCTTTGGTAATCATGAGCAAACGGTCCGCATTGCTGCTGACTTCGGATAGGAAAAATTGAAAACTTTCCGTGGAAGGAAATGGAAACGCGAGCCGTTCACAGGTTAATCCTGTAGGGTTGCTATGCACAAGGAGAATGCGTTCGCTGTCGATATTGATGCCCAGGATGTAATTCCCCAAGCCAATTGTGGGAGTGTTCAGATTGCGAAACATGGCTAAATTATAAGGCATACCACCAGCAATTCTCGATATGAATGAGCTTGGATTCAAAATCTAAAATGCAGGGGTATTTGCACTCCGAAACGGTGAGGGTGGGTTCATGCCGTGAGCAGAGAACAGGGAGCAGGGAACAGGAAACAGGGACCAGGAGCTGGGTTTTGTCATCCTGAGCCTCTTTTGCGAAGGATCTTGTCAATCGAAACGGTAAGATCCTTATCAATTTGCTCGTCCCGTTCCGGCGCAGCCATCATTCGTAGGGAACGTGGCTCGTCCCGTTCCGGCGCAGCCATCATTCGTAGGGAACGTGGCTCGTCCCCCACACTGCGCTTTCAATCAAAAAAAACCGCATTTTTCCATAATGAGAATTGCTTGTCATACCACCACCTGATACCTTAATTGGACTAAATTAGTTAGAATTGATATAATATGGTAAACGACATTAACATCATTCAGGATAGTAATTATGAGGGAATCAAAACGTCATGAAAGTTGATCGGCGTATTAACAAGACAAAAGCAGCTCTAAAAAAGAGCCTCCACACACTCATTCTGGAGAAAGGCTACGATGAAATCAGTATTCAGGAGATAACTGATCATGCCGACCTTGGCAGAGCGACCTTTTACCTGCATTATCAGGATAAAGACGAACTGTTTGGCGACATTTTGCAGGATATCACGAATACTTATTTTCAAACTCTGTCCCCACAGGAAATCCATACCAACACCTTCCTGGACGAAAAAATCCTGGAAGGTATTTTTAATTATTCAAAGGAATACGCCAGTCTGTTTAATAAATTAAACGATGGCAGAAGCGGGGTGGTCGGTTTCCGGTTGTTGACACAAATTGTCCGCAAAGAGATTGCGAAAAAACTCCAAATGAGCGCTGACGATGATTTGATGACGCTCTGCAAACTCACTTTGACCGAAAACTATCTTGCCGGAGCCACCTTGACACTTGTTTTCTGGTGGCTTGAAAACAATATGCCTATTCCCTCCAAATCCATGTCGCAGCTCCTGGCTAAAGCAAACCTGGCATGCATCGAGGCAGTTGAGAATGGTCTGGAGGCAATCCAGGAAGACCTGACTCTCCCGGGAAGCCTGAGCAAGTTTTCTTTGGGCATCACGGAATAACCACACTCGCCCACCTGAATAAAACAGCTTTTCCCAAAAGGGGTAAAATCAGAGTCGAAAAGGACTCTTTCATGTTACTGCGGACCAAAGTATTATTGCTGGTTTTGTGCCTGATTTCAGCTTGTTCACCCCAAAACACGCCGGAACCGACTGAGCCAACTGTGCTTCCAACCGCCACCTCTCTGCCAACAGCAACGGTTGCCCCGCTGCCAACAGAAACCCCTTTTCCTACAGCCACTCCGACCATTGTTCCAACTCCAACACAGACTTTGATCCCATTCGCAGGCTTTAATGACATGTTTCGCCTGTTTCGCACCTGGTATCTCGATGATCAGACCTACTTTTACTTTCTTAATGCCGGAATAGAGGGCATGCTCTTTGCTTCTGCTGACGAATTCGAACTCGAATGCAGGTCAGATCCACAATTCCCTGTCCAGATGATCTGCATTTATGACGGTGTGATTGAAGGTCGCACCATGATGGACTTCAGATTTTTCACCGACAGCGCCCGCACTGTGCAAGTGTTTGAAGCCCGTTACGACGCAGACCTGGTGGATGATACTGTCTATCACCACGATTTTGATTGCCCCGATCGCGGCAATGATCTTTATTGCGTTTCGGAGTATCGCCTTTATGATGGGATATGCTATTACGCTCACACCTGTTATGATGCTTGCGGACTTTATTATTCAAAGGACAATTTACCCACTGTGTATAATGAGTTCCAGGGATATACCGTCCCCTGTAATTGAGAATGGATTATGTTAATAAAAAGAACGAAAACCCCAATAATTGCAGCGATTTCTGTTGGTTTGCTCGCTCTGCTTCTTGCCGCCTGCGGTCCCCGCGTGGATATAAGCGCAACAGAGACCGCCAGCGTTACAGACACAGCAACCATCACACCCATCCCAACCGAAACCCCAACACCCACTCACACAGCGACCGCTACACTTGCGCCAACTGAAACGCCAACACCAACGCCAACCGAAACCGCGCTGCCGACAGCTACGCTCACGCCAACCTGGTTCCCCAACCCCTACATGATCTGGCCGCGGGCGACCTTTACCCAGTTTGACGTATGGTGGGCTGGAAACTGGTGCGCCGAACGCGGAACCAATGTGAGTTGCGAAATCGAATATCGCCTGTATGGTGGTGATTGCCTGGTGGGGATGAGCTGTTCGGATGCCTGTGGAAAATATTATGGTGTCGATACTATCGGCAATCGGGGGGGAGATTACGTATTCACCGGACCGTGTTATTAGGAGGTTGCCGGCAGGACGCGCTCAAGGCTTGTTTCTTGCTGATTTTTCTTGAGTGGATGAAAATTCTTCCCGCTCCCTCGCGCCTGGTGTTGGTTTGCTCTGGCTAAGAGCCAGGTTCAGATCGGGAGACAGAGCCCGGCATAACGATCTCTGCCCATCGGAGGGCAAAATATTGCCTGCCAATTTGAACATCGCCCGAATGGTCGGGTTTTTTATCCGCGAACACTCGAAATGATTCCTGCGGTTGGTTCTGCTTGATTGATAAAAAACAAGGACAGTAGCCCACCCCGTCCTTTTCGTTTCAGTTACGTCATCAATATTTATAGATGCCGCCGCCGATAAATTCACGAATTACCGAATCTTCTGGCACAAAGCTATCGGTTTCGACCGCGTCAATTTCCTTGAACATGCGGTCAACACGATCCGCGCGTTCCCAGGCGTCCTGCCGCAGGGGGTCATTCTTGTATTCCTGCGCCCAGCGGGTGAAGTTTTCGCCAAGTTTGGCTTTGTAAATCGGCAATTCGTAGGGCATGGCGCTGTTGACGACGGTATCGACGGTGTTGACATAGGGGATGATGTGGCGCAGTTCGCTCGATCGCACGTAATGCCAGTGTAACAGCGTTTGCGTTGGATCGTAAGCCCGGTGGGAAGCATCACGCAGCATTCGCCGCATCAGGCGGATATCCGTCCAGCGGGCATAGCGACCGTTTTTAAGTTTCAACTGCAGCAGCGGCTCGATATAGAGCTTAAATTTCCAATTATCCGGGATATCCTCGGTCATTTCCGGGTAGAGACCGTGCAAACTGTCGATCAGCACGATTTCATGCTTATTCAACCTCATTGGGGTGTGATCGGGGATACTTTTCCCGGTTTTGAAATCATAAAAGGGAATACGCACTTCTTTCCCTTCGAAAAGTTCGACCAGGTTCTGGTTAATCAACTGCATATTGAGCGCCTGGGGGGTCTCAAAATCGTAATCACCGAATTCGTCCTTGGGGTGCATCTCGAGATCATGAAAATAATGATCGATATTCAGGGTGATTAGCTTAAAACCTTGTTTTGCCAGCCGTTCGCCGACTTTGATGGTAGTCGTGGTTTTCCCGCTGGATGAAGGACCAGCAATAAAAACCACGCGCACTTCGTCTCTGCGATCGAGGATCAAATTTGCGGCGTTTTCAACATCTTCACTATAGGCAGCTTCGGACGAGGTAGCCAGCTCAGGCAAATTCCCACTGCGGATATGGTTATTAAGACTCTGACTGGTGTGAACGTCATGCGCGACAGACCAATCCAACACCTGCCAAAGCTTAGCCCAGGGAATGTTGCCCGAAGGTGTGCGGTCTGAATCCGAGCGTTTGGCACGCTGCCGCGCGCGTTCATCGCGATAGAGGATGTATGCTTTCGCAACCCGGGCACGTCCATTTTTAATCAAAACTTTTTCAACCACATCCTGGATCATTTCAATATTGGGGGTTTCGCCTTCTGGCAAAATTTGTTCCAGTTCAGCGACAACCTGTGCTGAGAGCTCTTCGGCTGCCTTTCTGTCACGACCTCCGACTGCTACCGCTGCTCGATAGATGGCGTTGGTGATGCGCTCGGGGGTAAAAGGAACCACGCTGCCGTCGCGCTTTTTAACCAGGCTTAATTTTGTCATCTTGACCTCCTCGAAATCGACCGATGTTAAGAAATTATAGCATGGCGATGCTATAATATTGGACATGTCAGAACACGCGCGCCAACCCCGCCCCTTGCTTATTGCCCATCGCGGCTCCTCCGCAGCGGCTCCCGAAAACACCATGGCTGCCTTCCGATTAGCAAAAGAGCAGGGCGCTGATGGCATCGAACTTGACGTAATGCTTTCCGCTGATGAGCGTCTGGTGGTCCATCATGACCAGGCTGTAAATCGAACTACAAACGGTCAGGGCAAAGTTTCAGAACAATTGTGGGACCAACTGAAACACCTGGATGCAGGCAGCAAGTTCGGAGATGCCTTCATTGGTGAACCAATTCCGTTGTTGGAGGATGTTTTCGAAGAATTTGGTGGACACTATCTGATCAACGTCGAGCTTAAGAATTATGCCACGCCAAGAGACAACCTTGTAGAACGGGTAATTGAGCTTATCAGGAAAACGAACCTCGAGGACACAATTTTGCTCTCTTCCTTTTCAGGCAGCAACCTTTTAAAGGCGAATACACTCGCTCCAGGGATCAGACGGGGCTTGCTGGCACTGCCCGGTCTGGCAGGGAGCCCTTACCGCGGTTGGTTGGGCAAGCGCTTCCGCTACGATGCGTTGCATCCGTTCTACGCTGACGTCAAACCACAACTGGTCGACCGTTTACACCGGGAAGGCAAACAGGTCAATGTATGGACTGTCGATAAGCCTGAAGACCTTCTGCGTATGCGCGCGTCTGGGGTGGATATGGTTATTTGTAATGATCCGGCGCATGCCAGGCGGGTGTACGAGGCGGCATGAAATCACGCCTGCTAAACATCCTGGTCTGCCTGGGCTTGCTTTCAGGGTTCGTTTACTCCTCAGGCAGCGCTAAACCTGCAGGGCAAACAGACGCAGCCTCAATCATGCAGACGATGACCCCGCGTGAAAAAGTGGGTCAGCTCTTCCTGGTAACTTTTGACGGGACAGACCTGGATGAAAGCTCTGAAATTTTCGACCTGATCACAAATTACAATATTGGCGGCGTAGTTCTGACAGCTGAACGGGATAATTTTGTCTCCGATGATACCATCCCGGCTGCCTGGAACCTTACCCAGGGCTTACAACGGCTAAATTGGCAGGCAAAACAAACCGCCGATCCAAACACGCCCATCCAGGCTGCCGCTTATGTGCCACTTTATGTTGGCATGAGCCTTGTGCAGGGCGATAACCGAACGGCGCAAATCCAAACAGGTTTGACCGAATTTCCCTCACCGATGTCAATCGGTGCAACCTGGTCAACAGAACTGGCAGCTGAAGTCGGCGCAGCCATTGGCGAGGAGCTTTCCGCGATCGGGGTGAACCTCTTTCTTGGTCCGGCATTGGATGTAATAGACACCAAAGATTCCATTGCCGCCAGCTTTGCCAACACGCAGAGCTTTGGGGGAGATCCCTATTGGGTTGGTGAACTCAGCCAAGCCTATGTGCAGGGTATCCACCAGGGCAGCAGCGGAAAAATGAGCGTAATCGCGCAGCATTTCCCTGGGTTGGGCAGCGTCGACCGCCTGCCGTATGAGGAAGTGTCGACCCTGCAAAAAACGCTGGAACAACTCAAACAAATAGAACTGGCGCCGTATATGAGCGTTACTGGTAGCCAGGACCCACAACGCCAGGTCGATGGGCTCATGGTCTCACCGATACGTTTCCAGGGTTTTCAAGGCAATATCCGTGCAACCACCCTGCCTGTAAATTTTGATCAGACTGCTCTTGAGCAGCTGCTTTCCCCTGAACCGATCGCTTCATGGCGTGAAAATGGGGGTCTGACCATCAGTGATAGCCTGGGTAGTAATGCGGTCAGGCTGTTTTTCAGTGCCAATGAAAACGAGTTTGACCCCATGACCGTGGCAAGAACTGCTTTTTTGGCTGGAAATGATATCCTGTTCCTCGATGATTTTCGAGCGCGTATCGATGAAAATGACGCTGAAACCATCCGCAGAACCATTGACTTTTTCACCCAAAAATACCAGGAGGACGCCCTGTTTGCCAGTCGGGTCGACACCTCTGTGGAACGCATTCTGAACGCCAAGCTGAAGATTTACCCGACTTTCGGGATTGAATCAGTTTTGGTCCCTGAAGAGCAATTGAATGTCGTAGGAAGCAACTCCAACATTAGTTTACTGGTCAACCGCCGGGCAGTTACACTGCTCTCTCCGTCAGTAGAATATTTAAACTCGGTGCTGCCCCAACCGCCCGTGCTGCATGAGACCATGACGATTTTCACTGACACTCGCAACAGCCAGCAATGTTCCCGCTGTGCGAGCCAGAGTGATTTTGGCAGGATGGATTTCGAAGATACCCTGGTTCGCTATTATGGCACCCTGGGAACCAATCAACTGAACGGTGATCGTGTCCATTCCTACTCCCTGGTCCAGCTTACTGAAATTTTGGATCAACGCACAGAGCCCTCAGACCCTAACCTTGTCGATAATTTGCGTCGTTCACAGTGGGTGGTGTTCAATATCATTAATGAAGACCCTGACAGCCCGGAAACCCGGGCTCTTAAACGGATTTTATCTGAGCGGCTGGATTTGCTGCGGGATAAGCGGGTAATCGTCTTCAGTTATGGCGAACCATATTACCTTGATTCGACCGATTTGGCGAACCTGACCGCCTACTACGCGCTCTATAACCACAGCCAGGCTGCCCTGGACATTTCGACACGAATCCTGATGCGCGAAATGAGCGCGACCGGCTCTCTTCCGGTTTCTTTGCAGGCGATTGACTATCAGATCAGGGAGGTAACTTCACCAGATCCAAACCAGGTAATCCAGGTAAACCTGATCACACCGACCATGCCAATCCCTGCCGAAGCTATGGAAACACCAGTGCTGGAAACCCCGCTACTGGTAACTCCATTGCCCCTGTTTGTAATGGGAGAAAACGTCCGCATACAGGCAGGACCAATCGTCGATCAAAACGGCAACCAGGTGCCCGATGGAACCGTTGTGCGTTTTACAGTGCTCTTGTCAACTGAAAACCTGATCGTTTCTCAACCCGAAGCCGTGACGCAAAACGGAATTGCCACAATCGATTATCGAATTGAACGCGAAGGCGTTTTCGAAGTCACAGCCATCAGCGAACCCGCCAGGACCTCAGGCACCCTGGTTCTGAATACACACGGTGGTTTGGCACAGGTCATCATGCCCACGGCTACACCCACGCCGACCCCAACGCCCACATTAACGCCAACGGTGAGCCCTACTCCTACACCCACTGCGACGTCTGTCCCTTTGGCAAACGAAAAAGGCTATCCGAAAATGACTGACTGGCTCCTTGTGATCCTCATTATCGCTGCCGGAGGTTTTTTGGGATGGGCAATCGGTTTTAAGTGGTGGGGGAGCACCCGCTGGGGCATGCGTTCAACACTTTGCACAGTTATTGGTGGTTTAATTGCTTATTCCTTGCTGACGTTGGGAATCAAACCAATCGTCGAGCTGGTTCGGCAAAGTTCAAGCTGGTTTATCGTCCAGGTGACTGTTATAGGCATGCTTTTTGGCTGGGCATTCGCCCTGGCATGGTGGATTTTTACTGAAAACACCCCCTTCGATGACGCTTTGAAGCGAAAATAATCCTGTCTACAGGTTGTGTAAAAGGGTAAGCAATAGCGTGATAAACACCAGTCCGCCAGCTATCAACGAGAGGCGTTCTTCGGTTTTACCTAATTGTTTAGGAAAAACGGAACGGTTGTAACTGTTTCCAAAACGGCGCAAATTCCCGGTGGATTCACCGGTCAGAGCTTTGATAAAGGCAGTTACGTTTTTAGGACGGTCATCCGGATGCAGTTCCATTGCCCAAAGAATCGCTTCTTCAACACGTGGTGTAATCGCCGGGTTGATTACCCGCGGAGGGGTCAGACTCTCTGGTGAAAGAAACCGATCGCGCACATTGACAGGGGCTTTGTTGGTGAGCAGGTGATAGATGGTGCAGCCGAAGGCATAAACATCCGAACGTGCGTCAGTATGGCTCGTATCACCGCCATATTGTTCGAGAGGTGTGTAGATCGCCGTGCCTTGTCCCTGCATGATTGTAATGGTCACTTCTCCAGGTGCCAGCAGCTTAACCAGACCGAAGTCAACCAGTTTGATCACGCCGTTGGGTGTGACCTTCAGGTTTGATGGTTTGATGTCCCTATGCAGGATCGATGGAGTTTGATTGTGCATGTAACTCAGCGCATCACCAATCTGAACAGCCCAGTTGAGCACATCCTCTTCAGGCAGGAAGCGACCATTACTATCCGCTTTGGCGATGGTAGCCCGCAAATCATCCCCGGGCACATAATCCATCACCAAAAAATCGTTATCGTCAATCGAGAAGAAGTCGGAGACCTTGGGCAGGTTGGGGTGGTCCAGGCGCGCCAAAACAGTTGCTTCACGCATAAATTGTTCACGCGATTCTTTCAATACCTCAGCTGGGGAAATCGCATCATAGCGCACTTGCTTAACCGCGCAAAGCCGCCCTTCAAGGCGCAGGTCTTCTGCCAGGTAGATCGAACCAAAACCTCCCTGACCGATGATCTGTTTAACACGATAGCGTTCGTGTAAAACTGTCCCTTGCGTGGGATTGAATCTCATCCTTCTCCGTTTTCGTTTCCTTAAGACCAGACTTTACTTTCGGCGTAGTGTGTCTGTATGCATGGATTATAATCTGAAACAAGAAAGCACAAGGAAGGATTGATGAAAGAATATTCAGAAGATGCCGTCCTGGTAGCCAACAACGGCGCCTTGAACGGACAACAATGGGTCCTTGACCGGAACCTGACCATTGGTCGTGATCCGGATTGTGACATCGTCATCCCTGACCGCCAGGTTTCCAGGCACCATGCCAGGGTTGTGGTGAGCGCTAATGGCATTTTGATCGAAGACCTGGGCAGCAAAAACGGAACTTATCTGAATAACCAGCCAGTCAGCGAGCCTGCCAAACTGATCGAAGCAGATGAGATCACAATCGCCTTTACCCAAACCTTTCTTTTTTTGAGCACAGACGCGACCCTGCCGCTTTCGGACCTTCCTGCAGAAATCAGCCGGATGTTCAAATTGCAATTGGACGAGGATTCCCGACGGGTGTGGATCAGGGGAAAAGAGCTTGACCCTCCGTTGTCGAACCAACAATTCATGCTTTTGCAATACCTCTACGATCGAACCGATGAGGTCGTTTCCCGTGAAGAACTGATCAACGCCGTGTGGGAAGAAGACTCCCGCTGGGTGACAGAACAGGCGTTTGACGCACTGGTCAGAAGGCTGCGGGATCGATTGACCCAACTCGACTCGGAATATGATTACATCGTCACCGTGCGCGGGCATGGATTGCGGTTTCAGAACGAATCGCATTGACGTTGATTTCACTCCGTGATATTATTTCTTGCCACGCCCCCATCGTCTAGTGGCCCAGGACGCGGCCCTCTCAAGGCCGAAACCAGGATTCGAATTCCTGTGGGGGCATCTTTTTATGTTCGTAACCTGCTATGCTGATCTTTGTTAGTGCTTATTAATCATGGGAAACCAAAACAAACAAACGATACCCTATCCACGCTATAACCTGCGGCGAAAAATCCTCGGCTTTCTCGGAAAGGGTTTGCTCAGACTATTAACCAGACCGACCATCCAGGGCTTGGAAAACATCCCTCCGGACGGACCTGTCATCCTGGCAGGAAATCATGTTTCCACGCTTGAGCCGATGTTTATGTTTTTGTTCCCGCGGCAATTAGTCGAACCGATTGGCGCCGGTGACATCCCTTTTGAAGGTTTTATCGATCATATCGTGCGCTTTTATGGCTATATCCCCATAAACCGGGGTAATCTTGACCGCAAATCGATGAGCCAGGCGTTGAGCGTGCTTGAGCAAAATGGCTACCTGGGCATTTTTCCCGAAGGCGGCACCTGGGACCCCGGCAACATGAGGGCGCAGCTTGGGGTTGCCTGGCTTAGTCATAAAGGGCAGGCGGCAGTTGTTCCTGTCGGTTTCAGCGGATTTCTCGGTGGCATGGGAGACGTTTTTAAACTCAAACGACCGAGGCTGACCATGAAAGTCGGTGAGCCTGTCCCAGCTTTGAACCCTGGTGATGACTCGCGTCCGCTCAAAGAGGTTTACCAGGAATTCGCGGATACCATCCTGGAACGAATCAATGCACTGATCAACCCGCAGGACTTTCTGCAGGTTCCGAGCAAATCAGAGTATCGGCTCAGGATATTCGTAGGCGATGATAAGCATGAAATGCAGCTGCAAGGTCAGGACGCGCTCGCTCATTTTTTGCACGCGCCTGTGCTGCTCAGGTCGCTTTTAATCAACCTGAAACAACCGGTCAAAACCCTCTTCCCCGAAGACCAGCCGCGAACCACACAAGAATTCATCCTGGCATTACGCTCAGTCTTGGGAGTATTGCAGGAAAACCCGGGTTTTTTAACCTACCGCATGGGGATGGAAAAAGGAAAGCGGGCGGAAAAAGCCATTCAGTCGCTGGTTAATTTACTCGAAGATGCCAGGGATGCAGGTGAACCGGTTCGGTTGGAAGCAAGCGCTCATCACAGTTACCTTGATGGTCGCATCGAGGAGAAAATCAGTCAGTACGACCTTAAAATTTCACCCATCGGGCTTGCCTGATCGAGCCGCCGGTGTGTGTGGTTGGTGTGTACGGCGGATTGAAAACACACAAAGCATGAGTAGCGGGAAATACGAGGTGTTTTCAATACACAGCGACGCCGGTACAAACGTCTCGCCCTACGAAAAGATGGCTTCGCCGGAACCGGAGGTGCCACGCCGTCCCGGGAATTTCCGTAGGGCGAGATTGGAGGTGCCGGTTATTTCGATTGGCGTGATCGTGTCGCACCTCCAATCCGCCGTTATGTTTGGTCATTGGGTATGCCGGAACGGGACGAGCCACGTTCCCTACAAAAACATCGCTTCGCCGGAACGGGACGAGCCACGTTCCCTGTAAAAACATCGCTTCGCCGGAACGGGACGAGCCTCGTTCCCTACGAAAAGATTTCGCATTCAAACAATCCCCTGAGTTCCTCTTTTTCTTGTTGTGAAAAACATCCTCTTCATCGTTGGAACAAGGTCGTCTTGAAAAATTAGAATCTCAGCAGAAAATCAGTCAATTCGACCTTAAAATTTCACCCATCGGGCTTGCCTGATCAATCAGCTTTTAAAGAGGCTTTAATGTCCCTGACATTCAGCTGCAAAGACTGTCTGCCCTGGTAGGTATTTATCTCAAAAAAATAAGCAATATCAACATAAGCGGGCATCTCATTGAGCCAATGCCCCTGGTTAAAAGCGATGGCATCAAATTGGTGGTCACCCGCTCCAAGCGTCAGCTTCAGATGACGACCGTCACCAACCGCCCGGGCACGAGTAACTTTGCAGTTTCGGCTGCAAAAGAGCGCGTCTGGATTGCTGTTGCCGGTAGGTTGAAGCTGATCAATATCCGCAAGGATGTCAGGGATATGCTTAGGCTCAAGTTTGTGTAGTGAAATTTCATAATCAATCGCCAGTTCCGGCACCAGCTCCACGCCAGCCAGGCATTCCTGCGCAATTTGGGTGATACGCTTGCTAAAAGATTCGACCTGCGCTTCTGGCAGGCTTAATCCCGCTGCCATGGCATGCCCACCATAATGGTCCAGCAGATCAGCACACAGATCCAGCGCTTCAACAATATTAAACTCGGGAATTGTACGGCAGGATGCTTTGATCTGCCCGTCTTCAAGCCGCCCAATGATGGCAGGCTTGTAAAAACTCTCAGTGACCCTTCCGGCAGCCAACCCAACCACGCCCTCTTCATAATCAGCTGAAAAAGAAATGATGATGGGCATATCGGGGTCAGCAGCATGGGCTTCAGAGATCACCTTTTCCTGGATGGTATGCATAATATCTTTGCGTTGGGAATTAAAGTTCTCCAGTGTCTGTGCCAGCGCGCCAGCCTCGAAGATGTCTTTGGTAGTCAGCAACTCAAAGGCTGCCTTCGCAGAATCCATACGACCAGCAGCATTCAAACGCGGTCCGATTCCAAAGGACAGTTGACCGGCATTAAGCTGGTCGATCTTAATCCCGGACACCTGGATCAGCGAATAGAGCCCCTGCCGCTGCGTGGAACGCAGGACTTGCAGACCTGCCTTGACCAAAGAACGATTCTCACCGTCCAGTGGGGCGATATCCACCACAGTTCCGATGGCAACCAGGTCAAGCCACTGATTTGGGTCGATTGTTGGTTGGGGATAAATTTGCAGATAAGCCTGGACGAGTTTGAATGCCAGTCCAACTCCTGCGAGCATCTTGTAGGGATAAGGATCCCCTGTCTGATGGGGATCAACGATGGCGTCAGCATCCGGAAGCTGGTTGCCAGGCAGGTGATGATCGCTGATAATTACCTGCATCCCCAACGATTTCGCCCGGGCAACCTCTTCCACCGCCTTGATTCCGCAATCAACTGTGACGATCAGGTCTATCCCCTCCGATGCCAGCTGTTCGATTGCATCAATATTCAGCCCGTAGCCTTCGTCGAAGCGATTCGGGATATATACCCGCGGGGTGTGACCAAGCTGGTCAAAAAATTCATAAAGCAGCGCGCTCGCTGTGACCCCATCAGTGTCATAATCGCCATAAATTGCGATATTTTTGCCACTTAGCAGGGCGTTGTGCAGGAGTTCAACCGCTTTTTCTATGCCAATCAGAGCCAAAGGTTCAGGATTCGTTGGCGATTGACCGCTGAGGTAAGCCTGGGCGGAATCCGCAGTGACAATACCGCGATTGAAAAGCAGTTGACGCAGGAATGGCGAGTAGGCAGAAAGCTCACGGCTGATATGACGGGGCACAAGCGGTGAGATTTTCCATCGTTTTGATGCAGGTTGATAGTTTTCAGTCATAGTGTCACTATTGTAACCCCCTGATTGGAAAATTAATTAAGGAAAAAAGATTGACAGTTCGTTTAGGGCGCGGTTGTATTGCTCGGTCTGGGAGTTGCGCTGGGCAATGGGGTGTTGCTCGGAAGCGGGGTGCTGGTATAGGTTGTCGTTGGGCTGGGGCTGACAGTCGGCGTGGCGGTTGGTGGATTGCCCAAAACTCTGAAATGTCCGCTCATAAGCCAGTCTGTCCCGATAAAAAATTGCAGTTGGTATTGCCCGGGGAGCCATTCTTCCGCCGGAAGTTCCAGACGGCTGGCGCCATAACCGCCACTGTGCCCCTGCCATGTACCAACCGTGTAGTGAATCATTTCACCGTCACGCCTCCAGACCTCTGTCCACTGGACACCATTGGTCATCATGTTGTAACTGTAGGTCCCAAAGATTGTCTCAAGGGGGTTTTCAAATTCCGTGGCAGGCTCGACCGGCTGCAGGTCCTCATCAATATCGGTCGAGAATTTGATCGTGCTGAAGATATATGCGTCCTGCGGCGTACCGATGGCTTCAAACTCGTCGATTATTTCCTCCGGTAAAGAAGGCGTATTGGTGACCGAAGGCGTGTTTGTGATCGTTGGTGTAAGCGTGATCGTTGGGGTGAGTGTGATCGTTGGTGTTAGCGTGATGGTGGGGGTCAGCGAGGGGGTTAGCGTGGGTGGAAAGTAGCGGTAGGCAAGCCCCTCTCCCCAGCGCAGTGAAGCGTAAGCAAAGGCAGCCAGTGCCAGCGCCGCCAGGATGAGCCTGATTCCAAGATCATATTGCTGTCTCTTTTTGTAGAAAAAGGGCAGCTTACGACCACTGCGAATGGCGCTGCGCGCGCGTAATGCCATGATCACCGCAGCGATAGCTGCCATGATGGCAATTACGATCACAGTCGAGCGAATATCCACGTTCATTTTTCGGATTATAGCAGGGAAACGAAAGACCGTCTGATTATTGACCACCGGGGCACCCCCCACACTCCACCATGGGTTACCACAAAACGGACGGGTACGCTCATGCCGCTTACTCTCCCGCAATCCGCCGGAACGAGTAAAGCCACTGCTTCTACAGAAGCGTGTTATTTGACGGTCGTTTCCTATAATCAAGTTAAGCAATTAACAACTGGAGGTACTATGAACTATCGAAATTTGGGAAAATCCGGGCTGAAGGTATCCGAACTATCTTTTGGCTCCTGGGTCACTTATCACAATCAGGTTGATATCGAACATGCCAAACAGCTCATGGCAGCTGCCTGGGACAGAGGCGTCAATTTTTTTGATAACGCCGAATCTTATGCCAACGGTGAATCTGAAAAAATCATGGGTCAGGCTCTGCGTGAGCTGGGTTGGGCGCGCGAGCAATATGTGCTTTCCACCAAGATATTCTGGGGCGGGAACACTCCAAACGAACGAGGGCTCAGTTTTAAACACATCGTCGAAGGGACCGATCGTTCTCTGCGTAATTTTGGGCTCGATCACGTAGACTTGATCTTCGCCCACCGTCCGGACCCTGAAACCCCGATTGAAGAAACTGTGCGCGCCTTTAACCACGTCATCAACCAGGGTAAGGCGTTCTACTGGGGCACGTCTGAATGGTCTGCGGAGTCGATTCTGAAAGCGGCGAAGATTGCCAAAAAGCATCATCTCATCGGTCCAACAATGGAACAGCCTGAATATAACCTGCTCCACCGCACCCGGGTTGAAAAAGAATACGACATCCTCTATCAAAAATTAGGATTGGGCACTACCACCTGGAGCCCGTTGAAATCCGGTATGCTCAGCGGTAAGTACCGCGGGGGCAAGTTCCCCGAGGGCAGCCGTGCCAATTTACCTGGGTATGAATGGCTAATTGAGATGTTTAGCGATCCCAAACGTATGGACGCGGTCGAAAACCTGGCTAAAATTGCCGATGAACTGGGCGTCACCCTGGCGCAAATGTCTTTGGCATGGGTGTTGAAAAATCCTAATGTCAGCACAGTGATCACCGGAGCAAGCAAACTCAGCCAGCTGGAGGAAAACTTCAAGGCTCTGGATGTGGTGCCCATGCTGACCGATGAAGTCATGCAAAAAATTGACGAAGCGCTGGCAGATTACCCGGACGATATCAAGGTTAATTAACCTTAGATCGAATCCTAAAGATTAAGATCACAATCCAAAAAATCGCTCAGCCAGGACGCTGGGCGATTTGATTATCCACCCCTTTCTCCACATTTACTCTAAAACATTCAAAAAGCGAAAAATCCAGGAACATAACCCTGAAATTACAGGAAGTAATCCTTGAAAATACAGGATTGGATCCTGTATAATACTAAGACGAGAGGATTAACCTACCTGGAGGGATTATGTATATCAGCAGGCATCTTGAAAAAGAATTAATTGAAGCGAGCAAAGGATATCCCGTTATTATGGTTACGGGTGCCAGGCAAGTCGGAAAAACCACAATGTTGAAGAAACTGGCTTCTAAAGACAGAAAATTTGTCAGTCTTGACGATCTTTCAGCACGTTTGATGGCACAAAATCAGCCTAAACTATTCCTGGAACAATATAAACCGCCTTTGATTATCGATGAAATTCAGTATGCACCTGGTTTGTTAACATACATCAAAATTTTAATCGACGAATCTAACGAAAACGGGCAATATTGGATAACTGGTTCTCAAATTTATCCGATGATGAAGGGTGTCCTGGAATCTCTTGCCGGACGAGTTCGTTTATTGAGATTGAGTGGTCTGTCGCAGAGCGAATTGGTTGGCAGAGAAAATGAGGTTTTCCCATCAACAGCTAAAGACCTGCTATCGAGACAAACCGGAGAATCAGATCGCCAGGGCATTTTACATTCGATCCTGACGGGTGGGTATCCCCGCTTGCTGACACAAGAAACAGTGACGATCGACGGTTTCTATAGTTCCTATCTGCAAACCTACCTGGCTCTTGATGTGAGAGAGATCACTAACGTAATGGACACGGGGAAATTCATGCAGTTTGTCAGTCTTCTGGCGACTCGCACAGCACAAGAGCTGAATCTTGCCAGCTTATCCCGGGCGTTAGGAATTGATGGCACAACAGCAGGGCGCTGGCTGGATGTGCTGGAAACCTCAGGGGTAATTGTGCGTTTGCCGGCGTACGTTAATAACCTTGGAAAACGAATAGTCAAACGTCCGAAGATTCACTTCCTCGACTCGGGCTTAACTTGCTACCTTTGTGGCATAGAAAATGAAGAAGCTATTAACAAGTCGGTTATGAAAGAATCCTTGTTTGAAAGCTGGGTTGTTTCTGAAGTTTACAAAACCTGGTGGAATCAAGGTAAACAGGCGCGTCTTTTTTACTACCGTGATTCAAATCAGTATGAGATTGATCTCCTGGCAGATAGAAATGGAATGCTTTATCCTTTCGAAATTAAATTCAATCCCCAGGCATCTCATCGGTTTAAGAACTTTCATGTTTTGAAGGCGATGGATAAACCAGTCGGTTTTGCAGGATTGATTCATGCAGCTAACGAGCTGGCGCCGCTAAGTGAAGAAAACTGGCTCATTCCAGCTCGTTTAATCTAAAACAGGTCCAGAATCAACCTGGTTCAGACCTGGTTGGGTCGAATTTCCTTGTTCGGAAGCCTTCTGCCACTTCTTCAAACGATCGGCAATCTCTTTTTCGTAGCCCTGGTCTGAAGGCTTATAAAAATTTCGACCGATCAATCCTTCCGGCAAATACTGCTGCCTGACCCAGTGACCATCGAATGAGTGGGGATAGAGATAACCTTTGCCATGACCAAGCCCCTCGGCATCACGGCTGCCATCCATCAGGTGAATTGGAACCCTGCCGGCACCCTGACGCTTGATCTCATCCTGCACTTCCCAAAATGCTCCGACCGAATTGGATTTTGGCGCGGTTGCCAGGTAGATAACCGCGTGAGCAATCGGATACCAACCTTCGGGCATGCCGATATATTCAAAATTTTGGGCTGCCGCGTTGGCAACCAGGATGGCGTTGGGGTCCGCCATGCCAATGTCTTCACTGGCAAGGATAATCAGTCGGCGAAGAATAAAACGTGGGTCTTCACCCGCCAGAAGCATTTTGGTCATCCAATATAAGGCCGCATCCGGGTCACTTCCGCGTACCGACTTGATAAACGCTGAGATGGTGTCGTAATGCTGGTCGTCTGTCTTGTCGTACAACACCGCCCTGCGCTGGATCGATTCCTGGGCAACCTCGAGCGTAATGTGCACTTCCCCATCCTTTGCCTGTGTGGTTTCGACAGCAAGTTCAAGCGCGTTCAGGGCGTTTCGGGCGTCTCCGCCAGCGATATCTGCAAGGTGCCGCAATGCGTCTTCGTCTGCCTTGATGTTGCGCATACCATAACCACTGCGCTCATCCTCAAGCGCTCTTTTGAGCAAGGTCAGAATGTCGTCCTGGCTAAGGGGTTTCAGTTCAAAGATACGCGAGCGGCTTACCAGCGCCTTGATTACATCGAAATAAGGGTTTTGGGTCGTCGCGCCGATCAGGGTGATCAGTCCGTTTTCAACCTGGGGCAACAAGGCATCCTGTTGGGCTTTGTTCCAACGGTGGATTTCATCAATAAACAAAATGGTTCTTTGCTGGTGATACTTCCGCCGTTCCAGTGCTTCCTGAATTGCTTTGCGTAAATCGGCTACCCCTGCCAAAACAGCGCTTATGGTTTCAAAATGGGCGTTGGTCGAGTTTGCAATCACCCGCGCGATGGTGGTCTTCCCGGTACCGGGAGGACCATACAGAATGATGGAGCTGAAGAGTCGGTCTGCTTCGATAGCGCGGCGTAAAAGTGTGCCTTTGCCAATGATATCTTTTTGCCCGACGATTTCGTCCAGCGTTTGCGGGCGCATGCGATAAGCCAGGGGAGCCTGGCTGCGCAATTGATCTTCAAGTGAGTGGTCGAATAGGTCCATGGGGTCTTAATAGCCTTGCTCCCGGTCGATCACATTGTAAAGCGGCTGTTTGTTCAGATAGCGTTTCAGATTCTCGATGAACAATTCGATTACCTGGTTGAGCATATTCGGAGAAAAAGCTGAGATATGCGGGGTTAAAATCAGGTTTGGCTGGCTCCAAAGCGGGCTCTCGGGAGGTAAAGGCTCTTGTGAATACACATCCAGTGCTGCCCCGGCAAGTTGCCCGGAATTCAGGGCATCGATCAAAGCTCCTTCGTCTACCAACTGACCCCGGGAAACATTCACGAAGTAAGACCCGGGTTTCATATAGTCAAAAGTTTCCTTGACGAACAGGCATTCAGTCGACTTGGTATGCGGCAAAGTCACGACCACAAAATCGCATTCCTCGAGCATGCCTCTCAGTCCCTCCATGGGGTATAGTCGGTCAAAATAATTCCCATACGGGTCGCCGAGACCTTCGGGTATGTAGCCTTTGTCCTCAGGGTGCATCGCGTCTCGTTTGCTGGCGAGAACCTTTGCGCCATAAGCATACAGCTGGCGGGCGACTTCACGTCCTATCGAGCCATAGCCGACGATCCCAACCGTGCTGCCGCGCAGTTCTTTTGGTTGAAGGCTGGTAAATTTATCCTCAATCCAACGTTTTTCCCGTTGCGCCTGGAGCATCATGGGCATTTTGTGACCGAGCATCAGCAGCATCATCACCACGTATTCACCCATCTGGCTGACATTCGCACCGCTGGAGCTGGTCACCTCCACAGTTTCCTGGTTCAACAGCGGGTCATCGAGAAGTTTTTCCACGCCAGCCCAGCTGCTCTGAATCCAGCGCAAATTGGGCACTTTTTCCACATCCGGCAGATTTGGTCCGTAGGTGAGCAGAATTTCGGTTTTTCGCCAGGCATCATCTGAGATTTTGTTCATCTCTTTATATTTATAAACATCAACCTTAATTCTCTCATCCAGGTTTTGGATATTTTTTAGTTGGTCTTCAGATAAGGCGATTGTGCTTAGTATTTCGATTTTTTGTTCAGGGTCCATGCGGGTTTTTCACTTTCATTCATTCTTCGTCGATCCTGGTAATCCAGGATTTGTGTTTATCGGTTTTTCGATTTCGTCGTTGCGAAGGAGGAAGCTCTTCTTTTCGGCTTTGCCTCGATTTGGTTTTTGGCAGAAGCAATACCGCCACAAAGAATCCCAGGATAAGGATCAGCACAGCTGGTGATTCCGGCGTGTCTGCAAAAAAAGATCTGACCAGCCATATCAACGCCACAATGACTATGATTTTGAGGAGGGTTCCTTTTCTAAACATCTTGTATCGAACATCCCAGGTTAATTCAAAACCAGGCTCGAAGCCTGGCTTAATTTTACATTGGTTTACCACTCGCGGTCAGGCACGTTTAACCCTGGTTTGAGATTGTTCGTGCATGTATAACGGGAGATAATAGTAACCACCGCCGTTCTTCCCAGCAGACCCTGAGCCTTTAATGCCGCCAAAGGGCTGAAACCCGGGCCAGGCACCGGTGGTGCTGCCCTGCGGGCGGTTTGCGTAAGTTGTGCCGGCTTCGATGTTGGTAAAGAACCATTCAGCTTCTTCCTCGCTGCCATAAAACCCCGCCGTAAGCCCATAATCGGTGTCATTGGCAATTTGCATGCCAACATCGAGGCTCTCGATCGGCGCGATCGTAACGATTGGCAGGAACATCTCAGTTTTCCACAAATGGTGGTCCATTGGCAGGTCCACAACCACAGTTGGTGCGCAGAAATAGCCCTGATCCATACCATTTTCAGTCAGATGTTTGCCTCCGGTGAGAATTTTTCCATTTTCCCCCAAATCAGCAACAAAATTCGCATAATCCTGGTAAGCGCGTTTGTTAATTACCGGACCAAACCAATTTTCCTGCAATGTTGGGTCGCCAATCGCCAGCTTGTTGGTCAGTCCAACCACCTTTTTCACGAAATCGTCGTAGACTTCCTCTTCAACGAAAATCCGGGAATTTGCCGAACATTTTTGACCTTGCAGTCCAAAAGCACTGCGCACACAGCCAATTGCCGCGTCTTCGAGGATGGCGTTTTTCGAAACGATTGTCGGGTTCTTGCCACCCATCTCGAGAATCACCGGATGCGGATACTTGCGATTGGCAAATTTGCGATAGGTGTTCATCCCGATTTCCAACGAACCGGTAAAAGTGACTCCATTGATATCGGGGTTTTCGGTAAGAGCGTTTCCGACCGTCAACCCCGGTCCAGTTACCAGGTTGATCACGCCGGCGGGCAGCCCGGCTTCTTTGGCACATTCGACCATCATCGATGCGCCCCAGCTTGTATCGGATGCTGGTTTCATAACAACCGTGTTGCCCGCGATCAATGCATTCCCGACGGGACCGGCGGCTAAAGCGGTTGGAAAATTGAACGGAGAAATAACCAGCCAGACGCCATAAGGTTTTAGCACGGAAACGTTTTTGGAAACAAAGCCTTCAATTGGATCATCAGCCATTGGGACTGTAAAGCCTTGATTTTCTTCCATGATCCTCGCCGGATAGAGAATAAGATCGGCAGCTTCCTGGATTTCGCCAAGCGCTTCCATACGGTTTTTACCGACTTCCAGGGCAACCGCGGCGCTTATTTCATAAAGGCGTTCTTCGATCCTGTGCGCAAACTTGCGCACCAGGGCGATCCTTTCCTCCCATGGGGTCGATTTCCAGGCAGGGAAAGCGGCTTTGGCAGCCGCCACGGCATCGTCAGCATCTTGTGCCGTGCCCTTTTGGAAGGTGGCAAGGTGCCAGGATGTATTGATGGGGGAATATGCGTTGTGTTTTTCTCGCGCGTAGCGCTCTTCTCCATTTATGTACATCGGGAACTCTTTTCCCAGAGTTTCCTTCAGTGTTGCCAGCGCTTTGTCGAAATTGTCATGCAGCTCCTGGGGAGGATTGAACATGCTTCCGTAGGTTAGTTTAAATGTCATTTGGTGTAGCCTCTTTTGGATAAATTGGGTTCAAATTCTAACATATCGACCAATGGAAGTGTTTTTAAAGGTGGTACGACAGCAATTCTCAATATGAATGTGTTTAGATTTAAAGGGGGAGCCGGGAATAGGAACTGGGTTTTGTCATCCTGAGCCTCTTTTGCGAAGGATCTTGCCGATTGGAAGGGTAATATCCTTACGGAGTGTACACTTTGTGTCACTTCGTTCAGGATGACAGATAATTTGTCGTCCTGAGCCTCTTTTGCGAAGGATCTTGTCAATCGGAACGGTAAGACCCTTATGA
>ENA-UOOK01002010-UOOK01002010.1-fermentation-metagenome-genome-assembly--contig:-NODE-2010-length-25722-cov-8.405579_pt1 | contig 25722 bp, 26 predicted proteins | sample MGYA00245777_ERZ724023 | MGnify/ENA primary metagenome ERZ724023 (study PRJEB28704, sample SAMN03018312) | fermentation metagenome | biome: anthropogenic terrestrial biome; feature: soil; material... | reverse complement strand
ATGGTGCATCCGGCCGCAGCCGTATGGCCGCCGCCGGCGAATTTCATGCAGATCGCCGCCGCATCCACGGGCGGAAGCGTGCGCAGGGAGATCTTGTACCCCCCCGTCTTCTTTTCCCGCATCGTGACGCCGACGTCGACGCCCTCCACCTGGCGCGGGATCGACGAAAGGCCCTCGAGGTCTCCTTCGTCCGCGCCGGATTTCTCGATCATGGCGCGGCTGATCACGACGACCGCGCACCGGTCGCCGAAATGGAACTCTATGGAATCCAGCACGCTCCGCTCCATCTCGAGCCTGGCGCGGCTCTTGGTGTCGAACATCCTGCGGTTGATCTCCGCAAAATCGACGTCCAGCTTCATCACGCGGGATGCGATCTCATGCGTGCGGGCCGTGGTGTTGGAATAGCGGAAGCACCCGGTGTCCGTGGTGATCCCCGTGTAAACCGCGCGGGCCGAAACGGCGTCGAGCCCCACGCCGAGCATGGAGATGATCTCGTAGATGATCTCGCATGTAGCCGCGGCGCCGCTGTCCACATAGGTGGCGGCGGCGAACGGCTGGTGCGAGCCGTGGTGGTCGATGCACAGGTCTATTTTCCCGGCGTATTTCGCCGCGAATTGAGCCCCCAGCAGCTTGATGTCGGCGACGTCCACGCTCACGACGAAGCCGGGGCGGAACCTCTGCGGCTCCAGCCCTTCAAACAAAAAACCGTATTTCGGGGAGATCCCGTCCGAACAGCGGCAGACGGCTTTTTTGCCCATCTTCTGCAAAGCGCGGCAGAGCGCCGCCGCCGAGCCCAGCGTGTCCCCGTCCGGGTAATGGTGGCTCAGGATCTCGATGTCGTCGGCGGCCCGCAGGATCCCGACCGCCCGGTCAAGGCTAATGTTCATTGTCATCCCTGTCTTTCAGATCGGAAATCAGCCTGGAAATATTGGCGCTGTATTCGATGGAATCGGTCGCGCGGAACAGCATTTCCGGCACATGGCGCAGCCGCAGCCGCGCCCCGAGCTCATGGCGGATGAACCCGCCCGCGGATTTCAGCCCCGCCACAGCCGTTTTCGCCTGTTCCAGCCCGCCCATGGCGCTGACGTAGACCGTGCAGTACGAAAGGTCGTTCGTCACCTCCACCCGCACGATGCTGATGAGGCCCTGAACGCGGGGATCCTTCAGCTCGCGGAAAATCGCGCTCAGCTCCCGCCGGATGTCTTCGGTGACACGTCCCATTTTATGGCTTGGCATTTTATTCCTCCTGGTATTCCTCCATCACAAAGGCCTCGAGGACATCTCCCGCCTTCACGTCGTTGAAGCGTTCGAGGCCGATGCCGCAGTCGTAGCCTTCGGCGACCTCCTTCACGTCATCCTTGAACCGGCGAAGGGAGGCGATCTTATCCTCCGCGGCCACGATCCCGTCGCGCACGACGCGGACCTGAGCGGCGCGGGTGATCTTGCCGCTCGTCACATGCGCGCCGACGATGGTGCCGACATTCGAAATCTTATAAATCTCGCGGGCTTCGGCGCGGCCGAGCGCAACCTCGCGGTATTTCGGGGCGAGCATGCCCTTCATGGCGGACTGGATTTCTTCGATGCACTCGTAGATCACGCGGTACAGGCGCATTTCCACGCCGTCGCGCTTGGCGTTTTCGGCGGCCACAGGGTCGGGCCTGACGTTGAAGCCGACGATGATCGCGTTCGACGCGTTCGCCAGCATCACGTCGGATTCGTTGATGGCCCCGACGCCCCCGTGGATGACATCCACGCGCACCTCGTCGTTCGAGAGCTTCTCCAGAGACTGGCGCACGGCTTCCACAGAGCCCTGAACGTCGGCCTTGACGATGACCTGAAGGGATTTCATGTCGCCCTTCTTCATCTGGTCGAACAGATTGTCCAGCGTGACCTTCGTCTGCGCGTTGAACTGCTCCTCTTTCTGCTCCGCGGAGCGCTGGGCGACCAGCTCGCGGGCAAGGCGTTCGTCGGAAACGGCGTTCAGAATATCGCCGCCCATCGGCACGTCGTCCAGCCCGGTGATCTCCACCGGGACGGACGGGCCCGCGGCATCCACGCGCCGGCCGTTTTCATCCGCCATCGCGCGCACGCGGCCCACAGTGGCGCCCGCCACGATGGTGTCGCCGACGCGCAGGGTCCCGTTCTGCACCAGAACGGTCGCGATCGGTCCGCGGCCCTTGTCGAGCCGGGCCTCGATGACGGTCCCTTTGGCCGGGCGGGCGGGGTTCGCCTTGAGCTCCTTCATATCCGCAACCAGAGTAATCATCTCGAGCAGCTCGGGAATCCCCTCTTTCGTCTTTGCGGAAAGCGGAACGCACGGAGTCTCCCCGCCCCATTCTTCCGGCACGAGCCCGTATTCGGTGAGCTGCTTTTTGACATAATCCGGGTTCGCCCCCGGCTTATCCATTTTGTTGATGGCCACGATGATCGAAACGTTCGCCGCCTTCGCATGGTTGATCGCCTCGACGGTCTGGGGCATCACGCCGTCGTCCGCCGCGACGACGAGCACGGCGATGTCCGTCACCTGGGCGCCGCGGGCGCGCATGGTGGTGAACGCCTCGTGCCCGGGGGTGTCGAGGAACGTGACGTCGCGGTCCTGCACCCTGACGCGGTAGGCGCCGATGTGCTGGGTGATGCCGCCGGCCTCGGTGGAGGTGACGTCCGCGTGGCGGATCGCGTCGAGCAGGGATGTCTTTCCGTGGTCGACGTGCCCCATGACGACCACGACCGGCGCGCGGGGAACCAGATTGTCGTCCTTGTCCTCGCTGTCGTCGATGATCCGGTCCTCGATGGTGACGACGACCTCTTTCTCCGCCTTCGCGTGGAATTCCATCGCGACGAGCGCCGCGGTGTCGAAGTCGATCGTGTCGTTCACGGTGGCGAACACGCCCATCGCCATCAGCTTCTTGATGACCTCGGCGGCGGTGGCCTTCAGGCGCATCGCGAATTCCCCGACGGTGATCTCTTCGGGGATCGTAACGGTCATATGCTTCTGCTTGCGCTCCAGCGCGATGCGGCGCAGGCGCTCGCCCTCGGTCTCCCGGCGGGCGTTGCGCGGGCGGCCGCGGTACCTTGAGCTGCGCTGGGTCAGCTTCTGCTTATGCACGATGTTGTCCGTCTTCACCTTCTCGGAAGCGAGGCGGTCGTACTTTTCGTTGTAGCGGTCCATATTGACGTTGGAAGTCCGCGTATCCACGATCCTTCCCTGCGGCTTTCTCACCGCGCCGTCCCCGTTCTGGCTCTGGCTCTGCTGCTGCGCGGGCCTCTGCCCCTGGCGCTGCACGGGCGGCCTCTGCTGCGCGCGCGGCGCCTTTTCGCCGGGCTTCTTCTGCCCCGAAACCGGGGTGATCTTCCCCGGCTTCACGGCCTTGCGCGGCTGGTTCTGCCGGGCGGCGGGCTGCTTTTGCGCGGATGGCGCGGATTTGGGCGCTCCATCCTGCGCGTGCTTTTCTCCCTGCGTATGCTTCTCCTCTTTTGCGGGCGCGGGCTGCTGCTCGCGCACGCGCGGTGCGTTGTCCGCGAAATAGGCATCCAGATTTTCAAAGCTGTGCTTCTGGGTAAAGCTTTCAAAAACGATATCCAGTTCCTTTTCCGTCAGCGCGGTCATATGTTTCTTTGTCTCGTTGCAGTATTTCTGCAGCAGATCGATGATCACCTTGTTCGGCACGTTCAGATCCTTTGCAACCTCGTGGACCCTGTACTTTATCATCATATCAGCATTCCCTCCCGTTTGTCTGTCCCTCTGTTCCAATCAGGCCGGCGACCGCTTTGGCAAATCCCGCGTCGTTCACCGCGACCACGCCGGCCCGCTTTCCTGTCGCGATCCCGATCTCATCCATCGGCGCCGCGATTTTGACGCAGGGAACGTCTCTCGCCCGCGCGGCGGTTTCCACCCCGCCCGCGGTCCGCGGGGAAAGATCCCTCGCAAAAAGCACCAGCTTTGCCTCGCCCTTTCGAAGAGCCTCGATCACGGCGTCGCTGCCAAAGCAAACGCGTCCCGCGCGCCTGGCAATTCCTAAAAGTGAAAGAACCCGGTCATTCATTTTCCGATCTCCTCCTCCAAGCGGTCGTAAACCTCCGCGGGAATCTGGCAGGAGAACGCCCGTTCCAGGCGCCTGGCCTTTCTCGCCGCTCTCAAGCAGTTTATGTCCCTGCAAACATAAGCGCCCCTCCCCGGCTTGCGTCCGGTCAGATCCAGCGAAATTTCGCCCGGGCGCACCACCCGGCCGTCTTCGTCCTTCTGATCCGGGGCTTTCACCACGCGCACAAGCTCCTTTTTCGGTTTCATCTCTCCGCAGCCTGCGCACATGCGCAGGGGAACGCGCTTTCGATACATAAACACTCTCCTTTTCAGCCCCGCCGAAGGGCGGGGAGGCGAACCTTTCGTCTTATTCCGTTTGGCCGTCCGGCCCTTCCTCCTGCTGTATGTTCAAAGGAGCTTCCGGCGTTTCGCCGAAAAATCCGCTTTCCGGTTTGATGTCGATCTTCCACCCGGTCAGCTTTGCCGCAAGGCGGGCGTTCTGGCCCTTGTTCCCGATCGCGAGCGAAAGCTGGCTGTCGGGCACGGTGACGCGGCAGGCGCGGGAACCATCCTCCGCCACCTGGACGGAAAGCACATCCGCCGGGGAAAGGGCGGACGCGACGAATTTTGCGGGGTCCTCACTGTACTCCACGATGTCTATCTTCTCTCCGCCCAGCTCGCTGACGATGTTGGAAACCCGGGCGCCGCGCGCGCCGATGCACGCGCCGACGGCGTCGACATCCGGGTTGTGGCTGAGCACGGCCAGCTTGGTGCGTGAGCCGGCCTCGCGGGAAACGGCCTTGATTTCGACGGTCCCGTCGTAAATTTCGGGGACCTCGTTTTCAAACAGCCGCTTGACCAGATCCGGATGCGTGCGGCTGATGACGGCGCGGGGGCCCTTTTCCGTCTCTTTCACATCCACGACGTAAACCTTGATGCGGGCGCCTTCGGCGAGCTGTTCGTTCCCCACCTGCTCGCTCTTCGGCAGCACCGCCTCGGCCTTGCCGATGCGCAGCGTGGCCGCGCCGGAGCGCGGGTCGATCCGCTCCACCAGCGCGCTCACCAGCTCCTGGTGCTTGCTCTGGAACTCCTGCAGCATCTGGCCGCGCTCGCCGTCGCGGATCCCCTGGCGGATGATGTTGCGCGCCGTCTGCGCGGCGATCCGCCCGAAATCCTTGGTGTTCAGAAGAACGCTCACCTTGTCGCCCGGCGCGGCGGCGGGGTCGATCTCGCGGGCCTTCTCAACGGAAATTTCCTTCCCGGTATTCGTCACTTCCTCGGCGACCTCTTTGCGCAGATAGACGTCAAACTGGCCGCGCGCCGCATCCATGTTGATGACGGCGTCTTCGTTTCCGTAGCTGTTCTTGCATGCGGTCACGATCGCCTTCTTGATTTTATCCAGCATAAAATCGACCGGGATGCCCCGCTCCTTCTCCAACAGGTTCAACGCTTCAAAGACTTCGCTGTTCATCGTTTTACTCCTCCACAAGCTCATCGTCCAAAAGCCGCACCGACGAGGTGTCCTTTTTGGGGATGGCAATCAATTCTTCCTCCCCGGCACGCAGGCGGATCACGGAATCCTCACAGGATAAAAGCGTGCCGGTCAGCTCGCGCCGGCCATCCTGTCTGGGGCGGATCAGCTTTACCCGCACCTGCGCGCCGGCGAACCGCTGAAAATGCTCGGGCCGCGTCAGTTCCCGGCCGATGCCGGGCGAGCAGACCTCGAGGCAGTAGCTCTGCTCGATGGGGTCGGCCTGGTCCAGCAGCGGATTCAGCGCGCGGCTCATTTTTTCACAGTCGTCAATGCCCACTCCGCCCGGCTTATCGATCAGGATGCGCAGGAACCAGCCGGCGCCTTCCTTGACGAACCGGACATCCCAAAGGGACAGCCCGAGCTGCCGCGCCACGGGCTCGGCGAGGGCGGTTACGATCTGTACGGTACCGCCGGACCTTTTTTTCCCAGACAATCTCATTCACCTCATAGACAAACAAAAGAGCGGGTCGCCCCACTCTTTCATCCTCACTCAAATCTTCGTATTGATGCTAATATTATATCACAGCCCTTTGCAAAAAGCAAATTTTTTTTAGGCCTCTTCCAAACGATCGCGGAGCCAGTCTGTTTCGGCTGAAATCCGCCGTTCTTTATGGATCGAACAGGGCTTAGCTTTCGATCTGCCTTCCCAAAAAGGATGCGGTGGCCTGCGTCAGCTTTACGTCGCTGGGGTCGGGCTGCTCCGACGAATCGCTCGAAAGCAGCACCACGGAGCCCACCACGTCGCTCGACGCGATGATGGGGTAGACCACGGCGGCGGTGCGGTTGATCCCCTCCACCGGCTGAAGCGGCTGGGCGCCTTTATCCTGCACAAAGCTGCGGCGCGCGTGCATGGCCTCCTCCAGGTCGGGCGACACGCGGCGCTCGAGGTATTCCTTGCGGGAAGCCCCCGAAACCGCGATCACATGGTCGCAGTCGCACACCAGAACCGGCTGGCCGGATATTTTGCTCAGCACGTCGGCATACTGAAAGGCAAAGGAGGACATCTCCCCCACGGCCGAATACTTTTTAAAAATAACGCCGCCCTCCGAATCCGTAAATATTTCAAGCGGGTCTCCCTCGCGGATACGCAGGGTCCGGCGGATCTCTTTTGGAATCACTACACGTCCTAAGTCATCAATCCTTCTGACAATTCCTGTGGCCTTCAAATTAATTCCCTCCTGCGATTTATTTCACGGTTATTATCCGCAGGAATAAACTGCTTATTCGTTTCTGGAAACGGAACGGTACAGTTTTTGTCAAGGTTTATTCTGGAAATCGCTTTTTCCGCGCAGGCGGATTTTCCACTATTCAATCCGCGCGGATTGGTGTATAATATTGTCACAATGCGCTTCAGGCGCAGGAGCTTTGCAGGGAAAGCGGCAAAAGCCCTGCGCCCGAACAAAGCAGGACAAGCTTGAAACCCGATTTTCAAGCTTGCGGCTTCGTTCCGCACGCATGACGCCATTCATTCTGCGGCATTTCCAGCTAAGATGCAGCGTTGGTTTTGCTCAAAACCGGGTTCGCAGTCGTAAGTGAAATTGCCACCAATAATTTTGATGATACGGGAGGTCTCTCTTTTGAAAAAAACCGCAAAATTTCCTTTGATCCTGCTGGCCGCCGTACTGCTCTTCGTCTTTTCCGGCTGCTCCGCGCGCACGGCGATCAGCGCCAAGGACTTTCAGACGCTGGCGGAAAAGGCGGGCTACACCGTAACGGACAACACCAAAACGGCCGCCGGGGCGAAAAGCTTCCTGACCGCTTCGAACGACAAGGACGCGGAGCTTTCCTATGCGGCCCTGTCCGACGACGCGGCCGCCCTCAGGGTCTACAACAGCTTCCGCGACCAGATTCAGGCCGGAGACAACAAGGCCAAAAACGTGGATTCCACCCCTTACGCGAAATACTCGGTGACAAACGGCGAGCTCCATTATGTGGTCTGCCGCGTGAACAACACCGTGATCTACGGGAAATGCACGGCCGCGGATGCAGCCGCGACGGACCGCTTTTTCGATTCCATCCACTACTGATCCAGGCCTTGGGGTGCTGCCCCAAACACCGTGAACTTTTGAAAAGGCTTGACCAAAACTTTTTGGATTTATAAAGCCTTCTCAAATCAGGACGCCCCAACAGGCGCGGCATCTGCCGCGCCCGTTTCTTTTTTCAGAAAAGGCGTCCGCCGGTGAAGCCGAAAAAGGCCAGCGACAGGATCCCGACATAGAGGAACACAGCCGGCAGCCCCTGAAACGCCTGCGGCATATCGGGGTTCCTCATCCGCCCCATCGCCTGGGAAAGCGCGGCGGAGGCAAACAGGAACGCCGCCCCCGTCCCAAGCGCGTAGCCGATCATCTGCCACGGCCCGAGAAAGAAGACCCGCCGCAGGAACGGCATGGAAAGCACCACGGAGTTGATGGCCGAGGAAGAGAGGAACGGCTCCACCTTTTTGTAAAACTTCGGCCACCACGTCCGCCAGACGAAGGCAGCCGCCAGATAGACCGCCGCCGTGCCGCAGGCGAACAGCACCGGCCGGGCGGCCGCGGCCCAGCCGCCCGCGGGGGCCGTGCGGCCGAACCAGATCCCCAGGGCCGCCGAAGCGAGCGTGAACGCGCACACCAGTCCGGAATAGGCGAGCGCCGTTTTCGGCCGCCGCGCGGCGCGCAGCACGCGGCTGAACCCGATTCCGCCCGTGAAAATCAGGTTTTCCGACGTTACCGCCAAAACGGCATACAGCATCATCTGCGCCAGCGTCTGCATCACGGCGTCGCCTTCCTTTCCTCGGGCCTTTTATGGTTGACGAACTGGATGAGCGCGGAGAGGAACCCGAGCAGGATCAGCCCCGCAAACGGGTACGACGCGGGGTTTTGAAGCGCCGTATTCCCCATCCGGCTCAGGCTGTGCGCCCAGCCCGCGCGCAGGGCGGAAACGATCAGAAGCACCGCGCAGAAGCCCGCCGTGCATCCGAGCGAATCGGCGAGCACCGCCGGGGTCAGATGGTTGGGGGCGTAGTCGTTCGCCCGCGACAGGATGATCGAATTCGCGATCATCAGCGGGCCGTAAATGCCGAGCCCCAAAGACGCCCCCGGCATCACAACATCCAGCAGGCGCGACGCGGGCAGGTAGAACAGCGCCGAAAGCACCAGCACAAGCGCGGGCCGCACCCAGACCGGCACCTTCTCGCCGAGCCACCCGCTGATCAGGCAGACGGGCGTCATCATCACAAGCATCAGCAGCGAAAGCGCCCACGCGTTTTCCATGCAGTCCCCCGCGGCGACAACCGGAAACAGGCCGAGCGCGCCGATGACGACCGGATTTTTGAAAATCACGCCGTTCACGAGGATCGTGCCCGCCTGCCGGAGTAGCTTTTTCCGTCCGGCCCTCTTTGCCGGAAGGGCCTTTGGCTTCCGGCTTTGGCTCTTCTCCCTCTTCGCGGCGGCGGGAGCGCCCGCGCGCCGTTTATTCCTCTTTTTCACGTCCGCGCCTCCTTTCCGCCTGCAGGGAACAGACCGCCCCATCGATCAGCGGCGCCGCCGCGTTCATCAGCAAAACGGTAAAGCTCGCGCTCTGCTCGTAAACGCCGAAGCGCCTCATCAGCATCAGGACGATCCCCCCCAGCAACCCGTACAGCGCGCCGCCGGAAACGGTGCGGGGCGCCGTCACCGGGTCGGTCATCATAAAGACGGCGCAGAACAGCAGGGAGCCGGAAAGCATCTCGTACTTCACAGATGTAAACGGCGGCACCAGAATGCGCGGGAACAGCGCCGCGAACACCGCCGCGGAAACCAGGAACCAGAACGGGATCTGCCAGTTCGCGGCGCGGCGCACGAACAGAAAAAGGCCGCAGGCCGCGATCACCAGCGCCGCCGTCGTTCCGACGGGCCCGGCCGTCAGGCCCCACAGCATCTCGGATGGGACCGCCTCCGGCTTCAGGCCGGCTTTCAGCGCCGCCGCGGGGGACTGCTGCGCATAGCGGAACATCTCCCCGGGCCAGAAGGCCGTGGCGAACGCCAGGCCCGCCGCCGCGGGGTTGAACGGCGTATGCCCGGTCGAGCCGAACGGGATCCTCGCCGCGAGGACGGCGAAAACGCCAGCCGCCGCGGGAAGCCAGTACGGCGCGCCCGGGGGCATCATCGCGGCGATCACCATGCCGGTGACCATGGGGGAAAGCTCGGAGATATTGATTTCGCGCTTTGCCACCAGGCATCCCGCGATTTCGGCCAGCATGCAGGCGGCGACGGAAACGGCGGCAAGCTTCAGCACGGAAACGCCGTAATGCACCGTCGGAAGGATCAGCAGCGCCGCCAGCGCCAGCAGCATATCGCGCATCATGGAGCCGACGGATTCCTCCGTCCGGAGGAACGGCGCCGTCTTTGTCCGGATCATCATAGGCCCCTATCCCCTTTCCTTGATTTCCGCGGCGCGCGCCACCGCTTCCGCCGGAGAAAGGCCGGATGGGCACACCACCGAGCAGGCGTTGCACCGGCAGCACTTTTCGGCCCGGTAAAGCTTTTGCGGGTCCGGATACCGGTTTTCCTGAAGCTGGCGCTGAAGATACCACGGCAGGATGCGCATGGGGCACACCCTGGCGCACCGCCCGCAGCCGATACACGGGAAAACCTTTTTCTCGGGCGCGTCCGCCGGCAGCACCACAAGGCAGCGGGTATCCGCCGTAACCGGCGTTTCCGGGTCGGTCACCATGCCGCCCGTGATGGGCGAGCCCGCCACCGCGACGGCATCCTTTTCCGCGCCGCATGCCGCGAGCAGCTCGCCCACCGGCGTGCCGAGCAGCACCCTCAGGTTTTTCCATTCTTTGGCCCCTTCGCCCGAAACGGTCACGACAGTGGAAACCTGGGGGCGGCCCTGCTCCACCGCCTCATACAGCGCGGCAAGCGCCTGGACGCCGATCAGCCCGGGGCGCCGTCCGTGAAGCTGCTGCTCCCTCAGCAGGCGGGGCCACGCGGGGTAAATCCCCCCGCCGCTCACCAGCATATCCGATTCCGCCCCCGAGATGCGGGCGTAGTGCCTGGCCCGCATCTCGCTCGCCACGGCGATTTTCCGCTCGGATGCGCCGCAGGCCGCGGCGGCGAGCTCCAGCTCGGCGCGGACCGCCGCCCGGTTCTCTTTGAGCACGGCGAGCCCGCTGCAGACATAGGGCTCGTCATCCAGAACATTTGCGGCGAGCCAGTCGATTTTCAGCCGCCGGAAGCGTTTCAGCTTCTTAAACAGGGGGATCCCGTCATATTCATCTATAATCCCCGCCGCGGCGGAAAGCCGGATGATCTCGTCCGGCTCCGCCCCCATCCCCGGGGACTCGAGCCTGATCTCCCCGACGGCCTCGTCTGTCTCGATGACAGCGCAGTCCACCGTCCCCGAAACCGGATGCGGCATGGCGCGGATCCCGAGCACCTTCCCGCCGGCGGGGGCGCAGACGGCGACGTTGCGGATCGGCATGGAAAGCTGGCTGTAGCGCAGCACCACATCCCCCTCCCGCACACAGCGCTGCGCGGATGTCTGCGCGCCGGGCAGCGGCACCGCAATGATTTTCGGGGCGGGCAGCGTTTCGATCCTGTTTTTCATCGTCCGGCTCTTTTTCTGCTCCAGACGGACTCCGCCTGAAAAAATTGAAATCATTGCCAGATCACCTCTTGCCCAAACGGCGCGAACAGGGCCGCATTCCCATTTGAGATTCCCAATTTCCGCTGTTTCTCCCCGCCGAAGGCGGGGAGAAACAGCTCCGGATTTTCACAAACATAAGTGGAATCGCCATAATATTATAGTACCAGAACCGCTATTGATACTGGGGGTGTCGATTTGAAGATGAAAGCCTTGGATGCTTCCCACCTGTTGATCATCCTGACCGCGCAGGAATCCCGCTCTCTCGGGCTTGCGGAAGGGTTAAGCTGGAACAGCCTGCACTGCCGGCTGACGATCGCCCGCATTTTCGCGGCGGCCTGCGCCAACACGGATTTCGCACGCCACAAGGACCAGATCGCGATCCGGGCGATGGCGACGACAGACGGAGAAACGGTTTTGATGTTTACCGCGGTTGCCCCGGCGAAGGCAAAAAAAGGGGCGACGCGTAAGATTTTCCGAATCAAATACTCCGGCCCGTACGTTTACGAGCTGGAAAACGTCGACGACCTGCTGAACGCCCTGGAACGGCTTTACCGCAGCAACACGCAGGGCGGATGCCAGCTTCTGCAGTACGGCCGCAAATACCGGCTGATCCTTTCCCCTTATTTCACGATGAAGGAAAAAACGGAGGGCATCCTGAAAGAATACGGACGGCTGTGCGGGGTCGGAAAAGTCGCGGCGGCCGTTTCGCTGGAGCACGGCCGGGTTCTCTCGCGGGATGCCGTAAAGCAGGTGGGCGGCTGCCTTTAACGCTTTGCCGCCTGAAGCGCGGCGATCGCCGCCGCCGGATTTTCAGCCCGGAACACGCTCGTCCCGGCGACGCAGATATCCACGCCGGCGTCGGCGCACTGAACCACCGTCTCGGGATTGATGCCGCCGTCCACTTCCACCAGCACCGCCGGGCGGCGTTCTTTGAGGGCGCGCACCTTTTCCATCATGCCGGGCATAAAGCTCTGCCCGCCGAACCCGGGCTCCACCGTCATGACCAAAACCAGAAACAGCTTGTCCAGATACGGGAACACGGCCTTGGCCGGTGTTCCCGGTTTTATTGCCAGGGCCGGCTTGGCGCCGCCCGCAAGGATCGCCCCGACGGTTTCGGCCGGATCGTCGGCGGATTCCAGATGGAATGAAATGACGTCGGCCCCCGCGTCGATAAAATCCGGAATGTATTTCAGGGGATGCTCGATCATCAGGTGAACGTCGAACGGGACGCGCGTGTAGGGGCGCATGGCCTTGATCACGGGCGCGCCGAAGGTCAGGTTCGGGACGAACGCCCCATCCATGACGTCCAGATGAATAAAGTCGGCTCCGCCTTCCGTTATTTTCTCGACCTCGCTGCCCAGATGGGCGAAATCCGACGACAGCATGGATGGTGCGATCAGCATGATAAATTCCCTCCGTATTCCTTTTCGCCATAAAACAGGTTTGTTTTATTTTACCCCAAACCCGCCTTTTTTTCAAGCGCGGGAACCCGGCGCGCCATGGGGAAGCGGGCCCTTTTTTTCCACGAAATAGAAAAGCCCGCCGCAGCCATACGGCCACGGCAGGCAATCTATAATAAAGCGGTGCCAAATTTCGCCCGCAATTCATCTTATGCAGGCACGGCAGTCCGTGCCACCGTTTTCGCTGGGATGTCCGGCATTTTCTTTCCATTCTTCCGGGCTGGAAAAATCAATCCTTTTTCCCGGCGTCATCCTGCGGAGCGTCATCCGGCGTTTTTTTCTTTTCGCGGTAAAACGCGATGCTGACGATCACAAGGACGATCGCGATCAGGACGCGCAGCAGGATCCCGCCCGTTCCAGCGAACAGGTTCTGCGGCGAAAGCACATCCGCCAGCCACCAGACGCCCAGCACCAGAAAAAAAGCTCCCGCCACATAGAACACTTTATTTTCACGGCCCATTTTAAAAATCAGAATCAGGCCGACCAGAAGCCACATGGCCGCGTAAACAAAACCCATAGAACCTTTCCGCCCCTTTTCGCCGTTTTTCTCAAGTATAGGCCGCAGAGGGCCGGATGTCAAGGCGGATCAGGCGCACCTGCCGCAGGCCGGCTGCACCCCGTTCCCCGGCGCGCGGCGGGCCCTGCGGCAGTGCCTGAGCCTTTCGGCGCGGCGGCGGCGATCCTTCCGCTCCCCGCGCAGGCGCAGCACACAGCACGCGAACGCCGCCGCCTGCATCAGCGCCTGCACCGCCTGAAAAGCAGGCGTTCCGCCGGAAACAATCAGCCCCATCACCGCCATCAGCACGCAGATCCCGCAGATCTGAAGGCTTTCCTTCGTCTTCGGCCTCTCCTTCCAAAAGACGACGGCCACCGCAGCCAGCAGCAAAAAAGAAAATCCCACGCTCATCACAAATCCCGCCTTCCTCAAGCTTTTTCGCTCATATGTTCGGTCTGTGCCTTTATCATACCAAACATTTGTTCATTTCGCAAGGGCTTTTTAAAAATTTTTAAAGGCACCAAAAAGAGGCGGCCAAAACGGCCGCCTCTTTTTCTGATTGACGCGTGTGAGGATTTTTTGTTCGAGCGCCCGCTATGCGAGGATATAAAGCCGCATGTTGCGCACTCCGAAAGATCTGCACTCGCTTTCCGTATCATAGTACAGATCCGCAAGGACCCGGCCGCTGAGCATGGCTCCGCCGGTATCCGCGGCAATCGCGTACCCGTAAACGGTCTTGCCGTTGGGGGAAGCGATATAAAGCCTGGTTCCGTAAGGAATCACCTTCGGGTCGACCGCAATATGGCCGACCTTCGCCTTTCTTCCCGTGGCAGTCGTTCCTCCGTTCGAGGTATATGCGGTACAGATTCCGCTGATATACCTGCTGTAACGGATCGTTTCGCCGTTTTTGTCCTTCACGGTCCCGCCCGAAGACGCGGCCTTTTTCGGTTTTGCTGCCGCCAGCACCGCCTTGGACGCGACCAGCTTGATCTGCGCCACGGGCTGTTTCGTGATGCCGGAGCTGACGGTGTCGCGCTCATACACGACCCCGTCGATCAGTTTTTCGCGGTAAACCGCCTCGCGCAGGCCGTTCTGGCCCGCCTGGGCAATCCGCGAAGCCCCCTGTGAAACGGAGGTGCTTTCTTTGACGACGGTTGTAAACGGAATTTCCTCGGTCGCCTTGGTTTCCCGGTAGGTGACCCGTTTTACGGCAATCGTCAGGCCGTCTTTCACTTTCGTATCCGCCGAGGGGGTTACCAGATCCTCTTTGCCCAGCTTTACGCCTGCGCTTTTCAGCGCCTGGGCCACGGTGCCTTCCGGCACCAGGGAGCTCTGCTTCCCGCCGTCGAACACGATATTCACTTTGTACCGTCTGGTCACTGCGATCTTCATTCCGTCGCTTGCCGCTTTTCCAAGCGGCTCGCTGACGACATCGTTTGTTCCCAGAGAGATTTTCGCCTGATCCAGCGCATACTGAACCGTATCGCCCGTGTGCACCGGCACACCGGTCGATTTTCCGTCGGCCGAAACGGCCACGCGGAAGCCGCGGCGAATCGTAATCACGATCCCGTGGTCGTCGTTTCTCGCAACAAGGTCGTCGCTGTCCAGCGTAACGTGTGCCTGTTCCAAAATGTTCTCCGTATCTGCGGAAAACACCTGAACCGTATAAGATTTTCCGCCGTCCACAATGGTGGCGGCGATGGTTGTGGCAACAGCTGTAACAACGGAACTAAGAAAAACTATAATCATCATTGCAAAAGCAACGAATCTTTTCGCGGGAAAACGTAGTTCCATCTGCATTGTTTTAGCGTCTCCTTCGTTTTTGTTTTGGCGGCGGAAAACGGCCGGAAATTCGAAGCCAGCGTTCCGACGTCACCCCAACAAATTTTAGGATTTGCGTCAATGGTGGTATTATATTCATCGAATAGCTAATTGTCAAATTATTTGAATCCCTATTTTTGTGCATGATATACAATCGGCATTTCATAATTTTTCCTTTTCCGCAATTTTACCCGCACTTTTCTCCGCTTTCTTTTTTTATTTGACACATCTTGTTCATGGTTTTCTGTGCAAAGTGCAAGAACTTATCGGTTACAAAGTTGTTACAACGGTTACAGCTCTGTTTTTGTTTTTAAAATATTACATTTTGTATTATTTTCAGAATCCGAAATTTTCTGGATAAAAAGCCGTTCTCCCTTGGTATCCCTGATTTTTTTCAATTTTGATTCTCACTTTTAAGTTTACATAATTCTTGATTTTTTTGTCAGAAAAAATTTTTAAAAAATTTTTTTCTGAAATCTCGAAAAAAAGGATTCCAACTTTTTATTTTTCTTTTTCAGATGAATATGCACTTGCATTTATGCTAAAATATTTCGATTTTTTCAGATAGAAATACCCTTTTTTCAAGAAATGAGCCAGGTTTTCTCTATCTTTATCCCTTTGCTTTTCCTGCCTTATTTTTCTTTTTAATCATTAAAATTGTCCCGTTTTCAGGCCGGACATCCCTTCTTTTTCTCCGACGAAAAGCAGCCGTTTTTTCCCTTTTCTTTCTATATATAATAGAAAAGAAAAACGGGCGGATGAACCGCCCGTTTTCCGGGAGCAAATCCCTTTCGCGAAAAGAGGATTCCGCCCGGTGCCGCGCGCAAAAAAAAGAGGGGCCGCTGCAACCGGCCCCTCTCCCTTATCTTTCTTTTTAAGGATTTCTCCGTATGATTGTGATTTTTTCTTCCCGATTTTGATTTGCCTGCTGATGATCGATGCGTCATCTGCTCATTCCGCCGATCAGCCCTCCGATGAAATATAAAAGGAAGATATGGATCGGATAAAAGAAATAGAAGAAATATTTGTAGCCCTTTCCCTTTTGACCGTTGTAGGCCAGCAGGAACGGAAGCGCCCCGATCATCATCCATTGATAATCCTTAAAAAACAGATTCAAGTCGGAAGAATATCTAGTTTCCAGCCCGGAATGGCTCATGCAAAAATTAGAAAGACCATCTTCAAAATTGAAGATCGCGTTTGACAAGCCGGCAAATCCGCTCAAATCCAGCTGATACACAAAATACAGAAGCTTGATCAGAACCCGCGGGATAAACTGCGTTACGGTCAGCAGGAAATATACGAAGCAGAAGGAAAAATACCCGACGGCCAACGTCTTCTTATGGTCTTTCACCAAATAAAGCAACGCGCCCAATAACAGGAAAAGCCAGCCGCCCTCCAAATAATAGATCGAGCCGAGTAAATTTGGAAGGAAGCTTAATATCGTTTCAGGTAACGCGCTGGGCGTAATCAGCTTGGGAATCAGATCCAGGATGCAATAGCTCCCGGCCTGCCATACACCGTAAATGAGGAGATATTTTTTGAAATTTTTATCTTTCTTTTGAAACAAGTCGATCAAAAAACAAATGACAAGGATGCAAAACAACGTGCGGAATATGTTGTTTTGTATCCACGTCTTTTCAGGTGAAAAATTGGGGATGGCATGTCCGATGTAAGGGACCAATCGATCGAGCAGGCCCATCAGGACACCCGCGGTATAAAGCCTGAGCATGTACCGCTTTTTACTGCGGGTATGGGAAAAACCCTCCACGGTGCAAAAAACAAAAATCGGGGCGGAAAGCCTCCCGATCCAATGGAGCGCGACAGGCATATTGGGGATGAATTCGCCCGTATGGTCGATCACCATGAGAACGAGCGCGATCAGCTTCAGTGCCGTGGTTGACATACCGGATCCTCCCGTCATTAGCATTAAGAATCGGAAAGAAGAAGACATCCTTAGCCTTCATTAAGGATGTCTTTGTGCGCCTTGGGATAAAGGTCACTACTGCTATACATATAAAGAAAGAATTGCTTTTCCTTTTTTATTTAGTATAAACCTTTTTATATTATTTATCAATAAATCCTATTGGTTTAAATAACATAATCAGCGGGAATTGGCGAAAAATTTCATCCCTTCCTCCTTCTTTTTTTCTGCCGCTGACAGCTTCTTTAAAGCGAGAAAAGGGCTGCTGCAAAACTTCCGTTTTGCAGCAGCCCTTTTGAAGCCGTGCAGAAATTATCTCTTCGAGAACTGGGGCGCGCGGCGTGCGGCTTTCAAGCCGTACTTCTTGCGTTCCTTCATCCTCGGGTCGCGGGTGAGAAGGCCCGCTTTTTTCAGCGTGGGGCGAAGGCCCTCACTGTCATACTGAAGAAGCGCCCGGGCGATGCCGTGGCGGATCGCGCCGGCCTGGCCGGTGACCCCGCCGCCCGCAACGCGGCAGACGACGTCGAATTTTTCATTGTTATCCGTCAGAATCAGCGGCTGGCGGACAATCAGCTTCAACGTATCAAGGCCGAAATACTCGTCGATATCCCTGTCGTTGACCGTTACCTTGCCGGTTCCCTGATAGATCCTGACGCGGGCGACAGAGCTTTTCCTTCTGCCTGTTCCGTAAAAATAAGGTGCTTTCTCGTACATAGTCGATTCCTCCTCCCTCAAACGGCCCATTCGGCGGGCTGCTGTGCGGCGTGCTTATGATCCGCGCCGGCGAACAGGCGCAGTCTGGTCAGTGCCTGGCGGCCGATGGTGCTGTCCGGGATCATGCCCTTTACGGCGAGCCGCATGGCCTTTTCCGGGTCCTCTTTCATCAGCGTGTCGTAGCGGACTGCCTTCAGGTGGCCGATGTATCCGGTATGGCGGTAATAATACTTTTTGTGAAGCTTTCCGCCGGTCAGGATGGCCTTTGCGCAGTTGATGACGATGACATGGTCGCCGCAGTCGACATGGGGGGCGAAAATCGGTTTGTGCTTGCCGCGCAGTAAAATCGCGGCCTGTGCTGCAACGCGGCCGAGCGGTTTGCCGGCGGCGTCGATTACATACCACTTCCGGTCGATCTGGCCGGCTTTGGGCATATAAGTAGACATGGCGTTTCCTCCTAAAAATTTGGTTTGCTCCAAATCAGTCTGTTTTTTTATTCAAAACCTGCTTTTGGGCCGGGCCTTGGCTGGGTGAACCCGTTTCTGTTCCTTCCCGAACGTTCAAACAAGACCTAAGCAGTAAAACTCACAGTTATGATACTACCACAAGTATGCCGGATCTGTCAATGAAAATTTCCTGTTTTTTAAATTTATTTAATCTTCTCTTGTATTTTCGCCTGTTTTGGGGTATTTCCTTTCTATTCCTTCCCTGCCATTTCAAATTTCGCGGCGAATAAAAAAAGCGGCCGAAGCCGCCCTTTTATTTCTCCCTTACGACAGGATCAGTTCGGAATCCAGATACCACCGGTCCCCTGTCTTTTTCAGCTTCAGGTTCTGCCGAACCGGTTCGGAACCCTGGCTCACCACATCCATTTCCACAGTGATCTCATCCACCGTCTGCCGCATCAGGATCGCCGTATCCACCTGCCATTCGGGCATCGCGGCGTATTTGCGGTGGTTACGGTTATATTGCAGCACCCCGTCCATTTCGCGGAACACGGGGTCATCGCCGGAAATGCATTCCCGGTAATACTCCCCGGCGACCTGCGGGGTGAAAACCGCCTCCACCTCTTTTTTGATCTCGGAAAGCGACCGGCTCGGGCCGGTGACCGGGAAAAAATCCGCTCCGTCGGTTTCGGGGGCGCTTTGGGGAATCTTCGCCTGCACCGTCATCCCATAAATCAGCTCCACCGCTTTTTCGCCCCGGGGAAGAAGATCGTCGACGATGGCCTTTACTTCATCCTGCGAAAGCTCCCTCCCTTTGCCGGAATCCTGCAGCATGGAAGCCTTTTCCGCTTTCAGGGCAGCCGGGTGCAGCGCTTCGGGCGGCGAAGCGCTGCACCCCACCGCAAACAGCAGCGACACGGCGCAAAAAAGAGAAGCCACAGCCCTTCTCATCTTATCATCCTTCCCAAAATAATTAATACCTTTTCATTTTACCATTTTACACCAGCGCTGAAAATTTTTCCAATTAAGATTTTGTAACCGGTCGATTGTAAACCTTTTCGCTTCGGTAATGGTTGACAATTTTTCGCTTTCTTTCTATAATAGGAAGCAATAAGGAGGGTTATTATGAAAACAAAACAAATTGCTCTGACGGCGATGTTCGCCGCGCTCACCATGGTGCTGGGGCCGCTTGTGGTCGTGGTTCCTTTCACGCCGATTCCGTTTACGCTCGCGCTGATCCCGATCTATCTGAGCGGCGCGTTGCTGCCCAAGCATTACGCGCTTTACTCCCAGGTGGTTTACCTGCTGGCCGGCATGGTCGGGCTTCCGGTTTTCAGCCAGTTCCGTTCCGGGGTGGCCGTGCTTGCGGGGCCGACCGGCGGCTATCTGATCGCCTATCCCCTGATGGCTTTTCTGATTGCTTTTCTGCTGGAAAAGACCCATTCGCACGGTTATGTCCCGTACTTTCTCACCATGCTCTGCGCGCTGGCGCTGTGCTACCTGTTCGGTTCCCTCTGGTTTATGGTGGCCAGCCATGTGACATGGGCAAAATCCGTCACATTCACGGTGATTCCTTTTGTGATTCCGGATCTGCTGAAGGTCGTTTTTTCCGCCGCGGCCGCGCTCGCCCTGAACCGCGCACTGACGCATGCGAAGCTGCTCCCGAAAAACGGCTGACCGCGGAAAGCACAGGCCCATCCGAGCGAAAAATACCCGGGCATTCTCCTCTCACGGGAGAAATCGCCCGGGTATTTTTTATTCTTTTTCTGTTACAGGGTCCTGCCCACCGCCTGGGCCACCATGCCGATCTGCGAAACCAGCCCCTGAAAATCCGGAATGGTCAGCTGCTGGGCCGCGTCGCTCAGCGCGGCTTTTGGGTTGGGATGCACCTCGATCATCAGGCCATCCGCGCCGGCGGCGATCCCCGCAAGCGCCAGGGGAGCGACATAGCGCCGCTTTCCCGCCGCGTGGGACGGATCCACGATGATGGGCAGGCAGCTTCTCTCCTTTACGACGGGCACGGCGGAAACATCCAGCGTGTTGCGCGTCGCGGTCTCAAAGGTGCGGATGCCTCGCTCGCACAGCACCACGTTGCAGTTTCCCTCGCTCATGATGTACTCGGCGGCATCCAGCCACTCCTCGATCGTGGAGGCGATCCCCCGCTTCAGCAGCGCCGGAACCCCGGAACGGCCCACCGCCTTCAGCAGCCGGAAATTCTGCATGTTGCGCGCGCCGATCTGGAACATATCGCAGTATTTCGCGGCCGTTTCGAGCTGATTTTCACTGATGACCTCGCTGACCACCTTCAGGCCCGTCGCATCTGCAACCCGGCGGAGAATTCGGAACCCTTCATCCTCCAGCCCCTGAAACGCGTACGGAGAGGTCCTCGGCTTATACGCGCCGCCGCGCAGAAAGGCCGCGCCCGCTGCTTTGACGCCCAGCGCCGTCTGCATGACCTGGTCCTCGCTCTCTACGGCGCACGGGCCGGCGATCAGCGCCAGCCGGTCTCCGCCGATTACCTGATCGCCAACCCTTGCCTTGCGGCCATCCGGAACCATTTCATGGCTGGCCAGCTTGTAGGAATGCATGATCGGCACGCATTTTTCCACGCCGTCCATCATTTCCAGATCAAGCGTCCCCAGCTTTTTCTTATCCCCCAAAACGCCGATCACCGTCACCTGAGCGCCTTTGGAAAAATTCGCGCCCAGCCCGTGGTCTTTCAGCACCTGAATGACATGGTCGATATCCTGCTGTGTGCAGTCGTTTTTCATAACAACAATCATTCTGATTTCCCTTGCCTTTCTTTTCTGAAAACAAACCGCGCGGAAATCCGCGCATCCCTGCCATATTCCATTGTATGGCGCAGCGGCCGCATCTTCTCTCGCCTGCGGCGGAGAAAGGCATTCAGCCGTGCAGCCGAATGGAACAGCCCGAAACGGATCAGCAGTATCGGTACAGGTAGTAATTGTTTTCGTTTTTCCAGGAAGGCTTACGGTGATTCGTCATGTGCATCTCTCCCAACGGTTCCGGGCCCGAAAAAGGCCCGTATGTAACGGCTGCTTTCTCTATTGTAACGGAAAAACGGCGGCTCTGCAAGTGCTTTCTTAACTTTATGCTTTAAATCGATAAAACTCATGGGTAAAAAAAACAGCCACCCTATTGGGTAACTGCTTTTAAGATGTTGGCATCTACCTATTGTCCCGGGCCGTCGCCAGCCAAGTATCGTCGGCACCAGTGAGCTTAACTTCCGTGTTCGGAATGGGAACGGGTGGACCCTCGCCGTAATCAACACCAACTGCGTCGTTTTTGACGACTTTTATAGAATATCACATCGTCCGACAAAATGCAAGTACTTTATTTACTTTTTTTAAACTTTTTTTAAACAAAAAGAAACAGGAGGAGCCCCACAGGAGCCTTCCCCTGTTTCAAGAACTTCACGAGTGAAATTCCACCACCTCCAGCAGATTGCGGCAGGCATAGATCAGCCCGGCGGAAACAAGAAGGTTCAGGACGGTCATCGGGATTCCGGCGGCGGACAGCGGCCACTGCATCCCGTTAACGGCAGTCAGCGCCGCAATAAGCCCCGGCAGCATCAGAATCCCCACCGTGAACAGATAGGCGAACATCATCAGCCCGCGCGTGGGGGATTGGTTGAACAGACGCTGGAACAGCACCCCCGCCGCCGTAAACAAAACGGAAAACCCGGCGAACGTCACGATGCAGGCCGCCGTAATCGGCACGCCCGCGCGCAGGAAGATCCCGGCCGCCGCGAACGCGATCAGCCCGTCGGCCGCGGGCCGCAGGATCGTGGGCAGGCACGCCCAGACAAGCTTTGCAAACGGCTTTTCCGGCACCAGAAAAATGTATGGCTTCCTCAACTCCGCCATCCAGTCGCTGGCCGGGAAAAACAGCACCATCAGATACAGCTCTATCCCCAGAATGATGGCGAGAAGAAGGTCCGGCGAAAGGGGGTTCCCTTCGGACGCAAAGCTCTTGTTCAGGAAAAATGCCCCGCCAAGCGCGGCAAGAAGGCTGGCGAGCGTCGATCCGCCGAACAGCCCGAACCGGCTCCTGCGCCGGATCTCGCACATCTGCCGGTAAAAAAACGTGTCGGCGCCCCAGCCGTGCCCCAGCCCTGTGCGGGTCACGCGCACCTTTCGCTGGGAGAAGAAGCGTTTGTCCCCGTATCCGTTGTTTTCCTTGACCTGCTGCTTTGCCTGATACATGGTTTCCGTGCTTTGGAGCACGTCTTCGTAATAATCCGCATTGCTTCTGATCAAAAGGAAAATCGAAAGGGCCAGAAGGCCCGCCGTCAGCGCCGCGTATCCGGCGGCAGACGCAAAATCGGCCGAAAGGCAGGCGAACACCGCGCCTTTGACCCATCCCACAACCGGAAACATCTGAAGCGCCGAAGCGCTCCCGGCGGCCGCCGCCGCATCCGGAGAGTAGCCGAGCGCCATAAAATTCTTCAGGAACATCGCGACCGGTATCGCCGCGAAAATCCCGAGCGCGGTTTTTGCCGCACGGATCCTTCCGGGATTTCCGTTGGTAAAGCTGTAAATCAGCATGGAAAACGCCTGCGCAAGCAGCAGCACAACCGCGGCCCCCACGATCAGCAGCAGCACGCCGCCCACCCCGATGGGGAAATGAGCGGTCAGCGTCGGGGTATAGCAGAGCAGGAAAAGCATCAGGAACAGAAGGGAAGAGATCTGCTTTACCAGCCCATAGCCGAGGATCAGCTTGGATGAAAGCGGGGAAACGAAAAGGAAATTCACATCCGGCATCGTGAAAAACGTGGAGCCGGATTTGACCCCCGACCAGAGCACCATCATCATCAAAATCAGAAGGACGGCGAAATATCCGCCGGGCAAAAACCCGAAGCCAATGGACGGCCCGTCCGGATTCCGCCCGCCGCCGGTAAAAATGGAGACCCCCACCATCAGCACGATGAAGAGATAAAGGATCAGCTTCCCGGGATGATGCAGCAATTCCAGAAGCTGATTGCGGAGCTGATGCCGCACCAGATAAAGAAGCGCGCTCATTTCTGCACCTCCGCGGGGATTCCTTCGGTGATGGAGAAAAAGAGCTGCTCCAGATTTTCCCCGGTCGCTTCGATCTCCTTCCTCTGCCGCACGGCCGCGATCTTTCCGTTTTTCATAATGAGGGCCTTGTCCCAGAAGTCTGCCACGCTGTCGAGCATATGCGTACTGACCAGAAGGGCGCAGCCCTGCGCGCGCAGCTCGGCAAGCATGGTTTTCAGCTCTTTGATCGCGTGCGGGTCAAGTCCGATCAGCGGTTCATCCAATAATACGACCTTCGGGCTCGGCAGAAGCGCGCAGCAGATGCTCAGCTTCTGCTGCATCCCCTTCGACAGCTCTTTTCCAAGCTTGCCGCGTTTGTCGGAAAGCTCCATGCGCTCCAGAAGCCGGTCGGAAAGCGGCTTCCAGTTTTCCACTCGGTAAGCCCGGCCGGTAAATTCCATGTGCTCTTCCACGGTCAGCATCTCAAACGGGGCCGGAAGCTCCGGCACATACCCGAAGCACCGGCGCGCCTGGGTCTTTTTATTGGGAATCCCGCAGATTTCGATGTTTCCCTGAAATCGGAGAAGGCCGGCGATGCACTTGATCGCCGTCGATTTTCCCGCGCCGTTCGGCCCCATCAGAACCGCGATCTCCCCGGGCTGAACATCAAAGCTGACATCGTCGTTTGCACGAAGATTGTTGTACATTTTTGTCAGATGTGAAACAACTAAAATGAGAAACATCTCCCTTTCGAGTTTCTGTTTCAACAACAGGCGATCAATCTGTTGAAAACCTTTCTCCCGGGCATGGAATCATTCCCCGGGAAATGATTGGAAGCAACAAAGCGGGGTGTCCCCAGCCCGCGATCTTTCCCCGGTCAAAACGCCGGGTTCTTTTTAACAATACAGGAACTACCAGGGAATGTCAAGGAACGCCAGAATTTTCCGGGTTCCATCCGGCTCGGGCAACTCGGCCGTCCCCCGCGGCCTTTTCCTGTTGTTTTTCGGCTCCACCATCTTGTTTACCGGCTGGATGGTGCGCTGTTCTTTTGGATTTGCTTCCCGTCTACCGTGAAATGCTCCGTCACCTTCAGCGTGTTTGCCACCCAAAGCGCGACCGCCCCAGAAGACAAATCCACCGAATCGTCAAACGCGCCGGTAATGTAATAAGGGATATCCTCCCGGTAGCAGTGAATGATATGGGTTTTCTTTCCGTTATATTGATAGGAATATTGAACCTCCGTTATTTTTCCATTGGCGCCATCGTAATGCTGATACTGAAAATTCACTTCCGGTATTTCGGTATTGGATGAACCCGAGTCAAGCATTGTTGCCGCGCGGGCAAAGGATTGTCTGATCCGGTCTTCGTAGGTGTCGGTTTTTCCGGCAAACAAGTCCCGATACATTTGCTTGTCTTTCTCGGATAATGCCAATCCCGAATAATAGTAATTGCTGATCCCTACCAGAAACGGCAAAGCATCCTCCTCTGACTTGAAGTTTTTTTGAACGGCGCTTTCGGGATACCCGATAACAGTAAGCGGAAGAGGCGATTTCGGGGCGGAAGCCCAACCTTCCGGCAATTGAAATTCAAAGGTGGCGAAATCTCCTTTGCTGTTCTGCGTAACGGTTTTCATCGGAACAGGCGGATCGCTCACTGTGCTTCTGTTCGTCTGGCACCCAACCATAAAAAACAAGAAAACAATTCCAGCGAGTGCAACAGATAATCCTTCTTTTCGATTCATTTCCTACCACCCTTAAATTTCCATCTTATATACTGGTTCCCGACTGTAATAATAATCCACCTTTCAAAACAGTTCCACATCTTTCCCGATCCCGCCTATCGCTTTTCCTTCTAAAGGATAAAATTTGCTTCTGCCCCTCTTCCGCCTTCGGGGAGGGAGGAAGAGCTCCGGGTTCGCACTCAAAAGTGGAATTGCTGTTACGCTTTTAGGGCAACACTTTTAAAGCGGAAAGCAGGCTGCCTCTAACCGCATGGCAAATCTGTGGTTTTGCTGAAATGCACTTAGCAGCCTTTCTCCGCGGGCAAAACCCGGTTTTCCTGGCAGCGATTCAAAATGCCTGAAGCTTTCTTATCCTTGCAACGGCACTTCTCACCCTTTTCCCCCCTTCTTGCATAAAGCGAAATAAAAATAGAAAGCGATCTTGTGTGAAAAAAGTGGGGCTGACGGGATGCATGTGTTGAAACTCGTCTAAACATCCCGGCACAACCGGAATTTTCGAACTACAATAAAAAAGCGAAGGCAGTTTTGCCTTCGCTTTTGATCTTTCTTTGTGCCCTGAAAACTGAATAAAGAGAAACAGAAGAACGAGGAGGGAGTAAACCAAAAAATCATGGTCAAGCCCTCGACCTATTAGTACTGCCAAGCTGAGCACGTTGCCGTGCTTACACATGCAGCCTATCAACCTTGTAGTCCTCAAGGGGTCTTACCAGCTTACGCTGTGGGATATCTTATCTTGGAGCCGGCTTCACGCTTAGATGCTTTCAGCGTTTATCCGATCCGCACTTAGTTGCCCAGCTGTGCCATTGGCATGACAACTGGTGCGCCAGCGGTGCGTCCATCCCGGTCCTCTCGTACTAAGGACAGCTCTCCTCAAATATCCTGCGCCCACGACAGATAGGGACCGAACTGTCTCACGACGTTCTGAACCCAGCTCGCG
>ENA-UOOK01002009-UOOK01002009.1-fermentation-metagenome-genome-assembly--contig:-NODE-2009-length-25728-cov-10.087329_pt1 | contig 25728 bp, 28 predicted proteins | sample MGYA00245777_ERZ724023 | MGnify/ENA primary metagenome ERZ724023 (study PRJEB28704, sample SAMN03018312) | fermentation metagenome | biome: anthropogenic terrestrial biome; feature: soil... | reverse complement strand
AGTCCCGAAAACAACTGCGCTGCCGCGTTTGTTGAACGACGGGGTCGCTCCAACGATCTCACGCTTGGCCTTACATTTTACACAGTATCCTTCCATTTTTTTTGCCTCCATTTTCTTTTTTATAAATTTTATACAACCGATAACCTGCTGCATCATGAGTTTTCTCTCACACGCCACAAGCATATTTCATAGTATATCAACAGTTATTCAAATATGCTATAGAAATCAAGCCAATTTCCTGAGAAAATTACAAAATTCAACTGTACGGTCTGAAACAGGAAGATTATCACGATAAAAAAAGGGATTCTTTTTTGTGATTGCAAGTACAATGAAGATTGATTATTTTCCAAAAATTGGAATAAAATTATAAAAAAGTTTAAAAAAAGCGCGTTTTGATAGCATAAAGTCCCGCGTTTTCGCACCTTTGGTCTTTTGGCAAAGATATTTACTCCAAAGCTGTAATTTTTCTATCATAAAAAAAATATTACAAATCAGTGAGTCACCGAAATCAGATATTTGAAGCTGAAAATGTCTTTTTTGACAATAAAACGGGATTTAGCTGGTTTTTCGGAATATGGGAAACCAGTTAAATCCCCTGGAAATCTCTTTATACCGCACTGAATCGCTTATGAATTAAACAAGTTTTCAAAATCATGAGATAGCGTCAATTAATTATTTTCCAACAATTAATTGACGCTATCGAGAGAAGGGTATGTCTTTTTTCATGTGAAAAAGTATGATATTATAAAGTCGGACTTTTGAATAATTAACACAGACAAATAGGAATTTATGGAGGGAAAAAAGATGTTAGAATTCAGATATGACACTCAGTTTTTAATTGAAGGAGAAAATCTTGATGAAGATGTAATCAATGATTATTTTACAAAAAACTTTAAAGGAGACTGCTTATTGGCTGTAGGTGGTGAAAAACTTATTAAGATTCATTTTCATACAAATAAGCCATGGGAAGTACTAGAATACTGTTCATCTTTAGGCGAAATTTATGATATCGTAATCGAGGATATGGATAGACAAGCGAAAGGATTAAAAGGCTAATAAGTTTTGAATTTGGGGTTCCGCCGGAAAACGCATATCAATCGAGGGTAAATCCCCTTTTTCTACCGTTATTACACGAAAGTTAGGATAAAATGGAGGCAATCAGGCATCTGCTTTGTCCTAACTTTTTATGCTATACTTAAACAAAAATTAGTTATATTGCAATATGGCCGAATATCCGCAATGAGGCGATAAAACTAACGAATACTATGATAGGATGGTGAAAAATGGATTTAAGGGTTGAAAGCGTCACAGGGAGAAGCAAAGAGAAAGAGAAGATAAAGAAAATTTATATATCATCTTTTCTTAAAGAAGATCGTATGCCTTTTTGGTTGATGCTTATAATGGCAAAGATGAAGAACACCGAATTTATATCTTTTCATGATGAGGATACCCTATGTGGCTTTGTTTATATGGCTACAATTCAAAACCTGACGTTTGTAATGTTTTTGGCAGTTGATGAAAATATTAGGTCGAAGGGATATGGCAGTCGTATTTTAGACAAAATTCAATCAATACATCCCGATAGTAAAATTATAATAACCATTGAAAGATGCGATGAAGATGCAAACGACATTGAGCAAAGAATAAGACGCAAGAAATTTTATACTAATAACGGATATATAGAAACAGGATACTTAGTAGAACTTGCAAAGAAAGAACAAGAAATCATAATAAAAAATGGAGACTTTGATGAAGATGAGTTTTCCTCGTTCTTTAAGAAATATAGCAATGGTACCATAAAGCCTAAAATGTGGAAGATGGATCATATTCAAAACATTTAGCAAAAAAAGCTAATAATTGAGGAATTATTCAAAGAACTTTCAAAAGAAAATATGCGAAATACCTAGTAATATATTAACGGTTGATAAGTATATCATTTAATGATATATTATTAAATGATATATAAAGAGCATGAAGGTGAATTTTATGCCAAGGAAAGATTCTATTGATATTGGAGAATTAACAGATCCTGCTTTCTATATTTTATCTAGTGTTATTGAGGAAAAGCATGGGTATCTAATTATGAAAACTATTGAGAAGTTTACTAATAATAAAGTTACTATTGGTCCTGCATCGCTTTATACAACACTGAAAAAGCTTTTAGCAGCAGATTTAGCGGAGTTAAGTGACGCAGATGAAAATAAAAAAGTATATAAAATAACCAATAAAGGACGGGCGATGCTTATAAAAGAGATTGAACGTAAAAAGCAGATGGTTAAATTCGCTGAAAGTTTTTTGGATTAAGAAAGGGGGACATCCTTGAAAAGTAAATATGTAATGATTAATGGTCTTGCTTTTAGTGAAGAAAGTGATATGGAAAAACTAAAAAATTATGCAAGTCAAGGTTGGATACTAGAGGACATAGTAGGAGGTTTTTTTTATAAACTGAGAAAAGACAAACCTCAAAACATAGTATATAGCTTAGATTATCAATTGGAGGCTGATGGGGAGTATTTTACTATATTCAAAGAAGCAGGATGGAAACATGTTCTTTCCGTCGATAACCAAATGCATATTTTTTCAGCGCAAGCTGGGACTAAACCTATTTATAGTGATAGTAAATCAGAAATAGATAAATATACATGTATAAGAAATCAAACAAGAAGGGGAACAATCTATTCTTTAATAATGGCTATAGCATTAATAGGCTTGTTAGTTGTTTCCGCAATTGCTATAAGACCAATATTTCTAATTGTCTTAGCATTATTGGTAATTCATATTTTTATATTTGTATTTAATTTTATGCCTTACTTAGCATATAACTCTAGAATTAAACAGATAAAAAGAGATGGCAGATGTAAAAGTGAAACAGTAAATAACAAAATGGCATGGGAATCAAATGCAATTGCAGGTGTTCTATTTTTAGCGGCAGGAATTTTAAATTTAATTAATAAGAAATATTCTGCAGCACTTTATATGACTCTAGGTATCTTTTACATTGCCTTAATTCCAACTTACTATAAAAAATATAAAAAGTCTTTATAAATTTTATTTTTATAAGTATCGTATCATAGGTAATGTTATATTCGCAAAATATACTATAATTAAAGAAGTAAGAAGTTTTTAGTGTCAGACAAATAGAAATTTGTTATATAAGGTAGGAACTAAGATAAAAAGTAAAAGTTTGTGAAAAGGTTCAGCAAGGCTGAGTTTTCACCACAACTATTACTTCTTAGTTCTTACTTTTTACTTATCTACAAATTCCAGTTGTGCGCCCAGCTAAGGGTAATTAACCTAGCAGGTGGAAATCCCCTGTCTGAATTACGATAATAGAACTATGCCAGAATGAAAATATTATTGATTTTTAGAGAATAGGGTTCACTTAGAGTGGCTATAGTGAAGATAACACTATATATAGTTTCATTATAGCATGTTTTGTTGAAAACTGGGTGATACAATGAGTATCAAGATTTCAATTTAGAAAGGATGAAACCGCAGTGGAAAATGGAAAAAAATTGCCAGGTGAAATGGAATATCAGTCTTTTATTCCGGCACCGCTACCGCCATTCCCTGCTCTTCAGTTGGATGAAGAGGGCTTCAACCTGATAATCAAGGCAAATAAAGAAATTTCATTTTTGGAAGGTGTTGCTTCAAAAATTCCTTCCCTCCCATTATTTATTTCAATGTATGTCCGTAAGGAAGCACTGTTTTCTTCACAGATAGAGGGTACACAGGCAACTCTGGGAGATGTGCTTGACCCTACGATTGATGTAAATGCCAATAGAAATGTGGCTGATGTAATTAATTATATTAAGGCAACAGAATTTTCACTGGATAGATTAAACAGCCTGCCACTTTGCAACCGCTTGATTAAGGAAACTCATGCAGTGCTGATGCAGGGTGTGCGTGGACAAGAAAAATCACATGGTGGGTTTCGTACCTCGCAAAACTGGATTGGTGGCACGGGCAGCACATTGAAAAACGAAAGATATATTCCACCTGCTCCTGATGATATGGTTGAGTGTATATCGGATCTAGAAAAGTATATTAATTCAGAAGAGGATACGACTGACCCACTTGTTAAGGCAGCATTGATTCACTATCAGTTTGAAACGATTCATCCGTTCCTGGATGGTAATGGTAGAATCGGACGTTTGATGATTACACTTTTCCTGATTCAACAGAAGGTATTGTCTACTCCTGCTATTTATATCTCTTATTTCCTAAAAAGAAATAGAATTGAGTATTATGACCGCATGACGGAAGTACGCAGGAAGGGAGATTATGAGCAGTGGGTGAAATTTTTCCTACAGGCAATCTATGAATCAGCAGAAGATGCGGTTCTGACAATCGATCGGCTTTCCAAACTGCATGATTCTAATATGGAGATATTGCAAGGTATTCCACGAAATAAGAACCTGATTGGCCTTTTCGAATATCTGGAGAAGAATCCTATTATTGAAATTCGAAAAACAGCGCAGGTACAATACTGTGACAAAATCGGCGGGGATTTTGATAGACAATGGCATCCTAATAGAAGATAAAAAGTCGGGAAGAGCAAGAACATTCTCTTATGAAAAGTATCTTGAGATTCTTAGGAAAGGCACAATGTAAAAATATATATAACAGTGCTTTTTACCATTTGCAAAAATTCTAGGACAGATACCCATTTCTTTGTGAAAGATGGGTTATTATAAAGAGAAATAGCATAGATAGTTAATACAGTAACATTTTAAAGCAGTAACACTTTTAAAATAATGTACCCTATTATCAGATAACAGCATATTAATATATTATAATCATATTGTTGTATATTTAATATAGGGTGATATTATGGGTAAAAAGTATATTGATATAGAAAAGATAATTAAGAAGCTGAGCAAAGACAAAAAATCTAAGGAATTTATAGACAAACTTTTAAAAGAGATAGATGATATTGAGGATTACTTAGATGATATTATAGGCAAAGGAAAACTATTTTAAAAAGTTTTAAAACTGTTTTAGAAATATATAAAAATGACAGATAATGTCTTTCATGAGATTTCAGGTTTTAAGAAAGCGCAGGAGCTATCAGGATAAAAAAGATGTGGTGATATATCTTTTTTATCCTGATTTTTTATGTTATGATAAATGCAAGATTATTAAAATAATGTATTGTGTTCATAAGAATAGATTAACTAAAAATTAATCATGATAACAATATAATTTATTATTTAGGAAGGACGGAAGATTCACATGCAAAACAACAAAGTAACTAAAGAATTCATTCAAGGTCTGCCAAAAGCAGAGCTTCACCTTCATCTTGAGGGAACATTGGAGCCGGAACTTAAGCTCCAGCTTGCAAAAAAGAATGGTATTGATATTGGACAGAATACAATTGAAGAGGTAAAAGCAGCATATCAGTTTGATTCTCTGACTTCATTTTTACAGGTTTATTATCCGGCTATGAATGTGTTGCAGAAAGAGGACGATTTTTGTGCACTAGCAATGGATTACTTAAAAAAAGCTAAGATGCACAATGTTAAATACGTAGAGCTATTTTTTGACCCCCAGGCACATACATCTAGGGGTATACCATTTGAGACCATCATAAATGGATATTATAAGGCAACCCGTGAGGCACTTGAAATGGGTGTTGAAGCTCATTTGATTATGTGCTTTTTAAGGGATATGTCAGCCGAATCCGCAATGGAAACATATAAGCAGGCCTTGCCATATAAGGATAAAATTTTAGGAATCGGGCTGGATTCGGATGAGAGAAACAACCCGCCCCACAAGTTCGCTGATGTTTTCACTATGGCAAAAAAGGATGGCTTTCATATCACCATGCATTGTGACATTGACCAGAAGAACTCCATTGATCATATCCGAGAAGCATTGATGGAGATTGGCGTAGAGCGTTTGGATCATGGCACGAATATTGTGGAAGATCCTTCGCTTATTGCTTATATCAAGGAGCGCAGCATTGGGCTTACCTGCTGCCCTGTATCCAACAGCTTTGTTGTAGATGACATGAAGGGCAAGGAGATGCTTGAACTATTGCACCAGGGTATCCAGATTACAGTTAATTCAGATGACCCTGCATATTTCCAGAGCTATATATCGGATGATATGTTTACATTAGCGGAAAAGTACAACGTGACGAAGGAAGATATCATTCAGATTGCAAAGAACTCCTTTGGAATAGCTTGGATTTCTAACGAAAAGAAAAAGAAATATTGGAACATGATTGATGAATATGTTGCTTCGTCCAATTGTTAAAAACTCCAAATGACCTGACCCTTATCGAAAAATGAATTGCTTTTTAGCTTAATTTTAGTTAATTATTAAATGGAAATTTTTTTATATTGCTAATATTTATAAAATATACTATAATAACATTAAGCAATAAGTAAGTAGATTTAATAAAAAAGTTAATAATCTAAGGATAAGTTCTGGAATACTCGTGAAGTCTTTATTTTGAACCTACATTGCAAATACGGGAATCTCATATTTAAATATGTATGTCAGATCCATAGTAAGTCCGGCTTCGGCAGGGAAAGGCAGAAACATTTATGCGGATACCCACCTATCGAGAGATAGGTGTCAAAATAAGACAACGGTATTTTGGAAATACTTACTAAAAATTAGGAGATTAAAAGCCACAGCTTTCGATCTCCTATTTAATTTCTAATTCGTTATTTAAATATTTTCAACCACAACTCCAATATTATCAGGATTGAGAATCTTGATATCCCATTTCAACCCAACACTGCTTAAATAATGTTTCATATTATCGTATATACTTTCATTGCTAATTAAGGACATTAGGGTTGAACCAGAACCACTTAAAAAGAAGGCATCTGCGCCAAATTCATAGGCCTTCTTTTTTATATCCTCACTATGTGGTATAAGTTTTAGCCTATATGGTTCATGGATTCTATCCTCTATTGTATACTTTATATTGTCCATGTTACCAGTTATTAAACTTGCAGTAAGCAGGCTTGAAAAGCCAATGTTTGATACAGCATCACCGTAGTTTAAAACTGATGGCAGAATGTTTCTTGCATCTTTTGTTGACATTTCAAAATCAGGTATAACAGCTAGCAGCATAATATCTTTATTTACATTACTTTTTACGTATTTAACACCATCTTTTGTTTTTGTTGATACTACAAAACCTCCTAAAAGAGCTGGTGAAACATTGTCAGGATGTCCCTCTATTTCGGCAGCTATCTCAAGAAGCTTTTCTTTGCTAAAATGTTTTCCAAGCATCTCATTTGCACCAACTAATCCAGCAACAATACAAGCTGCACTGCTGCCAAATCCTCTGCTTAGAGGTATGTTTATATTTTCTACTATCCTAACTGGAGGAATCTCATACTTAGCTTCCTCGAAAAGTCTTTTCATGGCTATGTAGATAAGATTGCTTTCATCTGTATGGATGCCGCTATTTTGAAGGTTTGTCTCTATGGTAAGCCTATCCACATCTTTATGCACTTCTATTATATTATAAAGATTTAATGCCATACCAAGGCAGTCAAATCCAGGCCCTATATTAGCAGTTGTTGCAGGTACTTTTATTTTTATCATTAGAATATCCCCCATGATTATTTTTGCTTTATTATTAAAATGCCTCTATTAATACATTTCTTCAATCATTCTACCATTAAACGATCATATATAAAAGTTGCATATATATTAAATATAATGGGCCATTTGCTAAAGTAGCTTAGACTGAAAAATAAAAGGGGCCTAATTTACTTTTGCAATTAAGTTTCTAAATATAATGTAGCTAATTGTTATCAGTGCTTATTGTAAAATATTTGTATTAGTGCTATAATTAATTGATTCATTTAATAATAGTATGATTTACCCCCTGTTCTGGAGGAAATGATATAAGGATTAAATGAAAAAATATCGAATAGGGGGTGCTCTTTATGGCAGATAAGACATTAGTTTGTAAGGATTGCGGAAATGAATTCGTATTCACAGAAGGTGAACAAGAATTTTATGCAGAAAAAGGTTTCACAAATGAACCTACAAGGTGCAAGGATTGCAGGGCAGCAAAGAAGGCAAGATTTAATAATGGTGGAAATAGGGGAAGAAACGATAGTTTCAACTCACCAAGGATATCACGTTATTAATTGATACTGCAGAGAATCTAATACTTTGAGAGAAAACCGGGTAAAAGCTCGGTTTTTTTTTAGTTTCTAGTATATAATTATATATATATGATTTTATAGGAGTTGAGCTTGTATATGGAAGATACATCAATCGTAATAATGGAGAGGGAAAGGGAAACAGGTTTTTTAGGAAAAGAGTTAGGAAGCTACAACATTGGGGATAACATTGAATATATAGACAGGGTATATGCATCACTAGATGGGGATAAAATGAGAATATATCTATACTTGACAATACCAGGAGACTTTAATGATTCTGAATTTAATGCTATACTTGATAACTACGATACTACAATCTATGAAGGAAACATTATATCCATAGAAGAGGATGAAGAAAATTATAATCCTGGGTGGATAGTAGAAATAGATTTTATAGAGGACATAAATAGTATGGAAAAGGCTATAAATAATATACTTTCACTGCATAAAGAAGAGGTTAATAGGATTTCAATTATGGAAGAGTAAGAGAATAATTAGTATTAGAGGTGTGTACCATGGGCTATTTACAAAAATCTATATTTGATAAAGGACCAGTTAAGGTTCCCTTAGCTGATAGGGTACGGCCTAGAAATTTAGATGAATTTGTAGGGCAGGAACATATACTTGGAAAGGGAAGGCTACTTAGGCAGCTTATTGAAACAGATAATATAACATCCATGATATTATGGGGGCCTCCAGGGGTTGGAAAAACAACAATTGCAATGATTATTGCCAATATGACTCATTCTGGATTTATAACATTTAGTGCTGTTACATCAGGTATTAAAGAGATAAAAGATATAATGAAAGACGCTGAGGAGCAAAGGTTAAGGGGAAAAAAGACAGTGCTTTTCATAGATGAAATACATAGATTTAACAAAGCACAACAGGATGCATTTCTACCTCATGTGGAAAAAGGCAATATAATACTTATAGGTGCAACCACTGAGAACCCGTCCTTTCAGGTTAATTCTGCATTAATATCAAGAACTAGAGTATTTGTATTAAAAGCTTTATTAAAGGATGATATAGTCAGATTATTAAAGAATGCATTAGAAGATGAGAGAGGACTTAAAGACTTAAATGTACAAATATCACAAGAACTATTAGAGATAATAGCTGTATATGCAAATGGGGATGCAAGAACTGCTCTAAATACATTAGAACTAGCATCTCTTGGAACAAAAGAGGAAGATGGGAAAAGGGTTATAACAAAGGATATAATAGAAGAGTGTATACAGCAGAAAACATTGCTTTATGATAGAGATGGGGAAGAGCATTATAATCTTATATCGGCATTTCACAAATCAATGAGAAATAGCGATCCTGATGCTTCACTTTATTGGCTTGCAAGGATGCTTGAATCAGGAGAGGACCCCCTATATGTAGCAAGGAGGATAATTAGGTTTGCCTCGGAAGATATTGGACTTGCAGATCCTAAAGCCCTTCAAATAGCTGTTTCAGCTTGTGATGCTCTAAATTATATAGGTATGCCTGAGGCAAGTGTTAATCTTGCTCAAGCTGCAGTATATATGGCTATTGCTCCTAAATCAAATTCAGTATATACAGCATATAAAGAAGCCAAATCAGATGCATTAGGAACTATTGCAGAAGGTGTGCCAATGCACCTTAGAAATGCACCTACAAACCTCATGGAGGAAATAGGATATGGGAAAGGATATAAATATGCTCACGATTTTGAACACAATATAGCAAGCATGGAGTGTATGCCTGATAATTTAAAACACAAAAAATATTATACCCCCTCAGATCAAGGGCTGGAAAAAAGATTTAAAGAGAGACTTGAGTATATAGAAAATGTTAAAGCATCAAAAAAATAAAGGAACTGAAAATTTTATAATCAGTTCCTTTATTTTTTTAAAAATAATACTTGCATTTTAATTCATACAGACGCATAATAATACATAAAGAAAAATTTTAATTAGCGTAACGCTTAAGGGGGAAATAAGATGGTAAAAAAAATTATTACATTTGCATTAACCATATTATTAGTTGTATCAATGGTGGGTTGTGGATCTAAAAGCAGTGGAGATTTAAAAGATTCGGGCAAAAAGGAGCAAGGGCAATTAAGCAGTGTGGATAAGATAAAACAAAAGGGAAAAATTGTAGTGGGTACAGAGGCAACTTTTCCACCATTTGAGGGAATAAGCCCTAAGGATGGCAAAACAGTCGTAGGGTTTGATATGGACGTTGCAGCAGCAGTGGCAAAAAAACTAGGTGTAGAACTTGAGATAGTTGATATGAGCTTTGAAGGACTTATACCTTCTCTTGAAACTGAAAAGATAGATTTTGCTGCAGCAGGCATTAATGTAACGGAGAAGAGAGCAGAAAGTGTAGACTTTTCTCAAATATATTATAAGGGCGGTCAAGTTCTTGTAGTTAAAGAAAATAATGGCAATATAAAAAAATATGATGATTTAAAGGGTAAAAAAATTGGAGCTCAACTTGGAACAACCTCTGCAGAGGTTGGAGAAAAAATAGAAGGAGCAAATTTTGAAACACTAAACAAGGTTGATCAGCTTATGCTTTCTGCTAAAAATGGAATAATAGATGGAGTCGTAGTAGACGATGTGGTAGGGGTTGAATATGTAAACAAAATGGGAGGACTTAAGATTGTAAAGATACCTGAATTTAACGAAGGAGATGAAGGTATGGGGGTTGCAGTTGCTAAAGGGAATAAAGAACTTCTTAAAGTTATTAATGATACACTTAATGAATTAAAAGCAAATGGAGAGTTTGATAAGCTTACAGACAAATGGGGATTATTAAGTCAAAAATAGCATTTTATATATCACATTATTGAAATCGTGCAGTCGATGGAGTCGGAGGAATAGTTATGGATGGATTGAAATTTGAAATATTAAAGCCCTATATACCACTTATACTTGAAGGTGTTAAGAATACACTGCTTTTAGGTATATTAGGCGTATCTTTAGGGGTACTACTTGGATTTGTTGCCGCACTTATGAAAAGGTCAAAAATTACGGTATTTAGAGTAATTGCTAGTGTATATATAGAACTAACAAGAGGCACACCACTTATGATACAGCTATTTTTAATCTTTTATGGTATTCCTCAGTTAACAGGGGTTAATATACCTAAATTATTGGCTGCAGTTGCAGCCCTTGGATTTAATAGCGGAGCCTATGTAGCGGAAATAATAAGAGCAGGAATCGAGGCAGTAGATAAAGGGCAAACAGAGGCAGCCTATTCTCTTGGAATGAATAATAGCATGACAATGAGATATATTGTAATTCAGCAAGCAATAAAAAATATATTGCCTGCACTTGTTAATGAATTCATTACACTAATAAAAGAGTCCTCCGTAGTATCTGTTATTGGACTTACTGAACTTACGAGAACCTCTGATATGATAAGGAGCGTAACTTATAGGCCTTTTGAAATATTATTAGTGGTTGCACTTATATATTTTACAATGACATTTGTGCTCTCTAAATTTATGAAGAGAGTAGAGAGGAGGCTTAAAAGAAGTGATAACTGTTAATAATTTATGTAAATCATTTGGAAAACTTGAAATATTAAAGAATGTATCTTGTAAGGTTAAAAAAGGTGAAGTTGTTGCAGTTATAGGGCCTAGTGGTTCTGGAAAAAGTACATTTTTAAGATGTATAAACCTTCTTGAGAAACCAACGGGCGGGGATATTTTAATTAATGGAATAAAAATAAATGAAAAAGGTGTAGATATTAATAAGGTTAGACAGAGTATGGGAATGGTATTTCAAAATTTTAATCTTTTTCCTCATTTAAGTGTTATTGAAAATATAACAATTGGGCCTACTAAAGTAAAAAAGGTTAGCAAAGAAGATGCAATTATACAAACAGAGGAACTTTTAAATAGAGTGGGGCTTTTAAATAAGAAAGATGCTTATCCATCACAGCTTTCAGGCGGTCAGAAGCAAAGAATAGCCATTGCAAGAGCACTTGCAATGAAACCGGATATTATGCTATTTGACGAGCCAACATCTGCATTAGATCCTGAAATGGTAAAGGAAGTTTTAAATGTAATAAAGGGGTTAGTTGACGAAGGAATGACAATGATTATTGTAACTCATGAGATGGGGTTTGCAAGAGAGATTGCCGATAGAATATTTTTTATGGATGATGGGATTATCGTTGAAGAAGCCTCCCCAAAGGACTTATTTGAAAATCCTAAAAGTGAAAGAACAAAAGCTTTCTTAAGCAAAGTGCTATGATGTATCATAGCACTTTGATGTATTATATTAAAAGCGCAGTAAATACAAGGCACCCAAATGCTAAAATTTATTTGGGTGTCTTGTATTTACTTCTGCCTAGAAAATCTGTTCTAACTTCTTTTCCATCCATATATATTACCCTATATGCCTCAGCAGTATTATAACCTACATTTTTTGCATATACGTTCACGGTTTTACCTTCAGGCATATATCCATAAATTGAAAAGGTTAAATTATCTTTATCTGTATTAGATTTTATGAGTATATATTTCCCTGTATTGTTTTTAAATTTAAGAGTATATCCGCCATAAGCCACTGTTGCATCAAGGCCTAATGGTACATAGTATACAGGAAGGCCATGGGGTGAGCGTTTCGTTATTTCAAGATCTGCTAAAAGCGCTGCATTATAAAGTGTTGTTGAAACTTGACAGAGCCCTCCTCCAATCCCTGTTGCTACCCTGCCATTTAAAAAGATACCTGCAGGCTTAAATCCATTTTTTGCAGTAGGCTCCCCAACATATTTAAAGAATTCAAATTCCTCTTCAGGTTTGAGGAGTATGTTGTTTATAAGGGAGGCCCCAAGCCTTATATTCTCTTTTCTGCCACTATCTGAACCCCCATAATAGGTGCTATATGATGCAATTTCTTTTTTAGGTATATCGTCATTTAATACTTCTCTTATAATTGCAGGAACAACCTCTTGTTTTGGCAAACTTATGTTTTTGTTAAGTACTTTTACTGAAGATAATATAACATCTCTGGCCTCTTTTAAATCAATGGTACATCCTACAGATTCATCTTTTATATCTACTTGGCCTTTTTTATTAACAAATATCTCTGCGTCCTTTGGAGGCTTTTCATATTCAGATTGTATGCTCTCAATAAATTTATTAAATACATTCTCATCAATAACAACTTCCATGGATAAATCAATTTTATTATTATTCTTTATATGCATTAATAAAGAACGGAGGGCATTAGTACCATATAAGCTATTTTTAACTTCGCTTTCTAGATCCTGAAGTTTCATGTTTATACCTATATCAATTGGCCTTTTAGCATATGTTTTTGTATCATCATTAATATTAATATATATGTCTTGGGATGTATAATTTGCAATATCCTCATTTGCTTTTGCAATAGCCTGGGTATAGGTAAGATTGCTTATATTACATAAAAGTTCGCCTTTTATATATACTAAAGTATTTTTTCCAACTATATCTTTTTGACTATTTATATAATAAAAAAAGAATGACAATAGCAATACTGAAAACATTATAATTCCAATTACAATTATTGCAAGCTTTTTATTAGGTTTATTATTATCCTGATCCAAAACCCCACCCTCTTTTATAATAATTATCTAACGGATAATTAACTATATTCAAAAGGATATTGTCTTATAACTTTATATTAGGTAATAAAATTAAATTTAATATTATTGTAAGTTTCTTAAATATATGAATAATAAATTTAAGCAAAAATATATTTATTATTGAACAAAAGTAATTTATAAACTATATAAAAAATATAAGAAGGGAGGGTTTAACTTATGAAACTTGATGCCTTTGACTGGCTAGCACTTATGCTTGTAATAGTTGCTTCTATAAATTGGGGGCTTTTTGGGATATTTAATTTTGATTTAGTAACGCTTCTATTAGTTCCAGCAGGCAGTTCAATTAATGTTATGGCAAGAATAGTATATGGAATTTTTGGACTTGCAGGAGCATACATGATATATTTACTTATGAAATTGAAGAGATCATAAAAAAGTTGATTAAAGACAATCTTTAATCAACTTCAACTTCAAGTTTATTTTACTGTATCTCTTTCTCTAAACAGTAGGGATATAGAATATATACCTGCCGCTCCTATAATAGTGTATATGGTTCTAGTTACCATAGATGATGTACCGAAAATCCATACAACAAGGTCGAATCTGAGAAGACCTACAAGACCCCAGTTAATACCGCCAATTATAAGTAAAACTAATGCTAATCTGTCCATTTAACCACTCCTTATAAAATGAATTTAGAGTTTCTATTACATTTAATGCTATTATTTGTATAGATTTAATATTATATACACCTTCAAGCCTACTAAAGAAGTATTTAATTTTGACTAATATGAGTAAAAAGGCATATATTAGCTTTAGATGTGGATATCCATGGTATAGCATAAGAATCTTCAGTATAAGTTTACATAACTTTAAAAAACATACATCATTTATAGACAAGCTCTCTTAGGACGGTATTTTAGGTTTGCGTAAATAGTTTTGGTTTATTATAATTTGGGACAAGAATTAAATATTCTTGTCCTTTTGCTATTGCAAAGCTTTACTAGATGGGATGCACTGCTAGTATAAGAAAAAGAAAATAGAAGGGAGCTATAATACTATGAAAACATTTAAGAAATTAATATGCAGTATAGCTGTAGCCACTATTGTATCATCGTCCCTATTCTTTGGTGCAGGTGCTAAAGCTGCAGCAGCAAATTATAGTTTATACACTATAGTTTCAGGGGATAGCCTATGGCTTATATCTCAGAAATATGGTACTACAGTATCCGAGTTAATGAATGCAAACAATCTAAAATCTTATATGATTTATCCTAATCAAGTCTTAAAAATACCAAGTAATGCGTCAAATCAAAAATCAAATGAAGATGTTTATTGGCTGTCTAGGATAATCGAAGCAGAGGCATCAGGAGAAAGTTATACAGGTAAAGTTGCTGTAGGAAATGTAATAATGAATAGAAAAGCATCAAATGAATTTCCTAATACTATTAAAGGTGTTATATTTGAAAGCTATAATGGCATACCACAGTTTAGTCCCGTGGCAGAGGGAACAATATACAATACGCCATCAGCAAGCAGCATTAATGCCGCTTTAGATGCTATAAACGGAAGTAGGGTGGTAGGAGCTTCCACATATTTTTTCAATCCTGATAAATCATCTGGATCTTGGATTGTAAATAACAAAACATATGTAACACGTATAGGGAATCATGTATTCTATAGATAAAATAAAACCGGCCATTAAATGGTCGGTTTTATATTTTGTTTGCAGTCACTGCATATTCCATAGAAATATACTTTACTTTTGAGTATATCATAATCAGTAAAATTTTCTGCTGATTCATTGATAAATGACAGGTCAAGGTTATCAATATCATCAACCCTGCCACAGTTTATACATACTATATGTGGGTGTGGTTCTGCATTAGCATCATATCTAAAATTGCCTTCTCCCACGTTAATCTCCTGGGCTAAGTTTAATTGCACAAGGGCTTTCAATGTCTTGTAAACGGTAGCGAGGCTCATGGTAGGATAACGATCCTTTATAGAATCATATATAGTCTCTGCAGAAGGGTGAGATTTTGTACTCATAAGCATTTCATATATAGCTATCCTTTGGGGAGTTAACTTCATATTATTATCTCTAAAAGCTGCTGATAATGTATCTATCAAATGGTATCACCTTCTTGACAATTATTATTAAATAAAATGTATTATTAGTAATATAATAAATTATACAAAGAGAAATGTCAATATGCTATGACTTTTACTTTATTATATCTATAATTATTATTCTAGTAATTTTTTTTGCATACAGGTATCAATATCTAAATTTTTAACGCCGTTTTTATTGTTAAATTGTATAATTATTAAATTCTTTGTTATATCTAAAATCCTTCCTATACCAAAAAAGTTATGCTTTATAATATCTCCAACCTTAAAATTTAACTTTTTTGCCTTCTTATTATTATCAATATTAATATTAATCCCAATAGCTTCATTATAAAACCTTGAAGGCTTTGCAGAGCTCCCGTGATAACTTTTAGGAGATGATACAAATAGCAAATCTTTTGCTCTAGTTACTCCAACATAAAATAGTCTTCTTTCCTCTTCTATATTCTCTCCATTTTCAATAGCTTTTTTGTGGGGAATCATACCTTCAATTACACCTATTATAAATACACAAGTAAATTCTAAACCTTTTGCACTATGTATGGTTGATAAAGTTATACTATCTGTTTTGTATTTATTAAGATATTTACCCCCTTTTTTTAATTTATTTGATATTTCATCAATGTGATGCAAAAACTCTGATATGGTGGAAAAAGATGATGATGCGGTTTCATACTCCTCCATTATATCTACTGATCCCTCTTTTTTAATATTTGCATCCATACAATAAGTTGTAATATAGTCATCGTAGCCAATTTGACCTCTTATATATTTAATTGCACAAACAGGCGTCATTTTACTAATGCGATTTAAAGATTTAAATAAATCTATTAATCTCTCAAGCTGAAACTCTTTAATATTACAAAGATCAAAAGCCTCAGGTATACTGCATTTATAATTATAATAGTTTTTAGAGATTTCATCTATTACTTCTCTATTTATATATCTAACTGGTTTATTTACAATTTTGGAAAAAGAATAAATATCATAATTATTGGTGCATAAATTTAAGTATGCAGTAAGGTCTCTGCATATCCAGTGCTCATAAAAGTCATTTATATTATCTTTTATGTTAAAAGGAATATTTCTAGCAAATAATTCATCAATTATCGCCCTTGATTGTATATTCGTTCTATAAAGTATTGCAAAATCTTTATAATATAAACCTTTATTTAATAAATCACAGATAGTATCTATAACAAGTATTGTTTCAGCCCTCTCATCTATGGGGTTAAAAAACACGGGCTCACCGCCGCATTCTCTAGCAGGCTTTATATCCTTTTCTTTTCTGATTGTATTATTAGATATTATTTTTTTTGATAGATTTATTATATTCTCTGTAGATCTATAATTAATATTTAGTATTATGGTTTTGCAATCTTCAAAGTTTGATTCAAAGTCTATAAGGCAGTGGGCATCTGTTCCCCTAAACGAATAAATACTTTGATCATCATCTCCTACAACACAAATATTATTAAGTGGATGGGCTATTAGCTTTACAATATCAAATTGTATTGAGTTAGTATCTTGAAATTCATCTATTAGAAAATACTTATATTTATTTCTATATTGCATAAGAAAGCTTTCATCAGTTTCTAATATATTCTTGCATATTATAAGCATATCATCAAAATCAATGCATCTTATTTTTTTCTTTTGGCTTTGGTATATATTATATACAGTAGTGAATTTGGCTTTGGATATATATTCAGGTTTAAATGTGTTCATATCTTTGCAGCCTGTACGTATTAAAGATATATCGTTTAAAATATTAGAGATTAATTCACTATCTTTAGACTCATGAACATATACTAGGGCTTTCTTTATAATATCTCTAATTTTGTCTTGAGAAATAACAGATATATATCTTCCATAGTATGAATTTATTATTTTATAAAAAACTGAATGAAAAGTCCCAAAGTCTACTTTTTTTATATGAGTTTGAGTGATATTAGGGAATGTTTCAAACCTTTCCTTCATTTCATTTGCAGCTGCTCTTGTAAAAGTTATTACAAGAATATTTGAAGGATCAATTTTAGCATCTAATACCATATAGGCAACTCTTGCAGTGATTACACTGGTTTTACCAGAGCCTGGACCTGCAACTATAAGTGCTGGGCCTTCAACCGTGGATACAGCAAGTTTTTGGTTTTCATTTAAATAAAGATTGCTTTTCTCTAAACTTTTAAAAAAGTCCATACACATTACCTCAATTATAATTCGCTTTCTAAAATTTTATCCATTATACTAAACATTAAGCAATACAAAATATAATAATTTATATTTTGTATGCTATACTAAAAATATAAATTATATTAAATATAAAGAGGAGAAGAAATGGGTAATAAACATAAAAAAATTGTACTTACAGGTGGAGGATCAGCAGGACATGTAACTCCAAACCTTGCACTTATACCAGAGTTAATAAATGAAGGATGGGAGATCCATTATATAGGAACATCTAATGGAATAGAAAAAGATATAATACCAAAAGAAGGAGTAACATATCACACAGTTCATTCAGGAAAATTAAGAAGATACTTTGATATTAAAAATCTTACAGATCCATTTAAGGTTATATACGGGGCTGGAGAGGCTACTTCAATTATAAGAAAAATCAAGCCACAGGTCATATTTTCAAAAGGGGGTTTTGTATCTGTACCCGTAGTAATAGGGGGATGGCTTAATAGAATCCCAATAATAACTCATGAATCAGATATAACCCCTGGGCTTGCAAACAAAATGACTATGCCTTTTGCAACTAAAATTTGTGTAACATTTCCACAAAGCAAAGAGAGTCTTCCAGCTAAAAAGGTTGTCTATACAGGAACACCTATAAGAAGAGATATACTAGAAGGAAGTTATGAGGAAGGCCTTAGAATATGTGGATTTAACGATTCTAAACCAATAATAATGATTATGGGGGGAAGCCTTGGCTCTAGAAATCTAAACAACTTAATAAGAGAGCAGATACAAAGGTTAACAAGGCATTTTCAGGTTGTCCATATATGCGGCAAAGGAAATATTGATGAGAAATTACTTGGAATTAAAGAATATAAGCAATTTGAATATATAGGAAAAGAACAGCCTCACATATTTAAAGCTGCTAGCCTGATTATCTCAAGGGCTGGAGCTAATTCTATATTTGAATTTTTAACTCTTAGGCTCCCAAATCTGTTAATACCATTGTCTTTGAATGCTAGCAGGGGAGATCAGATATTAAATGCTAAGTATTTTGAAAAAATGGGGTTTAGTAAAGTCATGTATGAGGAAGAATTAAATAGTGATCTACTTTATAATGGAATAATTGAGCTTTATAAAGATAGAAACATGTATATAGAAAATATGAAAAAAAGTACAATTCCCCAAGGAAACGAAGAAATAATGAAACTTATAAATAAATATGCTAAAGCTTAGGTTAGAGGAGATGAAGATATGAAGAGATTACTTATAAAATACTCCAGCGAAATTGCACTAAAAAAGCAAAATAGAAGAACATTTGAAGATATACTAGTAAAAAATATAAGAAATAGCGTGGGCAAAGAGTATAAAGTGATAAAAGACTATGGAAGAATGTATATGGACTCATATCCTGATGAGGCCGTAGAAAAGATTAAAAATATATTTGGTGTGCTTTCCGTAACAGAGGCTGATGTTACAGAAAAAGAAATAGAAAAAATGGGAGATATAGCTGTAAATCAGCTTAAATCTATAGATGGTATATCCACGTTTAGAGTTTCAACCGCAAGGGCTGATAAGAGTTTTCCCCTAAATTCAATTGAAGTATCAAAAGAATTAGGTGGAATAATATTAGATAATATACCTAATCTTAAGGTTGAGCTACATAATCCAGATATAGTAGTAAATGTAGAAATAAGAGATAGAGCATATATATATTCTAAGGAACAGCGAGGTGTTCGAGGCCTTCCATATAGAACTAGCGGTAAGGGCATATTGCTGCTCTCGGGTGGAATAGACAGCCCTGTTGCTGGATATATGATGGCAAGGCGTGGACTTGAGATAGTATCAGTATATTATCATAGTCATCCATATACTAGTGAAAGAGCAAAAGAGAAGGTTATTTCACTTGCAAAATGCATTTCAAAGTATACAGGTTCAATGAAACTTTATATTGTTCCATTTACTAATATACAAATGGACATTATTGATAAATGCAGAGAAGATGAGCTTGTAATAATAATGCGAAGGTTTATGATGAAAATAGCCGAAGAGATTGGGAAAAAAGAAGGCGCACTTTCAATAGTAACTGGTGAAAGCTTAGGTCAAGTGGCAAGCCAAACTCTTGAAAGTATGTATGTAACAAATAACTCTTTGTCTATGCCTGTTTTTAGACCTCTAATAGGTATGGATAAGGTTGATATTATGGATATTTCAAGGGAAATAGGAACCTATGATACATCTATTCTTCCCTTTGAGGACTGTTGTACTATTTTTGTTCCAAAGCATCCCAAAACAAAGCCAAGGCTTTCTGATATACAATCATCCGAAAAGCTCCTTGACTTTGATAAATTGGTAAATGAGGCTATTGAAAATTCAGAAATAGTAACAGTGACAGCATAAAAAACTTTTAATTAATAATAAAGAATTAAATAAATAATTATACGTATCTATAGAGTAATAGTTATTCTTTATGGTGATATTTTGTTAAAGTTCATTGGATTTATAATATCATTTATATGTTTTATTGCGCTTACGTTCCTATGGATTTTTTTAACATCAAGTATAACTTATTGTATAAAAAAATATTTTAATTTAAAAGTTCATAAATCAAATACTTTGGAATATACTATAGCTTTTGGGATTATACTTGAGATATGTCTTTCTATAATATATATTTTAATATGGCCTAAGGAAGACTATTTAAGTAAAATAAAAATTATTAGCATCATACAAAGAGGTGCTTCCTATGCTGCAATCTTTACCCCTATAACTAGTATTCTAGGAGCAGTTATAGGAGTAAAAATTAGGATACCACCATGGAGATTTTTTATGATATAATTTTCAAATATAGAGTAATCCTCTAATTTATATAAAAAAGGAGTAATGATATTTTGTGTGGGTTCGTATCACTTTTAAGAAATAACTCATTAACTGAGAGTAATGAACAGATAGAAATTATAAAAGCAATGGCTTCTGCCATAAAACATAGAGGCCCAGATCAAGAAGGATATTATAATGACGACAATATGTATCTCGGCTTTCGTCGTCTTAGCATAATAGATATAGAAAATGGAAGTCAGCCTTTTCCATACGATAATGGAAGATATCATATGGTATTTAATGGCGAAATATATAATCATGTAGAGCTTCGCGAGGATTTAAAAAAACAAGGCCTTACTTTTACTACCCATTCAGATACAGAAGTTATTTTGGCATTGTACAAACAGTATGGAAGCGACTGCGTCAATTATCTAAGAGGTATGTTTGCATTTGTTATATGGGATGAGCAGGAGAAAAAGATGTTTGGCGCAAGGGATCACTTTGGAATAAAGCCTTTTTATTATTATGAAACAGAAGATAATCTTTACTGTGCATCAGAAGAAAAGAGCCTCCTATTTACTGAGGACTTTAATCCTGAAATTGATATAGAATCTCTGCAGCATTATCTCACATTTCAGTTTGTACCTGAGCCTAAAACCATATTAAATAATGTATTAATACTTGAACCTGGTTGTACAATACAGAAAGAATTAGGCAAAAAAGCTGAAATAAATAGGTACTGGTCAGTTAACTTTACCCCTGGGCAAAAGCCTATGGATAAAAAGGTGGCTGAGATAAGATCTGCTATAGAGGATTCTGTAAAAATCCATATGAGAAGCGATGTTCCTGTAGGAGCTTTCTTATCTGGCGGAATAGATTCAACAATAATAGTTGCTCTAGCAAGCAAAATAAATCCCAAAATAAAAACATTTACAGTAGGATTTGAAAGAGAAGGATATAGCGAGATAGATCTTGCAAAAGAAACTGCAGATGCATTAGGTGTTGAAAATATAAGTAAGGTTATTACTGCAGAAGAGTATATGGAAAACCTCCCCAAAATAATATGGCATATGGATGAGCCTATGGCAGATCCTGCGGCCATACCTCTATATTTTGTTGCAAGAGAAGCAAGAAAGTATGTAACCGTTGTACTTTCAGGGGAAGGCTCTGACGAATTATTTGGAGGATACAATATATATCGTGAACCACTATCTCTTAAAATGTTTAATAATATGCCAAAGGGACTTAAAAAAGGTTTAAAAGGCGCCTCCTCTATTTTACATGAAGGGGTAAAGGGAAAGAGCTTTATAGAAAGAGGCTGTACCCCTATAGAAAACCGCTACGTGGGAAATGCAAGGATATTTAAAGAAGCAGAAAAGAAAGATATATTAAAGCATTATGATGAAAATATTCGTCATGAATTAATTACCGCTAAATATTTTGATTATGCTTCAAATTATGATGATACAACAAAGATGCAGTATATTGATATAAATACTTGGCTAAAAGGTGATATTCTAGTTAAGGCTGATAGGATGACCATGGCTCATTCTCTTGAACTTAGGGTTCCATTCCTTGATAAAGAGGTATTTAAAGCAGCATCAGATCTTAGTCTGGAACAGAAAATAGGCAATAATACAACAAAGTATGCCCTAAGGGAAGCATTTAAAGATATTCTCCCAGCTTCTGTTACAACAAGGAAAAAGCTTGGTTTTCCAGTTCCAATAAGACATTGGCTAAAAAATGAAATGCATGATTGGGCAGTAGATATTATAAAAAATAGCGAAACAGATGAATATTTAAATAAAGAAAATGTACTGAAAATGCTTGAAGACCACTGCAGTGGTAAAATAGACTACAGCAGAAGAATATGGACCTGCCTAATATTTATGATATGGCATCAGGTTTTTATTGAAAATAAGTATTCGTATGCAGATATGCCAAATCACGAATGTATTCAAGATGAGGTTGCACTTATGAAATAATTAAAAAAAGATTCGGCTTAGCCGAACCTTTTTTTAATTAACTGCTTCTATAGGAATACTTGTATCTTCCTCTTTTTCATGCTTATTTATCTCAATATTACTAATTTCTAACTCTAAAAAGTCACTGTTTACAGATATGGTATCTATATCAAAGTCTGCATAAGGTATAAGCCTTTTAAATGCTTCCTTTTCTATAACTAATGTTTCGCTGACCTCATGATATTTAATTTCTTCCTTAGCAAACCTTTTTACTATAATATTTTTTAATCTATCAGGAAGTTTTAAACATAAAGCCATATTTTTCATATGAAGTTTTATTAGGCCATCATCACAATATATATCATCAATAGATACTGATACAGGCACATTAATATTAAATTTATTATTTAATTTAAGCTTAGCAGTTATTTTTAGAATATCATTATCATATTTTATATCTATATTATTAATAAAAAGCTCATCCATATGCTCATATATAGCTGATTTTATATTTTCCCATGATATACTCACCTTTGCATAATCTATAATCATTTATTTATCCTCCTTAAAAACGGAAGCACCTTTTTTAGTGCATCAATGGTTAAATCAACCTCTTCAATTGTATTTTGGTAGGAAAAACTAAATCTTATAGCACCCTGGACCTGATTAGATGATAATCCAATTGCAGGCAGTACATAATTTTTTGACATTGACTTTTTTGCAGAGCAGGCGGAACCTGTGGAAACATATATATCATAATCCTCTAAAGCATGCAGAAGTACTTCACCCCTTATGCCATCAAAAGAAACATTTAATATATTTCCTATATGGGAATCATCTAAAGGGCTATTGATTAGAATTCCATCTATTTCAGAAAGCCTCTCTACAAAATAGCTTTTTAAATTATTAACCTTTTTTATGTTTTCATCTAAATTATTTGTACAAAATTCAGAAGCTATACCAAAACCGCAAATAGCTGGTATGTTTTCCGTACCAGATCTTAAATCTCTCTCTTGCCCTCCACCAGTAATTATAGGAGATATATTTAGGCCCTTTCGCATATATAGCGCGCCAACACCTTTTGGCCCATGTATTTTATGACCGCTTAAAGATAAATAATCAACTCCAAGTTTTTTAACATCTATCTTAACCTTGCCTGCTGATTGTACTATATCAAAATGTACTTTTGCCTTTTTGCTTGCCTTTTTAACAATATCAACTATATCATAAATAGGTTGTATAGATCCTATTTCATTATTTACATGCATTATGGTTACTAATTTTGTATTTGGTTTTATAGAATCAGAAAGCTCCTTAAGATTTACTATACCATTTCTATCTACATCTAAATATGTGACCTCTACACCACTTTTTTCTAAACTTTTGATTGTATTATAAACACTTGGATGTTCAATGGTTGATGTAATAACATGATCTGAGGGTTTAAGAAGGCCTCTTATGACCATATTATTTGCTTCGCTTCCACCAGATGTAAATACAATCTCATCAGGATCTGCACCAATTAAGTTTCCAACTTTAATTCTAGATTCATTTAGCTTTTTTTCTGCCTTAAGTCCTAAACCATGTGCTGAAGATGGATTGGCAAAAAAGTTTTCCATACAATCCACCATTGCTTCCACAACTTCTTTAGATGGTTTTGTTGTAGCACTATTATCAAAGTATACCATTTACATTTTCCTCTCTATTTTGTTAAAAACGAATATTATAAGATCCGCATATGCGCATCAATACAATTATACAATGATTTATATAAAAAATGTATCAAAAAATTACAGCTTAATATAAGATACTCTATTTATTTTATAATTAACAGTTTCTACTTGTGCTTGTTTTCACCTTATTGTATATATTGTAAGAGATTACTGACATAAGTATACCAAGAAGTATATCTTTAAGTATAAAAGGAAATACGCATATAGAGAGGGTATTAATTATATTTATAGATTTAGATAAAAACAGGTTCATTAGAATATAAAAATGTAAGACTCCAAATAAATAAAATATAATAAGTCCAGCCATGTTTGCACATATAAATACAAATAGGCTTTTTTTATTTGCTTTTTCTATAATCCTTCCTATTATATAGGCTCCAATGGCAAATCCTATTAAAAAACCAAAAGAGGGTGAGGATATATATGCAGGGCCTGCCATGGGTTTTGCAAATACGGGTATCCCGATTAGCCCTAAAGCTATATAGGCAATTTGGCTAAACAAAGCGGCTTTGCTGCCTAATAGTGAACCTGAAAGCATAACCACCATTGGCTGAAGTGTTACAGGAATCTCTGGGAAGAGAAGATTAATCTTCGCACCTACGATTGTAAGTGCTGTAAATAGTGCTGCTAATATCATGTCCTTTGTTGTTAGTCTTTTCATGATGCCCTCCTATTGTCAATTAGATATGTATTATTGGTTTACAAATATAATATTATATATTTATTATGTTTGTCAACCAATAATACAATAGAGGTTTACAAGAAATACCGAACAATGTGCCCTGGTGTGTCTGCATACGAAATAAGTAGAAATAGAAAGAATAATGGTGATATAGCTATATAAACTCATTATATAGTAAATTGTATTAAATTAGATTTATATCATGTATGTTAGTATATAAAAGTCGCGTGAAACGACATCACCACTTGGATTGATAAAAAGATTTAAAAAGTTGTTGACAGTTACAATCTAAGGTGATATTATAATAAAGCTGCTTCAAACAAGCGGCATTGATCCTTGAAAATTGAACAGTGTAAGATAAATAATAAACCAATCAATTCATTTGATAAATCCATGCTATGCATGGAAAGCCAAGCGAAAGCGAGGCAGGATTAGATATAAACATGAGAGTTTGATCCTGGCTCAGGACGAACGCTGGCGGCGTGCCTAACACATGCAAG
>ENA-UOOK01002008-UOOK01002008.1-fermentation-metagenome-genome-assembly--contig:-NODE-2008-length-25741-cov-5.311220_pt1 | contig 25741 bp, 31 predicted proteins | sample MGYA00245777_ERZ724023 | MGnify/ENA primary metagenome ERZ724023 (study PRJEB28704, sample SAMN03018312) | fermentation metagenome | biome: anthropogenic terrestrial biome; feature: soil; material... | reverse complement strand
ATAAATATAATTATTCGAGGCCCAGAGATCCGGAGCGTTGAGGCATTGGTGATCTCGTTTCTCTCTGTGTTGATATGGCTTTCTGCCCGGACGCCGTGGACGGCGCTGATTCCGCGGAGACACGATTATCAAAAAAAAAGAAGGTGCAAGATTAGAGTGCTTTTCTCCGCTCTCTCAGTCTCATACACACATCAAATCCTCTATCATTGAGTTCATACGTGGTTTCCCCGCCAGTCGGGTGTTTTTTGATGTATCCGAAGGCAACAAGTTCACGCAAAGCCTTGTCGGCCTTTCTACCCTGAATCTGTGGCTTGTTCATGAAGGCATGTTTTGGAAGGTGAGCTCCTTTGCTGCCCTTTGTCTTCATGCAAAGACCGACGAGAATTGCTTTTTGGATGGCGTTTAGCCCTTCAGCATCGTCTCCTACTAAATTATCACCTCCTCGACAGGAACCATGGACTATTCTTGTATTTAAGCGCATCCTGTAATATTTTTAATCAACGATTTTCCATTGAAAAATATTCCATATCGATTAGATATTAAAATTAAAAAATCATAATGATTTTAACAATAAATAGATGACCCAAATTAGTTAAGTATTTATAGATTGATTGCACTGTCCTTATATGGCGAACCGGGTGCAAAGGAGACTGATTGGTGAGCACTTCTACAGCAAGGATGCCCAAGGAAGCAATTGATGCAAGAATTACAGAGGGACTTGATACCGATTATGAGCTTTATAAAGCAATCGATAAGAATCCTGGCCTGAGTGTGTATGGATTGGCTAAAGAGATGCACTGGTCGAGTGGCAGAGTGCACGGATCCATTCGAAGGCTGGAGAAAGAGGGACTGGTACACACAAAGAGATCGTTGCAGGGTGGAAGAAGCGTTCTGAAGGTATTCGGTGCGGATTGGTCCGAATTCTTCACTGAAGAAGAACTGCAGGAATTTCAAAAGCTGAAGTTCTGAAAGGCAGTTGACTGGGCGCCTATCGGGATCTTCTGGAATCGGACCGGCCACTGAGGACTGTTCCTCTGCGGGGGACACTGTGGTCGGAGCTGATTCTGCTGAATATGATCGCATTCTTCAACCTTTCGCATCCCCTGCCATCCAAGCCAATTTTATCTGCTGCGTATTTTAGAATACGATGCCCGGCGGCCTTCGTTTGGAAATCTCCGGGCAAATGCCCTTCCGGGTACATGTGCACATTTTAGACTACATCCACTCATAATGCCTCAAAACCTCGGGGACGAACTCGAAGAGGAGGCTGTTTTCCGCATATCCGAAAAACAGGCAGCCAGGGCAGGACTGGACTGCTTCCTGCCTGCCAATCCTTGAGGCCTGCCAGGCCTCTGCCAGCCCATCCTTCACATTGGCCAGGGATTGAGTATGGACCCGGCAATTCTCGATGCTTCCATCCGCTGCTACATGGAGGATGATGTCGCTGGCATGGCATTTGAATCCGGGCTTAAGTGATGATATCATCTCCAGATAGGTCAGGGAGTTGATGATCGGCGCACCGCTTCTCTTCAGATCCATCAGCCTGTGCACTGCCTTCTCATATTCAGATCTGTCCCGTATTCCTAGGTCCTTCCAGACCGAGTCCGAAATTCCTCGGGACTCATGCAGAGGCTCAAATGATATCCAGGTGCCCAGCTCTTCGGCCAGATGGACCAGATCCTCCAGCTCGCCCGTGTTTTTGCTGCTTATCACGCAGTTGATCAGAATCTCATGGCCAGCCTTCTTTGCCGCCCTGATTCCAGCCAGGATATTCTCCAGGTCTACTCCCCGCAGCTCCCGATAGCTCTTGATCCCGTCCACGGAGACTGAGAGATAATCAAGGTCACCAAGCTCATCCGCCCTCTTGGCGAGCAGAAGGCCGTTGGTGACCAGACTGGTGATGAGGCCCTGGGATTTAGCATGCCTCAGAATCTGGGGCAGATCCTCCCTGAGCAGGGGCTCGACGGTCCAGGCATTATAGACCCCGATGCCAAAGGAGCTTGCCTCATCCAGCATCCTGAAGATCTCCTTCTGAGTCATCTCTCCTCCGGGCTCTCTCCAGTACTGGCAGAAGGAGCATCTGAGGTTGCAGCGGGCGTTAACCCCATGGGAGAGGACATAAGGCCTCTTTCGAATCCGCATCTGCCAGAGGGCTCTGGCCGCCAGCCGGGGGGAGAAGGATCTCATTTGGGCTGCTCCCGGTTTCTAGAGCGCTCGAGCCCGGAGAATGCCCTCCCCAGCACCTCATTGATGGTGGGATGGATGACTTGAGACCTCATCGCAGTGGAAAGGTCCTGGCGGTCGGTGTTCATCAGGTAAACAACCTGCTGAATGAGCTCTGGCGCCTCTGGGCCGATGATGCTCGCCCCCAGGATCCGACCGGTCTCCTCCTCTAAAACTACCTTCACCAGGCCGTACTCCTCAGCCATAGCCACCCCCTTGGCCGAATCTGTGTATCTCGCCCTTCCCACCAGCACCTTCAGGCCTCGGGCCTTTGCCTCGCTCTCTTTCATGCCCACTCCCGCCACCGTCGGATGAGAGAATACGGCATAAGGAACGGCATGATAGTCAGCCGCTTTCCGCTCTGCCTCTCCCTGAACCAGGAGAATATTGTGGGCTACGATGCGGGCTTCATAGTTGGCAGTATGGCGGAACATGTGCTTTCCGATAGCATCTCCCAAAGCCCAGATGCCCTTTTTGCTGGTCTGGAGATATTCGTCCACCCTGATCCAGCCTTGCCTGTCGATTTCCACTCCTGTCCTCTCCGGGCGGAGAAGGTCGGAATTAGAGCGCCGGCCTGCGGCAAGGAGGACCTCCTCTCCCTCGAACTGCCGGATTTTGCCATCCTTTGTCCCTCTGGCAGAGACGACCTTTTTTTCGCCATTCCTTTCCACCGATAAGACCTCGTAGCCCGTGACCACCCGGCAGTAGCGGGAGAAGCTCTCATGCAGTCGCTCTGAGATCTCAGGATCCTCGCCACACAGAAGTCGTGGGCTGCGTCCCAGGATGGTGACCTCCGTTCCCATAGCGGAGAAGAAGTGACCATACTCGCAGCCGATATAGCCTCCGCCGATTATGATCAGGCTTTGGGGAGGCTCTCTCAGATTAAGAAGCGATACGTTATCGATATATCCCGATTCTTCCAGGCCTGGGATGGGAGGAACACGAGACCGAGAGCCGCTGGCGATGACGAATTGGGGGGCAGTGAGGGTTCTTGATCCCACCTTTAAGACATACTCGTCGATGAACTCCGCTCTTTTTTGATAGTGGGTCAGATTCTCCCTTGATCTGATGGTCGCTTCCATTTGGGCGCGCCCCTCATCCACCACCTTATGCACGCGGTTCATGATCCGAGGAAAATCGATCTTCTCTATTCGGGCATGGACGCCCACCGCCCCGGCCTCCTGGATGCTCCGGATCATGTCTGCCGGATGGATGAGCATCTTCGAGGGGATGCAGCCATTGTTAAGGCAGGTTCCGCCCATGGGGCCCTGGTCCACCAATGCGGTATTTCTTCCCGATCGAGCGGCTTGAGCAGCCACCAGTGCCCCTGCGCCCGAGCCGATGACGATGAGATCGAATCTGTCCATGCTGTTCATGATATCGGATATCAGAAGGCTCTGATTGCTTAAATATATGCGGGAATATAGGAGTCGTCGGGCAATGGGCTGGAATAGGGACTCAGGACGATCTTCAAGCGATATAAGAGACGCTGGACCGGTCGAATCCTTCTACCAGCTCGATTCCCTCATCATCCGCCTTCCATGATACATGGGGATAGGCGAGATGTTTGATGAATCCGGATGCTCTGGCGGCGAATTGCGTTGCCAGGTGCTCCTCGCCCAGGGCCTCTCTGGTGATCTGATGGACCTTTTCCTGCACCTCTGTCTCATCCAGGTAGCCCAGGGAGTGTATGTACTCGTGCAGAAGAACATGGAATGCGTAGGGCTTGTATAGCTCAGGGCGGGTCTCCATGATCCTATTCAATGGTATCTTATTCAGGACAATGACATTGGAGCCTGTGGTGAAAAAGCCTCCCAGGAAGCCATGGGGATCGTTTCCCAGGTTCGCCATGCCCAGCATCAGGCCGCCCCTTCGTTTGTTCATGCTCTCTTCAACCAAGGTCTTTACCACCTCAAATATGTCCGCCAGGGAAACTGCCTCATCCAGGCGGATCCTGTAATCAATCCTCATTTCAAACCCATGTAGCTACGTCTATGTATATAATAGTAACCTGAAGTTAGTTTAAGCTCAAACTGGCGTATTCCATGAGAGGTCTTCGATTAACCTATCCGAGGATCTTGATCAGAGATCTCTTCCTCCGGTCCCCTGTGCAGGAGACTCTTCTCCAGGCCGATCTCCATCCAGGCCCAGGCCCAGATGACCGCCTCAAAGGCTCTGATCAGATCATTCTGTTTCAGAAAATAGTGAGAATCGGATAAATAAGAGGAAATGTTCTCCAGCATTCTCTCATCCCCGGATAGCTGGCCGAAGAGCGATTCTGCCTTCTCCTGCCATTTCACAGTCTCATTTGAGAGATCCTCTTCCAGGCTTCCCTCTTCACCTTTCAGGCCTTCAATCATCTTATTCAATCACCGCAAGAATTAATGGCTGTTCATCCCTATCAGCGGATCCCTGCAACCGCATAGGGCAAAGGCTTCCTCCCTCTCTATGCAGGTGGGACAGGAGCGGCAGGGCATAGCTTTTCCCTTGTAGCACGACCAGGTGAGCTCATAGGGAACCTGCAGCACGAGGCCCATTCTCACGATATCCGCCTTGGTCATATGCACAAAGGGCGCTTGCAGCTCGACGGGATTCCAGGCCGTCCCCAGCCTTATTGCCGGCTTGAGAGCCTCTACGAACTCCGGCCGGCAGTCGGGGTAGATCGTCTGGTCGTTCTTGTGGGCGGCGTAAAACAACTCTGGAATCTCATGGGCCTCGGCGTATCCTGCAGCCACAGAGAGCATGATCATATTCCTGTTTGGCACCACCGTCTGCCTGGCTGCCTCCTCGGTATAGTGGCAGCTGGGCACCTCCTTTTTGCCCAGAAGTGCGCTCTCCCCCAGGAATGCCGCCAGAGTGGAGAGGTCGATGATCTGATGTGGGACATCGAGCCTGGAGGTGATGGCTATTGCGCAGTCTATCTCTTTTTTATGCTTCTGACCATAGTTGAAGGTGAGGGCATCTACAAGATAACCATCGGCCAGCAATTTGTAGAGCAATGTCGTCGAGTCCAGACCGCCGGATAGTATCAAAACCGCCTTCATTTGCCTCCCAATTTTACTGGCATTCAACATAAGACTGCCCCACCTGAAATCTTTAGCTCGTCACATCCTCGGCCAGAGGGGTCACCAGCAGCTTGTCCACCCGGCGCTCATCCATATCCATGACCTCAAAGCGATAGCCACCCCATTCGAATTTATCTCCCGTTGTGGGAACCTTCTCCAGATGGGTCATCATGAAACCACCCATGGTCTGGTAGGTCCCATCATCCTCATCAGGAAGCTTGTCGATGTCTAGCGTCTCTTTAAAGTCATCCACGGGCATCGTCCCATCCACCAGCCAGGAGCCATCGCTCCTGCGCAGGATCTGGGGTTCCCCCAGCTCATCGATATGGGGAATGTCTCCCACCAGCCCCTCCAGGAGGTCCACCAGTGCCACAATCCCCTGCACTGTGCCATACTCATCCAAGACGATGGCCAGATGAATTCCCGTCTGCTTGAACTTCTCCAGCACCTTCAAAGCCCTCATGCTCTCCGGTACAAATAGGGGCGGCAGCAGCAAAGACCTCAGATCAATCTCCTTTTTATTAAGGTCGCAGTTCAGGATATCCTTGGACTGAATCACTCCCAGGACATTATCCAGCTTCTTGCTGCAGACCGGAAACATGGTGTACGGCCCGCTGACGGTCTTTTTTTGGATCTCAGCGAGGGTGTCATGAATATCAAGCCAGACTATCTTTCCCCTGGGTGTCATGATGGAGTTGACCCTTCTTTCCCCCAAAGAGAAGACCCTCTCCATGATGTCCTGCTCATCCTCTTCGATCACCCCGGCCATCGTTCCCTGGTCTATCATTATCCTTATCTCTTCTTCAGTCACCTCCGGCTCAGCGTTAGAATTGACCCCCAAGGCCTGGAGGACAAACTCCGTGGATTTGCTCAAGAGAAGAATCACGGGGTATACAATCCTGGAAAAAGCGTTTAAGGGAGATGCAGACCAGGATGCAATCCGCTCCGGATTGGAGAGGGCTATCCTCTTTGGCACCAGCTCGCCTATAACAAGGCTGACGAAGGTTATCGACAGGACTACCAGGGCTAGAGCAAGTCCGTGGCTGAATTGACCTAACGCAGGATAAAGGCCAAGCAAGTAGCCCGCCAGCTCATCGGATAAGGTCGCGCCGCCGAAGGCCCCGATAAGTGTGGCCATTAAGGTTACCCCAGTCTGAACAGCGGAAAGAAACTGATTGGAGTTGCTGATCAGATCTAAAGCGACGGCAGCACCCTTATCTCCACTATCTGCCATCTGACGGAGCCTGGCCTTGCGCGAGGAGACAACTGCCATCTCCGCCATGGAGAAGGCGCCGTTGGCTAATATTAGAATTAGTATGATCAGAATCTCATACAACATGAACTACTACCCTTGCAGGATGGTGCGCCCGGTCTGTCTCCAAATTCATGCATTTCCCTGAGATTATGAGCCGTTTTCTCATTTTCATAAGACAGGATGATAAAGGTTATTTATAGCTTGAGGATCGATATAATAATTAAAAAGTAAATATAAAAAGAAAAGAAAAACGAACTATAGATTTACTTCAGATCGGCGGTGCAGTGCTTGCACTTGATGGCTCCTATCGCAATGGTCTCTTTGCAGTATGGGCATTCCTTGGTGGTTGGATCAAGAGGTGCAGGCTGCCTTTTCAGAGCATTTATCTGCCGGACCAGCATGAACACCGCAAACGCCACGATGATGAAAGAAATAACCGCATTTATGAATAATCCGTAATTGATGGTCGGCGCTGATACCGCCTGTGCCTCTGCCAGGCTGGCATAGGCCTTCCCGTCCAATGCCATGAACATATCGGCAAAGTTTATGCCACCCGTCAGCATGCCAATTGGTGGCATGATAATATCATTCACAAGTGAATTGACTATGCTGCCAAATGCCGCGCCTATAATGATGCCTACCGCCATATCCACAGCGTTGCCCTTCACTGCAAATTCTTTGAACTCGCTTATAATTCCCATAAAGATCACTCCAACAGATGAAACATTTAACCATTTCTGCAGTCTAAGATATAAATCCTTTTGGAAGAGTTAATGGGGGATCCTCATAATAGCACAATAAAATATTTGTATGTGTTTAGCTTGCCAGCTTTGCGGTTAGCATTTGGAGACTGTTCAGTCCTTTCAGTCCCCATGTTGCCAGTGTCGTCATGATGCACTCATGAATAGAGGTCCCTTTGTAATTGCGCAGTGTTCCCAAAATCTTTCTCAAAACGACATTGGGTCGCAACGCTCTCTCCGCCCTATTATTGGTCGGCTCTACACCAGGATTGATGACAAATGTGAACCAGTAGTTAAAGCCGTTGTTGATCTTGCCGATGAATTTCTGGACTTTCTCGATAGAGTACTCTTTCTTGATCCAGTGCCGAAGCGCTTCTCGCGCCAATTTCCATAACGTCTTTCTGACTTTTGGCGGAGGATCGTTTTCCAGAGCGGTGGTCAGTATTTCGTAGAGCTCTTTGAGTGCGTTATGTAGCGGAATAGCTTCCTCGAACTTCTCAGCAACATCTTTGGACTCTCGAAGTAGATGTGCCCAACACCGCTGCAAGTGTTTTGTGAACCTGGCATACGGTATCCACCCGTCGCATACGATTATTCCCTTAAATCTCCGAGTTAATACTTCCATCAGAACCTTCATGCCTCGGCTTTTTCGAATCACGAAAAAGGTCTCGGATGGTGTAGTAAATGTCCAGATCCAATGCGTTTCTCCCTGGACACTGATTGAAGTTTCATCCGCGTACACAATCGGAGCGCCTCGAATCTTGCTTAAGATCGCATCATATTCGGATCGGACGGCATCGGCAGCGCGACGGGTTAAATCCAATATCGTAGCAGGACTTATCTTCAACCCGTACGACCTCATCATTGCGTCATGGATCTTTCTGTGAGGCAGTCGATCCTCATATTTGAAAATCGTTGCAAGAGCAATTACGTTGTTCCCAAATTTGCCTTCATGCGGGCAACTTGAATCCTTTGCAGCAACTTCTTTCCGGCAGCAAGGACATCTGTAGTGCGAGATTCTATAATCAGTGACGATGATGGGCTGAGGTTCAGGGATTTCCTCAACGATCTTGGAATCTATTCGAAAAGGAGAACCAAGCTTTGCTCCGCAATCAGGACAGAAATCCATTGTTACTTCCACTTGCCTATCTGGAGTCACATAAGGTCTTGTTACGCCTTTATGCCCAATTTTTTGGCCGGGCTTACCCTTGTTGCTCTCATCGCGATCCTTTTTACGATTACGGCCACGTCTTAGACTCGGTGGAGTGTGAGCATTCTCATATTGGGCTAGTCGGGCTTCAAGCTCCCGGATTTTGGCCTTAAGTGGCTCAATTTCACTTACGCTTGCCTTAAGCAACTCATTCTCACGCTTTAGAAGCTCATTCTGTTCATGAAGTTGCTTGTTAGTGTCACATTCGTCCATAATCGCCCTAAAAGAATATCGCAATTATATTACTTAATTTTTCTGGTCTAATTTATTTCTGAGGGAAATTTTTGGAAACCCAATCGGGGGCTAAACACATACAAATATTTGAATAGTAAAAATGGCACACATATTTAATTTTTTTATTAATTCCATCGAAAGATCCAAGTAGAAAAAAGGGCCCAGATATTGGCAATGAAAGAGTACTCCTGCGAAGGGCTGATTGTGAAGTGGAATCCGGAAAAGTGCATACATGCGAAGGAATGCGTAAACGGACTGCCCCAGGTCTTCGACCACGACAGCAGGCCCTGGATAAATATGCAGGGCGCAAGTCCTGAGGAGATAATGAAGGTCATAGATCGCTGCCCTTCCGGCGCTCTGACCTATCAAGAAAAAGCACCCGAATCAGCTGAAAAAGATGCATCAAATGGACGCTACGCCTCTATTAGGGTGGTGAAGAACGGTCCCCTGCTGGTTGAAGGAGGCTGCCGCCTATTCAATTCAGATGGCAATGAGATGGCAGAAGGAGCTTTTGCCCTCTGCAGATGTGGCGCCTCCCGGAAAAAGCCCTTTTGCGATGGAAGCCATATCAAGATCGGATTTCATGACCCGGAATAGTTTACGCTGAAGATCGAAAAGGAGAAATCGGAAAACCCTTAGCTCCTATCTTACCGGCCAAACCATAACCTGCATCTGTTGCTTCCCTGGCAGAGCCTCTCTTGCCTCTCGAACCTTATCTCCATACCTTCCCCTTCGACGCCCCTGCAACTGAACTCCTGCGCCCAGGCAGAGTTCTCCGCCTGGCAGATGACCTCGCTCACCTTCTCTGAGAGCGATTCTCTGCCTGACCGGACCATTATATCATGCCAGGGACAGCGCCGGATCTCAACTGCAAATCCGTCCTCCTCTTCTTTCAGCTCGTAGTCGAACTCCTCCAGGACCAGACGAGCAGCAATCGCCTCCTTCAGCCCATCAAGGCCATAGTCCAGCATCAGCATTGACTTGATTGCCCGGGCCTGGATCTTGGGCAGAACCCGCCAGACAGCCTCGTCCAGCTCCAGCGCTTCATCAAATCCCCGTTTCTTCTCGATCATCATGAACCAAAGACCGTCCACTGACCGATAGGAGCGGCGGAAGTACTCCATCTTATCGCTCTCTGCTAATTCTTTCATGCCTACCTGCTTTCCAATATCTGATCCTCTGATCTCCTCTTCCTGCTGGCCTTGAGTATGCCCTTGCATGATTGCATGGAGCGGCGGCATCTCTGGACATCGTTGCGCATTTCTGCAGCTTCCGGGTCTCTTTCTGCCTCAAGCTCCTGGGCAAGCCCCTCGAATATCCTGGTGGCCTTCTTATAAGCCCGCAGAGCCCTTTTGACCCATTCCTCTCTGTCCTCCACCTCAGATATGGTGACATAAGCGAAGGCCAGGTCTCTTAAGATCTCAGCATGCTCTCTTGGTGCCTCATCTTTTTGGTAATGCTCCAGGGAAGCAGAGCATGCTTCGATTGCTCTCCTGCAGTTTTCCGCCTTATCTGTTACCTCCGCCAGGGTGATGAAGCTGTAGCCCAGGCTCTTCAGAGCATCTGCATGCTCTGTCGGATGAGATGCTTCATAGATCCGAACGGCGGCCTGGCAGGCATCAATAGCCTTGCGGCAGTTCTCCTCCTTTTCCTCGACCTCAGCCAGGGCAGAGTATGCCGCCCATAGGAGGAGCTGTGCCTCAGCATGCTCAATTGGATGCTCAGATTCATTGTAGATACTAAGCGCCTCTAATGCCGCTTCTGCTCCTTTCCTGCAATCCTCTGCTTTGGCCTCGACAGAGACCTCCGTGTCGGCAAGAATGCTGTAGGTGATGGCCAGGTCTTTCTGGCAGGAGGCATATTGCAGAGATTTGTCCTGGGAAAAGGCTGCCAGCCTCTCCTGGCAGGCCTCCAGAGCTAAAAGACAGTTTTCAGCCCGGTATTCTATATCCGCCAGGGTGAGGTAGCCAAGCCAGAGTATCCCCTGCGATTCTGCATACTCCTCAGGGTTGCTCTCTCTATTGAATATCTCCAGGGCCTTGCGAGCAGCACCAATAGCCTTCAGGAAGTTCTCGGCGGGATTCTGAATCTGGGCCAGTGCCAAGTGAGCGTTTCCAATGCAATTTTGAGTGGCAGCATATAGCGTTGGATGCTGCTCCCGGGGGTAGAGATCCAGGGCGTTCCTGAAGGCCTCTAAAGCGAGCTCGCAGTTCTCCAGGCTCGCCTCCTCCTCGGCCAGGGTGAGGAAGGCATTTCCCAGATTGTTCTGGGATGCTGCATATGCCAGCGGCTGGTTTTCCCGGGTTCGGATGAGAAGAGCGTCGCGGCATGACTGAATAGACTGCCTGCAGCACTCTGTCTTATCCCTTTCATCCCCTGCCCCTGCCAGGGACAGATAGGCTATAGCCAGGTTGTTTTTGACCAGGGCGAACTCATCCGGAAAGCGGCCCGGATCATAGACCTGCAGGGCGTCCTGGTAGGAGGCAATAGCTTGCTTGCAGCTATCCATTCTATCCTCAGGCTCATCCGCGAACTGGGCCAGGGTCAGATAGGCGCTGCCCAGGTTCGTTTTTCCCCTCGCGAACTCCTGGGGATGATCTTTGAGGCTGTAGATCAAGAGGGCATTTTTGGCAGCATCGATTGCCATCTTACTGTTATTGACTCCATCCCCCAGCTCAGCCAGCTTTCGATAGGCTACGCTCAGCTCATCCTGAAGAATGGCGTAATCCCCAGGATAGTTTAATCTGGAATAGATGGCCAATGACTCCTCCCAAAAATTGATGGCCTGCTTGAGGCTTTCCCCTTGATCAAAAAGATCGGAACGGGCGGCATAGGCAAATCCCAGGCTTCTCATTACCCTGGCGCGATGATGGGGATAGCTTTCTTGGGTATAGACGGCAAGCGACCTCTGATAAGCCTGGATGGCATGCTCACAGCTCTGCAGATCGTTGCTCTTTTTGAATATCTCAAGGTAGATATCGCCGATCTTCCTGAATATATTGCTCTCCTGGGCAATATCCATCTCGAAGGCCAGCATCCTTTCGCATGTCTTTAGAGCCTTTTCGTACTCTTCAAAGCCATCCTCTTTCATATCATCACCTTCTGGTAAAAGGCATCTTCAGATATCAAAGGAGGTTATGAGCTCTTCTAATATCACTTAACCTCCTCGAATTTCCTGCTATATCGATCTGAAATGATGCTACATCTACCCTTCGCTTTTGACAATAGAATCTGAGCTTCGCTTCAATGTCTTTTTGAGGATGAAGATGGATTTATAATTGGAGCACGGTGGAAATTGCGCGAATCCTCAGAAAGAATATTATCATTTTATAAAACCTGCCCAAGAAGTGAAATTTCAGATCCTGGATGTTTCTTAATGAATAGCGGGTGCTATCTGAAGACCACACCGCCTAAAAGGAGCAAAATAGCCCCTAAAAAGCCTGTGATGGTGATTATCGTCTCTGTACTTATATCACGGTGCACGAGCGCCCCCTTATGCTGATTCAGGATAATAGCTTTTCGCCCGGTCTAGCCCCCGGCTTTTTGGGCGGTATCAAGAGCGCGTGGCTACCACTGCAAAAGGCAGAATATCCAGCACGGTCACCATCGCAACTAGTCCTATCCAGTAGAGGGGCTTATTAAAATACCAGGTTCTCTTTCCCCGTGCATAGACATAAACGAGGTACGGGAAAAGGGGCAAAATTGAGACCAAAGGATGAGGCTCCACAAATAGGACGTAGGTGAAGATATATCCTTGCAAGAGCAGGCAGACGACAGTTGCCAGACCAACCTTGGCTTGATTGTTGAGTCTCATATCTCTTGCCACTCGCTCTTGGTTGATAAGCTTTTCAGATACTTGCAGGACTATGCGAGTCAATTGCTGTAAAAATTATGCAGAATGATGAGGGGCTGATGAAGTTTTCTTTGCCTGGCGGAGAGGATGTAAGGCCATACCCCTCCGGACAGGCATAGATTCGATGAACCAGAGAGTCTAGGCTGCGAGAAGCAATGTCGCCAGGTTGATTGAGCCCCCAAATACAAGCGATAATATTGCCAGAATGATGAATGCGATCACAAGCCATTTAGCGATATCCATAGATATTCCTGCGCCTCGCCAGCCGAGCACTCCCAGGATCAGTGCTATTGCAAAGAATACCACTGCCAAATATAATAAATCCACCATTTTGTCCACTCCCATTAGCATCTTTATCTGCCTAGTCATTGATGATGAAGAGCCCTGACCGGCACAAAAATATATCCGGGTGAAGGCTTCATCTATCAAGATGAAGCAGCTTATTAATGCTTATGACTCTCTTTAAATTTAAGACTTTTGGAGCTAATATTTACATAATACAAAATATAATTTATAACAAATATAATTCTACTTTTGATGAGATGTGGACAATGAGATTGATCTGTCTTATTGCTCATACCATCATAGCTATTTTGGCTTGAAGCAAAATCCCCTGAATCGGATCAATTCTCTGGGATGATCGATGACATCTGGCTCAAGCAGACCTTTGCATCTCATATAATGAGCTATAAATCAATATACCATAAAGTATATATGTGCAAGAACCGGTTTAAAAAACATTATGCCAAAGACTACTCTGACATTATCAGAACCAATAGCAAAAGCCCTGAAGATCTATACAGTTCAAGCCAAAAGCAGCATGCGCGCTCAAAGCCAGGTAATAGAAGAGGCGCTAAGAGAGTTCTTCGAGAACCATGGAATTAAAGTCGAGGAGTAGCAACTTTTTGCCTCTCCTTCTCTGCACTCAACGCTGTTCTATAATGCACCCGGTTCCATCAGGCTGACGTATGTACCAGACCAGCTGATAAACAGCATTTATAGAATTGGATCGCAAGGCGGGCGGATGGTGAAGATAGTGATATTCTTGCTCTTAAGTGTGATATATGAAGATAAGATGATTTTCACGCAAAACGCAAAAAACAGGTTAGGGATCGGGGAATTGCAGGCTATGCTCTCGCCTTATTTTCTTCTGAATACATGGCAGGCTCCCTCTCCCTGCTTTGCGAAATAATCCTGATGATACTCTTCCGCCTCAAAAAATTCTGATGCAGGAACGATCTGAGTGACTGCTTTTCTTGCAATGGCCCCAGATCGATCAAACTCTTCCCGGGATTTCTCTGCTGCTATTCTTTGCTCCTCATTATGGTAGAATATTGCAGAGCGGTATTGAGTGCCGATATCAGGACCCTGGCGGTTGGGCGTGGTGGGATCATGCATCCGCCAGAATATGGGGAGCAACTCGCTGTAGGACACGACCTTCGGATCGTACTTTATCTGCACGGCCTCAGCGTGGCCAGTAGTTCCTGTGCAAACCTGTGCGTAGGACGGATCGGGAGCAGTCCCTCCGGTATATCCCACTTTTGTTTCCAGCACCCCGCGAACCTGCTGAAAGAGAGCTTCCACCCCCCAGAAGCAGCCTGCGGCAAATGTGGCCAGCTCATAGTCTGGATCGTCCTTCCCGGGACTCTCCATGTGCCCAGATCGAGCCTCATCCTCCTGGAAAAGGCTGAGATACTCTCCGTAGCCCTCCCGTTCCAGATCCTCTGCCGGTATAAAGCGGAGGGACGCAGAGTTGATGCAATAACGCAATCCCGTCGGCCTAGGACCATCATCGAACACATGGCCCAGATGGGAATCTGCGTCTTTGCTGCGAACCTCAACCCGCCTCATATTATAGCTGGTGTCGACGTTCTCAATGATGCGATCCTCCTTCAGGGGCTTTGTGAAGCTCGGCCAGCCGGTACCGGAGTCGAACTTATCTTTCGAGCTGAACAGGGGTTCTCCTGAGAGCACATCCACGTAGATGCCGGGTCGTTTATTATTCCAGAATTCATTTTGAAAGGGAGGTTCGGTGCCGCACTGCTGGGTGACATGAAACTGCAGCGGCGTCAGTTTCTTTTTGGAATTCGTTTGGGAATCTTTCAGGGAATCCTCTCTTCTCATAAGCACTTATTTTACGGGATCCTGCTTATAGATTTCTCTATCTTTCAGCAGCTCGATCAGCACTGAGAATACCGCCGCCTCCAGGGGATCGTCCAGAGCATAGAATGCCTCGCTTGAGTGCTTTTTTGCCATGTCGGCAAGCTCTTTTGCATAGGACTGATCCTCCTTCTTTAAAGCTCGACCGGCCTTGGACCAGCGAAGAGATAGGTCGTTTACCCCCATTCTTACGCTCTCAAAGCTTCGGCCCATCAGAAGCTCTCCAATGTGGTCTGGCCAGTGGAACTGGCTTGCGTTTTTCGATTATTCTTTGCAGAAAGCCGTGGCGCAGCACAAGGCCCCTCGGCGAAGCAGAATACTCTGTCGGCATAAGTCATCATCTTCTCTAAATAAGGATCGGAGGTGGGGGAATAGAGAAGCAAAATGCTGCTCTTCGCTGCCTCTCTCATGGCCATTGATGCATACTCCACCATCTCTCCAGCCCCCTCGTAAAGCAGGGGATCATGCTCCAGGATCATCAAGGTGTGGTGGCTCTCCTCCAGGACGGTTAACAGCTGGAAGACGGTAAATGCCCTCCTTACCTCCAGATCTCTAAACCTGCGATCCAGTCTGCTCAGGACGCGAGAGTAGTTTCCGCAGATGTAGAGGACCTGATACCTGTCGATGCCCAGATGATCGTTGAGGGACTCGATCAGCATCTGCAATGGAGCCACTAGTATTGCAAAGGCTCTGCTCTCGATGATGATCGCAGGATGCAGTTCGAATTCCATGCGATACATCTCTCGTTTCAGAGGAGATAAGCCCAAGGAATGCGCGGAGCGAATGTGATGAAATGGGATAAGCATCTGTAGCTGCTGCTGGAGATAGGCAATATAGATCCCGGCATCCAGCGTCTGGCAGCTGAAGCTGTTCCTCGGGAGACCATCTCTTCTTTTTCGGTCTTGGCCATGCGTTCATTGAATATCTGTTAATTTTAGAGCAGGGAGTTTATTCACAAAAGCATTAAATGCTGCTATGCTATTTTGGAACTGACACACTAGAATTTGGTTTAAGGTGGAACGATGGAGTTCGACGGCAAAGTAGCAATAGTGACCGGTGCGTCAACCGGCTTGGGGGAGACTATAGCCGAGGAGTTATTTAAACGAGGCGCCAGGGTAGTGATTGCCGCCCGTCATGAAGAGCAGGCACGAGTGGTGAGTGACAGACTTGATCCTACCGGCAAGCGCGTCTATGTATGTAAGACAGATGTTAGAGACCCCCGCTCTGTCAAGAACCTGATCGATGCAACGCAAGAACGCTTTGGCGCATTGCACCTCGCCGTCAATAATGCGGGTATTACCGGACCTGGAGGCATCGCAATCCCTGATTATGACATTTGTGATTGGCACGATGTAATAGAGACGGATCTTACAGGGGTGTTCTTTTGTCTCAAATACGAGATTCCGGCAATTCTCAGCAGCGGTGGCGGGGCCATTGTGAACATGTCTTCCGGGAATGGCGTTGTTGGTCTGGCCGGACTCGCTCCCTACACGGCTGCCAAACATGGCGTTATTGGCCTGACCCGCTCGGCCGCGCTCGAGTTCGCAGACAAGGGCCTGAGAATAAATGCTGTTGGGCCCGGTTATGTCGACACTCCAAGAATGCGTGAATCGCCCAAAGACATCCTTTCCCAATTTGCTGCATCGCACCCAATGGGCCGGCTGGCAGAGCGGAGAGAAGTGGCCTATTTGGTAGCATTCCTGCTCTCCGACCAAAGCACATTCTCGACCGGGGGATTCTATCCCGTGGACGGCGGCTATACGGCGCAATGAAGTGGCTTTGATTGGGCTGTCTCTCATGCAAAGAAAGACGGATATGCCCAAAGTACGGCGAGATGCCATGCGTTCACATGCCGCAATGCCTAAATTGTCGGCATGCGAGGAAGAGAACACAATGAGCATTGAAAAACGGGATTTCGATAGAGAGGCAGCCAAATGGGACGAAAATCCAGCAAGGTCCAAGCTGGCGGATGACATCGTCCGTGCGATATCAGAACAGATCGACCTGACGGATGACATGGATGTCATGGACTTCGGTTGCGGCACTGGGCTGCTGGCTCTCCGGCTGCAGCCAATTGTCCGTTCCGTCACGGGGATCGACAGCTCGAAGGGGATGCTCGACATATTCAATGCGAAGATCGCCAAACAAAAGCTGGACAACGTCAGCACCGTGCTTGTCGATCTGGACACGTGCGATCCATTGAGGGGCAATTACGATCTCGTTGTGAGCAATATGACCCTTCACCATATAAAGGAGGTGCGGCCCCTTCTGGCTCTGCTCTATAAGGTCATAGCCCCCGGCGGCCATCTGTGCATTTCCGATCTGGACCTGGATGGCGGCCAATTTCATGAGGATAACACGGGCGTGTTTCATTTCGGATTTGATCGGGCGGCTCTGCAAGAGGATTTCTTGAAAGTGGGATTCGATGATGTTCATAGTTTTAATGCAGCAGAAATGGCAAAGCCGAGCATTACGGGAGAGATGAGGCGGTTCTCCATATTTCTCATGATCGGCCGGAAGAGATCCGATTGAATACCAAGATAGGCGGGAGGATATCACAGGATGCAGTGGCTATTCTTGTTCCTGGCAATAATCGGGGAAGTTATCGGGACATCTGCGTTAAAAGCATCAGACGGGTTTACAAAAATCGTTCCATCGATAATAGTCGTTGCAGGCTATGCAGTAGCCTTTTTCTTTCTTTCCTTAACCCTAAAGGATAACATAAATATTGGCGTCGTGTATGCAATATGGTCCGGTGTAGGTGTCTCATTAATTTCGGTTATAGGCTATTTATATTATAAGCAATCATTGGATATCCCAGCTCTTCTTGGAATTGCATTGATAATTATAGGTGTCATGATAATAAACCTGTACTCAAAAAGTGTGATGCACTAAAGCAGAACCTTCAGAGGCTTGAAATGGGGATCATAAATAAGACCGCAAGAAGTACATCTCTTCGTATTTGACAGTCTATCTGATTGGGAAGCAAGCTATGCGATAGCGGGGATAGACAATCCTCAGTTTCAGAAAAATCCGGGAATCTACCGGATCCGGAGCGTGGCGATAACAAGAGCGCCGGTGATGAGCATGGGCGGGATTCGCATTCAGCCCGACCTGGCTCTTGAATGAGCTTTCGCAAAGGGACAGCGCCATCTTCATACTGCCTGGAGGCATCGCCTGGGATGAGGGCAAGAACAAGGAGGCAATCGAGGTTGCCCGCGTGTTCCTCGACTCCGGAGTGCCTGTGGCAGCGATTTGCGGCGCCACCGCGGGCCTTGCTCGTGGGGGCTTGCTCAATTGCCGCCGCCATTTGTAAAGGCGGCAAATGAATCGCAGAACAATCCCGCCGACTCGAATCAAAGGATATATCGAGCCAGTCGCTTCAGTGGACGCAGAAGCACTCTGCTGACTCGCGATCAAGGTCGCTAATAGCATCTTCGAGGAGACACCAAATATGGAAAAGAAGCCCACGAACTTCAGTAAGATTTTCGGCATTGGTCCAGTTGGATTGTTGATTAGCCTTGTACTTCTTTTCATTGCCACTTGGGTCAACAAGCAAATTGATCTTCCTCCCCTATCGAATAATCAGTCTCTTTTGAATTCAGTATTCTTCATCTCCTGTCTTATGACACTGGCCATCATCGTCTGGAGCTTTAAATCGTTACCCGCGGCTGACAGAGGCAATAAGCTTTGCACAAAAGGAGCATTCAAGTATGTCCGCCACCCCCTCTACGCCGCATTCTTATCAGTATTCGACTTTGGATTGGCCATCTATCTAAATAGTTACATTTTTATTTTTTGGGCTGTGCTCCTGCATCCCATATGGCAATACCTTGTGAAGAATGAGGAGAATATGATGATTGATATTTTCGGAGAGGAGTACATTGAGTATCAGAAGATGACAGGGCGATTTTTGCCAAAACTAATGGGATAGGGGATAATAGATCTTGTCTCTTCGTCAATGGAGGCTTCCAAGGGAATGCTTGAAAAGCAGGCACAGTCCATTGAGCTATCAAGACGAGGCGATGCGCAATTGAGATGCAAGCCATTCGCTCCACCGGGTGCGCACTGCCTGCCAGACGCATGGCGGGGGCTGGGAGAAATGCATGGTCATATTCATAGATAGAGCAAGCCCTGGCGATGCAAGCGAAGTTTTGGCGTTGCAGAAGCTGGCATATCAGAGCGAAGCAGAATTGAATGGCGACTGGACAATCCCTCCTCTCACTCAAACCCTTTCAGAAATCCAGTCGGAGTTTGAGACCAAGGTCTTTCTGAAGGCGGTTTGTGCGGACAAAATCATCGGTTCAGTGAGAGCATCCCAGAATTCTGGCACCTGCCAGGTTGGCAGGCTCATCGTTCACCCCGATTATCAGGGAAGAGGGATCGGCACTCTGCTCATGAAAAGGATAGAGGAGGCCTTCTCTTGTGCAGAGAGATTCGAGCTTTTTACGAGCACGAAGAGCACCGGCAATATCCGGCTCTACCGAAGGCTGGGATATCAGGAGTTATACGAAGAGGATTTGTCGCCCAACGTCAGGCTCGTGTTCATGGAGAAACATCGATGTTATGAGGAGACAAGAGTATGGAACACCTGATAGACATCATGAAACCGGAAGACTGGGAGCAGGTCCGTTCGATCTATCTGGAAGGCATTGCCACGGGCAATTCCACCTTTGAGGCAGATCTTCCGATTGGGACAAATGGAACTGCGCCCACTTGCGGGAGCACCGATTAGTTGTAAGAGTTGGCGATAGCGTTATTGCATGGACAGCACTCAGCCCCGTCTCCACCCGCTGTATATACTCCGGTGTTGCGGAGCTAAGCATTTACGTGGCGGCCAAGCATAGAGGTAAAGGCATAGGTTCAACCCTGCTGAAGGCAATCATAAGCTCAACCGAAGAGGCTGGGCTATGGACTCTGCAAGGGGGCATTTTCCCCGAGAATACACAAAGCCTAAGCCTCTTGAAAAAGCACAGCTTCAAGGAGGTCGGAAGGCGTAAAAGGATTGGAAAGATGACCTACGGCGATTTTGCCGGAACCTGGCGAGATGTTATATTGGTGGAACGGCGGAGCGCCGTGGCAGGTATAGAATGATAAAACCTCAAGACTCTGCCATCAATCGCTCATTTCGAGAAATACTTCCAGTCTCTTCTCAGCAGGGCAAAAACCACCTGGTCATGGAAGCTTCCCTGAGTAAATTCATCTCCGTAGCAGCGCGGAGACCCCGTCCTTAAGGGCGGGGAGGAGCGCATGCTTGTCACCTCTTAAGTTTTGTCCGCAAAGTATATAGATTCCAATCACCTACATATATGATGTGCTTAGGACTATTACATTTAAGCTCAGGTTGACTAACCACGATTGCATGACTCTCCTCGATACGATGAGAGCTTACACCATTGCGTTCTCCATCTCCGCAAAATGGGGTGTTGAGAATCAATCCTGTAATAAGGTAGATAATCACAATGCAACCTACAAGCTTACTCGTCAAAGCATTCCCGATCTTCCTTCCTCTCTGGTACAGGGTGCGAGAGATTGTGCTTGCGAAGCTCTGAAAGCAGTCAAATGCGAAACGCTTCCAGAACGAAAGCCGCTCTCGGCAATGAGGTACAACCAACGAGTTATCACCGTGAATCTGATCCACGGTTTGGCATCAATTGCCAGTACCAACGGAAGAATCAAGGCTACCTTCTTTGTTCCTTCGCATTACAGAGGCTATCTTAACTGGACTATCAAGTCATCGACGATCTCTTATGATCGTAGAAACAAAACATTCTATCTGCATGTTTCTCTGGAACACAACGATCCTGAGAAGGTCGCTAATCTTGAGGTTCTCGGAATAGATCGCGGAATAGTAAATATTGCAGTCTGCTCGGATAACACGTTTTACAACTCTAAGAAGATCAAGAATAGGCGTGCTCGATATGCCTATCTTCGAAGAGAGCTGCAGTCCAAAGGCACCAAATCGGCCAAACGCAAGCTTAAGCGAATGTCTGGTGAGGAAAGACGGTTTGTGACTGATGTCAATCACTGCATATCCAAGCAGATTGTGAACTCGGAATACACTGTATTTGCTCTTGAAGATCTGAGCAAGATCCGAGTTCAGAAGCGAAGGGGCAAAGAGTTCGACCGCAAGCTCAATAACTGGTCTTTCTACCAACTTGAGCAGTTTCTCGGTTACAAGGCTGAAGCTCTTGGAAAGCATGTTCTGCTTGTGGATGCCAGATACACTTCTCAGAAGTGCTCTAACTGCGGGCATACTTATAAAGGGAACCGCGAAGGTTCTGCTTTCCGTTGTCGTAAATGTGGCTTTGAACTCCATGCCGACCTCAACGCTTCTCGAAATATAGCTCAGGCGGGTATATCTTGCCTGAGTAGGCTGCCAAGTCAACCAGCCAAATGCGACACAACATCATCGTAGTCGCAAGCCCCGTCCTTCAGGGCGGGGTAGTTGACCACAGTATAATCGCTCTGCGCTAAATTGTGTGGCTAACGTACTGTAGAAAATTTTCCTTTGCGCCTTTGTGGTGAGGCCTAAGAATCCCGATTTCACCATACTTCAGCCCAAAGCATAGCGCAGCAGTCCGGCCAGCTTCAAGCCATCCCAGTCCAAATGAAAGAGCATCTTGATCATCAGACTGCTGGGCCGGTCGATATCCCCATGCTCTTCTATGGTTTTGATGAGCCTGGGCCTTCCAGCCAGGTAATTCACCAGCTCGTCGCATTCTTTTGCGCTCATTCGATTCAGCATCCGGTTTGCCCTCATGCCGATCTCCAGCTCCCGGCCCAGAATTGCCCGCCAGATCCTGTCGTACTCCTGCAGCCTCTGGGCAGAGCCGTCGCCTTCCATTGCAGCAGCTGCAGCCACGCCACCTGCGATTTTGGCCGCCACCAGTCCGGGATAGATCCCTCCTCCTGAGGTGGGCTTGACCTGGCCGGCAGCATCGCCCACCACCAGTAGGCCCTGGGCGGCTGTCGCAGCGGGCGGGCCCAGCGGCAGGCCGCCTACGTTTATCGTTGTTGCCGATCCAAGGATCCTCTTCCTTATCACCTCCTGCCCGAGAAATCTCTTCAAATGCTCGCATCCCCTCTCCCTTGCGCACAGGCCGATGCGAGCGGCCTCTTCTCCCGTGGGTATCACCCAGGCGAAGAGGCCTGGTGCCGCTCCAAGGTGCACCTCAACCGATTCGGGATCCTCTACTGCAAAGGGAACTTCCACCTGCGCTCCGGATAAAACCTGCTCCGGCGGCATGATCCCCGCCTGCCGGGCCAGCCTGCCCCTGACCCCTTCCGCGCTGATGACAATCGATGCCCTGATCTCATCTCCTCCCCCAATGGAGAGAACGCTCTCTTCCCCCTCCCGTCTTATTCTTCTGACCGGCGAGCAGAGCCTCATCTCCACCCCCTCCTGCAGGGCCTCGCAGGCTGCTGCCCGGTCAAAGAGCCTCCTGTCCACTACGCTTGCCCTTGGATCCTGGGCTTTGAAGTCCAATCGATTCCCGCCAGGGGAATAGATCGCTGCCCCTTTCATCCTCCTCAGGACAAAGGAGCTGCCCGGCAGCTCTGACTCCGCCAGAGCGCCCAGGCCCAGGAGGCCGGCGCATTCCACCGGCCAGCCCACCGCTGGATGCTCCTCCAGAATGACCGCATTAGCTCCCGATTTGGCGGCATACTTGGCGGCCATGGAGCCTGCCGGGCCGGCGCCGATGACAGCTACATCAAAGCGTTCTTTCAGGATAGACATCTCTCCAGGTATTCTGCCAGATCGCATATCGTCTCGATCTTTTCATCGATCTGAGTGCCATCGGAGATGCGGTCGTACACCAGATCCCAGCAGGAATAGTTCCTCAGCCTGAGAACGGGCTCTCCTTTTGGCGTCCAGGCCATCTCAACCTCATAGCGCATCCACTGGCCGTTCTCTCGTCTGACCTCAAAGCTTGGACAGTCTCCGACGGCGCCGCCGGAAAAGGCTATTCTTCCGCCATCCACTTCCTCATCGATCTGTGCATTGATGAACAGCCTTATCCAGCGTATATATTTCGAGTAACGGTAAGCCCCCTCCGAGAGACTGACAGGACCCTCCCAGCCGGGGATCTCTCTCATGTTCTCCAGATTCCATTCCTCCAAATTCACATTATCCAGATTGTGCCGAGAGCATATGCCTCTTGCGGGCGGTTAAAAATGGCCCAAGGTGCAAAAGATTTTGTACAATCCAGGGTTAATAATACTCTATGGCCGAGGTAGTGCAGCTGGTCGAAAAGACCGCAGGAAAGGAGGAAGATGGGGCGGAGGACGAGGAGTCAACCCCCTCTGCGCCTCCCAGAACCATATGGTCGGGCAGCCTGCGAATAGGTCTGGTCAACATTCCGGTCAAAGCCGTCTCCATGATCAGGAACACCCGCATAAGCTTTCGCATGCTTCACAAAGCCTGCAAGACTCCCATATCCTTCAAACGCTACTGCCAGGAGGGGGAGGAGGTCATGCTCGCGGACATCGTCTATGGTTATCCTCTGGGAAATGAGAAGTATGTGGTTTTAGAGAAAAAGGAGATAGATAAAGCGAAGCCCGAGTCCAGGAGCACCATAGCCCTCGACCGCTTCGTCAGCTTCTTTGAGGTTGATCCTCATTACTTTGAGAAGACATATCTGCTCCTGCCCGACCGCTCAGAGGAGGCCTATTCTCTCTTGAGGGCGGTGATGGAAAAGACGGGCAAAGCGGCCATCGGCAGGATAACCATGCACTCCCGGGAGAGGCCGGTCATAGTTCACTACTACCAGCAGGCAATCGCGGCCACCACCATGCGGTACCCTGATGAGATACGGGACCCGTCGGGCTATGCCATCCTGAAAGAGCTTCCCGAGCCATCGGAAAAGGAGATGGAGCTGGGATTTGAGATCGTTCGAGGCCTGACAGGAGAGCTGGATTACAGCGCTTATGAGGATGAGTACAAGAAGAGAATCGAGGCCCTGGTGAGGTCCAAGATGGAGGGTATCGTGAGCGTGCCGGAGAGGAAGAAGAAGGAGAAGCCCCCTGCCAAGAGCCTGATGGAGGCCCTGCGGGCGACGGCAGATTCGCTGAAATGAATCCCATCAAGCCGATGCTGGCTGTATCCGGCCAGCCCTTCAGCAGAGAGGGGTGGATCTTCGAGCCGAAGATAGACGGGACCCGCTGCATAGCCTCGGCCCAAAAAAGGGTCCTGCTCTCCAACCGCAGGCTGGCGGATATCACCTATCGCTACCCTGAGCTGGCAAGCGCCCTGGGCAGCCTGCAGGGCGAGTGCGTCCTGGACGGCGAGATCACCGTCTTCAAGAAGGGCATTCCCAGTTTTCGTTCTCTGGCGGAGCGGGACCATCAGAACGATCCGATCAAGATAGACTACCTCTCCCGTGCCATGCCCGCCAGCTATGTGGTATTCGATATCCTCAGTCTTGATAAAGAGAGCCTGATGCACCTTCCCCTCAAAGAGAGAAAGAGGATATTGTTCAGGGAATTGGAGGCGGACCTGAAGGATAGCGAGACCGTGACCCTCATCGACTCATTTCCCGAGAAAGGGGAGGATTATTTTCAGGCAGCTTTGAAGATGGGGATTGAGGGAGTGGTCGGCAAGAGGCTGGAGTCGCTCTATCTTCCCGGCATCCGGAGCCAGGACTGGGTGAAGATCAAAAAGAGCCTCAAGCTGGATTTGGTTGTGGGCGGCTATATTCCAGGCAAAGGAGATCGAACGCCTTATTTTGGCGGACTGCTCCTCGGCGCCTACAGCCAGGGCGAGCTGGTGTACATCAGCAGAGTGGGGTCGGGCTTCACAGAAGAGGAGCTGCAGGATATCACCGGCCGCTTTTCGCCCAGGGAAAAGCCTCCGTTCTCCAATCCGCCGGCAACGGCGGGAGTGGTATGGATCGAGCCGAAGATGGTGGTGCAGGTCACCGCACTGGAGAGGACACATGACTGCGGCCTGAGAGCTCCGGTATTCTTGCGGATGAGGGATGACAAGGAGCCGGAGGAGTGCACTCTGGATCAGCTCGGATAGCGAAAGAATGCAAGGGAGGGGTTTGGTTTCATGGATGCTAAGTCTTAAATAGATCTACTCAACTATTATAATTTGTAGTGCTGTAAGTCCCTCTCGAAAAGAATGAGGCCGCCAATTGGCGGGTGGGACGAAGTAGAGAGGGGTTCGCTACAGCTTTCTTTTATCCGGTTCAAAGAAATCGAGTACTACGGATACTCTATTTTGGATTTTTTGGTAGTATTGGTCGTCATTGTCTCTATACCTACGGCTTATTGCACCGGCGACGAAGTCTATGGCCTGAACACATGGGCACTGTTTTGAATCGACATGAGAGACCTCTATACTTGCAGGTATGCGAACACCTATCCGGCCCTCAACGTAATCATTAAAATTCTCTCTTTGGACTCCATAGAGGGATCTATCTACGATTATATTTATCGTGCCGCCCATCTCATATTTGCTTATGATTCTGTAGAGTAGTTGCTTGCAGAGATAGTTGTACACCACCTGCGGCTTATCTTTGAGATCCTCATCAACCTGATATTTTCGCAGCAAGGCAAATGCAATGTCATTATTGGTTCTGCCCACACACTCAAGGATTCTTCTTCTGATGGTCTCGTCGGAATTACTGAACTTCAACTCCGATCTAACCTTGTATTTCTTTTTGATCTTCCTTCTTCGTATGTCCTTAACACATCTCTTGATAGGGAGGTCATCTCTGACAATTAGGGTGGCTATAACAAAATACGGATCTTCTTTAGAGGCACGAGACCCCAGCCGGCCAAGGCTTCCAGATTCATCGAGATAGATCTCCATTTGATCACGTGATAGTTGATTCAAGCTTAAAGAATTGCTCATCATACAGGGGCTTGAAGTCGCTGTATGCCTTCTTCACCTCAATAATCGCCCTCTTCAGGGAGTTCGCTATTGACTTCTTGTTTCAATCCTTGTTTTCGTGGAACTTGCTCTTGATGTTCACATTAATTTCATATGAAATC
>ENA-UOOK01002007-UOOK01002007.1-fermentation-metagenome-genome-assembly--contig:-NODE-2007-length-25743-cov-6.264404_pt1 | contig 25743 bp, 38 predicted proteins | sample MGYA00245777_ERZ724023 | MGnify/ENA primary metagenome ERZ724023 (study PRJEB28704, sample SAMN03018312) | fermentation metagenome | biome: anthropogenic terrestrial biome; feature: soil; material... | reverse complement strand
CAAAAACCGACGAGGAATCCAGAGAGCTGCTGAAGCTTATGGGCGCCCCGTTTGCGAAATAAGGAGGGATTATTGTGGCCGACAGTCAAACAGTATATAAGCAAGAATCTACGCAGATAAAAGTTAACGATACTCCAAAAAATTCTACAGTTGCGTTAGAAAGCAAATACTCTATTGCCGAACTTGAAAGTGCAACCAAAAAACTTGGGGCTAAACCAGAGTGTATCTATGCGGCGCTGAAGGAAAAGCAAAAAGAATCCTTTACACTTGTGGAAGCAAAACAAATCGTCAATCAGTTTTTAAAGAGGGAGGTAAAAAAGTAATATGGGAATGTTCTTTTCGGTCGGAGAAACAAAGAAACGCCCTGGGACGTATCAGCGATATGAAAATATCGGTAAAACATCAGAATCAGATACATATAACGGTATTGCCGCTGCTGTAATCACGGCTGACTGGGGGCCTTTGGGTACTCCGGATAGCAGTCCTTTAGGGAAAGTAATCTCTATGTCAGATGATTCAGAAATCTTAAAGTATTTTGGCTCGGCAGGTACGACAAAGGTTTTACATGAGCTGTTTACTGGTGGAGCGAGTACCGTAATTGCAGTACGCGCAGGCTCCGGAGGCACAGCGGGCAGTATCACTCTAAAGGATGGTGGGGATACTCCGGCAGAAGCAATTACCATAACGCTGAAATATCCTGGAAGCAGGAAATTTCAATGTCTGCTGCGCGATTCGCTGACCGATGAATCCAAGCGAGAATTTATTCTATACGAAGACTCCAGCATGATTGAGAAAATAACATTTGCGCTGAGTACAAACGGGGAAGTAGACGCATTGGTTGCTGCGGGAGCCGATAGTAATTACCTACTGTTCAAGAAAGCGGACAAATATTCCGGAAATGGTAAATTGGCAGCGGTTCCCCAAACAAATATTACTCCCGGCACGGACCCAACGGTAACAAACGAGAGTTATTCTGATGCTTTATCGTTACTGGAAGGCTATAGATTCAATACAATCTGCCTTGATACTAATGATTCCGCAGTTCATGCGCTTTTGCAGGGGTTTGTAGACCGAATATTCAATGATGGCAAAATGTGTTTCGGAGTTGTAGGGGAACCAATAAGCATTGATTACACAACACGGCTTGCTCATTCTGCAGCTTATAACGATTACAAAATTATCTATTTAGGCACAGGATGGATAGACAGCGATGGAAACGTCCATGACGGATATTACGGCGCTGCAAGGATAGCCGGTATGGTTGCCGCAGTGGCTTCAAATGCAACGTTGACCCATCAGAAGGTTGCTGGCGCGGTTTCTCCGGCTGAAATGCTTACAAACAGCCAGCTCGACGCGGCCGTTGACCACGGAATGATGACATTAAGCGTAAATTCTTCCGACGCGGTCTGGATTGATTACGCCATTACTACACTGAACGCTCCATCTGGCGAAGATGATGCAGGGTGGAAAAAAATTCGGCGCGTAAAGACACGTTATGAACTGCTGCAGAGATGTTCCAATGCCACCGAAAATTTGAGAGTGGATAACAATACGGACGGCAGCACAGCGGTAAAGCAGGCGGTTCAGGGTGTGCTTAACGCTATGGTTAGTGAAGGAAAGCTTTCGTCAGGCGCTACGGTATCCAGTGACAGTTCAAATAAAGCGACAGGTGACAGCGCCTGGTTTATTATTCAGGCCGATGATATTGACAGCCTTGAAAAGATATATGAAGTTTTCCAATTCAGATTTAGTGCGTCAACTTCATCGACAACCTAAGGAGGAAAATAGATATGTTAAACGAGCAAGGGACTCTTGATGTCCGGAAAATTCTTACCGGCAAAGACGGGCAACTGTATGTTACGCCACCAAACAGTTCGACACCAATGTTTCTCGGAGAGGTAGATACTTTTCAGGTTCAGCTTACGTTCAACAATACCGACCATCAGCCAGTAGGCAGTAATCTGGTTTTTTCCATAAACACAGGATATTCAATGGTACTCACAATGTCGGAAGTAGTGGTAAGGGATGATGTAATGCTTGATCCTCTCATTACGGCGTTACGGAAAGGATTTGTACCATTCTATGATTTTAGAGGTAAACTGACTCGCAGGATAGACGGGGCGTTACAGCAGCAGGTTTGGCGGAACTGCCTGCCTGAAGGTACAGTTGACCTTATGAATGTTGCTCCCGGCAGTATAGTCAAACGGCCTTGGAGCTTCAGGGTAAATTCAACACCTGAGCTTTTGGATATGTTTGAATCTGCCTAATTATTACGAAAAAGAGGATGATATTATGGCTACGAAAAATACAGAAGAAAAGAAGAACCTTCCAGATGCAGATCAGGTTCTTATGAATGAGGACGATATGCTGAGCGGTTTATTGGAAGCCGCTGAATTTAAAACAAACCCTGAAAATCGTAAACTGATTAAGGTTAAGCGCGGAGATAAATTGTTTTTCCAGTTTCACATTCGCCCACTTGAGGAAAACGAACTTAACAAATGCAGAAAACGCGCTACAAAGTACATTCCGAATCCTCAAAACCGTCATTTAAAGATCGAAGCCGATACGGATTATGTCAAACTTCGCAGCATGAAAATTTATATGGCCACAGTGGATGAAGAGCGGAAAAAGCTATGGGATAATCCGCGTTTATCTGAAAAATTCAATACTATTGAAGGCTGGGAAGTTATCGACAAAGTTCTTATGGCCGGAGAAAAAGATCAAATTTGTGATGTGATTGACGATATCAGCGGTTACAACGCATCTTTGGAGGAAACCGCAAAAAACTTATCGATGCCGGAGGAAAGTCCTATCTCTTAAGTAAGCTGGTTATGGCAGGGTACGACCCTATAGCGGTTCTAAATAAACCGCCGGGGGTTCGTGCCTTCTATTTTGCCAGCGCTCATAAAGCGATAGAAGAAGAACGGAACAGTCCGGCAACACTGCTCAAAGGAGGGGAATAGGAAAATGGCGGATGAAGATATGGTCGTTATCGATTTGTCGGCTAAATTTAATGACCAGACGGAACCTGGCGTATCCAGCGCTACATCCAAAACCGATAAATTTACTGAGTCTATAAAAAAAGAAAAAAAGCAGATGGACAGCATGAACCGAACAAAAGGGCAGGTTATGCTCGAGGCAAAGGATAAAGCCAGTAAGATCATCCGTGACGTCGCAGACCGTGCAAAAAGTCTGGCAAGCAAGACTTTTAAAGTAACGGTAAAAGCCGTTGACCTTGCTACGAAGCCCATGCGATCAATTTTTAATTTTGCCACATCCGTAAAAGGAGTAATTGCTGGGCTTGCCACAGGGTATGCCGCTGATAAACTGATTAAAAGCCCGCTTGAACTTGCCGATAACCTTACCAATGCTCAGATAGGTTTTGAAACCATGTTTAAAAGTGCCGATAAGGCGAAAAAAATGATGTCCGATATTCAGAATTTTGCCATTAAAACCCCGTTTTCAACTACAGACGTTATCCAAAACACTCAAACGATGATGGCTTACGGCTTTCAGGCAAAAGATGTTATTAAGGATATGGAGATTATCGGGAATCAAGCCGCAGCGGTAGGAAAAGGGTCAGATGGATTGCAGTCGATTGCTTTGGCTTTAGGCCAAATGCAAGCACATGGCAAAGTCGACGCGCAGGATATGAACCAGCTTACGAATGTAGGTGTTAAAGGCTGGGATTATCTTGCTAAGGCTATGGGAAAAACGAAAGCCCAAGTTATGGATATGTCACAGAAAGGCCTTATCCCTGCCGATAAAGGTGTTCAGGCTATTTTGAATGGGATGAAAGAATTTGACGGCATGATGGATAAAACAGCTAATTCTACTGCTTCCGGATTATTAAGTCAAATTCAGGATACGTTTGACATTGATGTTTTTACAAAATGGGGGCAAGGGCTGCAGAGCGGTGTAATCGGTGGCTTATCAAAATTTAATGATTGGCTTGGAAAAAACAAAGACAAAATCGCCAAATGGGGCGATGCTCTGAAAGATATTGGCAAGGATATCAGTGAAAAAGTTACAAAGAAAATTGAAGATTTAGGTGAAACGGCTGACAAGGTTATAAACAGTTCCGCTTTTAAGCAGGCACCTACGGCATGGGCAAAAATAAAGATTCTGTGGAACAAAATAGTTATCGAACCCTTTGATAAATGGTGGGATGGTTCCGGAAAAAAATGGCTGGCCGGAAAAGCTGAAAAAATTGGCCAAGGTTTAGGTTCCGGGCTGAAGAACGGTATTCTCGGAATTCTTGGCATTGATATTCATGGGGCTGCTTCTGATGGGGAAACTATTGGTGGTTCATTTGCAAGCGGCTTTTCAAAAGGTTTTGATGCTAAAAAAGTAGGCGAAGGAATCAAAAAAGCATTTAAAGGCCTATTCAAGGATGCCGGTACTTTGTTTTCCGGTAACAAGAGCAGTACAAGCGGCCTGTCTGCCGCTATTTTAGGTTATTTGGGATATAAAGGAGTAAAAGGTGCTGTTGGTGTAGGAAAAGCAGGCGCAGGAGCCGTTAAAGGAATTAAGGGCCTTGTTGGCCTGTTTGGCAAGGGCAAAAAAGGTACGTCCGACATTGCTGGACTCAGTAATCTTAGCACTGCTTCTATGAGTGTCGATGCTGCGGTGGTTAATATCAACGGAAAAATAACAAACAGCGGGCCGTCCACGAGGACAGAGTGGAACGCAGCTAAAACAGCGGCGTCGGGTGCAGCTGGAACGGGAACAACAAAAGCGCTGACCTCTGGAGCTGCTGGAAAAGCATTAACTTCCGGTGGCAGCACACCATTGCTTCCGAGCAGTACGGCAACAGGGACATCACTACTTGGCAAAAGCTCAAAATTGATAATGAATCCTGCAACCCAAACGTTAGCCAAAGTAGGGGCTGGACTTGGAAGTGGAGCTGCAACGGCAGGAGGGGCAGCAGCTGTAGGCGCGAGTTCGGTGCTTGGCGGAGCACTCGGCGCTGCCGGTATTGTTTCCGGTGGAGTCGATATTTACAAAGGTATAAAAGCTAAATCTGACAAGGTGAAAAAAGACAAATACATTACTGGTGGCACAAAGATTGGAATGGTCGGTGCCGGAGCAGCAACGGGTGCTGGTATCGGGGCAATATTTGGAGGAATTGGTGCTGTACCTGGTGCCCTGATTGGCGCTGGCGTTGGTGGTTTGGGTGCTCTGTTAGGAGGAAACAAATTAGGTAAAGCCATTTCTAAAAGCACGGATAAAGGCGGCCGACTGTACAACGCATGGAACGCAACTAAAAATGGTGTTGGCTGGGCCGCAGGAAAAGCCGGAAGCGGAATCGGCTGGGTTGCTAATAAAGTCGGGCAGGGCGCAAGCTGGGCCGGAAATAAAATAGGAAGTGGCCTTAGCTGGGCTGGCAATAAAATTGGGAAAGGAGCCCATAAAGCCAAGACGGCAATATCTGATGTAGGTATTTCCGGAATCAATATTGCGGCTGGTGCGTGGACTAAAGCTAAGAAACCACTTCAAAAAGCATGGAGCGGTGTCTCGGGCTGGTTCAACTCGCATGTCTATAAACCAGTTAAAAACGGAGCTAAGACAGCGGGAAACTGGATCGGAGATAAATTCAATAAGGCAAAATCCAATGTGCAAAGTAAATGGAAAAAAGTCTCCGGGTGGTTCGGGTCGAATGTTTACACTCCTGTTAAGAATGGGGCGAGAACAGCTGGGGCGTGGGTCGGTGATAAATTTGACAGTGCTAAAAGTACAGTTAAAAGTGGTTGGAGTAAGGTTTCCCGCTGGTTTGGTTCCAATGTCTATACCCCAATAAAAAACAATGCCAAAACTGCAGGGACGTGGCTTGGCGATAAGTTCAATGACGCGAAATCAAATGTTCAGGCTGGCTGGAGTAAAGTCTCCAACTGGTTCGGTTCCAATGTTTACGATCCGGTAAAAAGTGGAGCCGAGACGGCCGGAACTTGGATTGGAGATAAATTTAGCGCCGCAAAAAACAGCATACAAAGCGGATGGGCTAATGTATCAAGTTGGTTCGATAAAAATGTTTGGAGTCCATTGCAGGGGGCAGCAACGAACGCAGGACAATGGATAGGAGACCGGATAAACGACGCGAAAAACGGAGTTAGTAAGGCAAAAGATTATCTTGCCGGCTTAGGTGATACCGGCTCTAAATCCACAGGCCTGAAAACAAGCACAGGAAAATCTTCTGTGTTAAAACATGCTGAAGGAGGATTTTTTGATAAACCGCATAAAGGTCTTGTGGCAGAAGCCGGACCGGAAGCAATCATTCCATTATCGTCACAAAGACGCAGCCGAGGGCTGGCGTTGTGGGAAGAGGCTGGGCGCAGGCTTGGTGTCACAACATATGCCAAAAGAGCTATCGTCGGTACTTTAGCGAGCACTCCGCGACCGGTAAACATGGCCACGGCACCTTCGTCCATATCCACGCCGGTGTCAGTAAAAGTCACCGGGAATGAATTTGTGTTTAAAATTGAAGGCAGTAGCGATCCGGATGCCGTTGTTGCCGCAATTAAGGCAAAGGCCCCGGAAATTGGAAATGTGCTGGCATATCAAATTGCGTTATTTATAAAGAAATCATTTAACAACAGGCCAGCGAGGGCGAATTCATGAATGTTTATGTAATTGATACCACAACTAATACGCAGACCGTAATTCCGGTTATACCTGAATCCATTATCGCCCAGGGCGAAGCAAATTTTCTCAGTTATGACATTCTAAATATCGGAGAGGTTAAGATTCCGAATGGAGAAAATCTTTCAACATATTCATGGGACGATGGATTGTTCCCATCGGAACGGTTGAAAGGCCAACCGTTCCTTCATGGGACTTGGCAGGACCCACAGATTTATCAGCGGCGTTTTGAGGGATATAAATCTCAAGGTACACCTCTGAAGCTTCTTATCACTCAGACCCCAGTCAATGCTGATGTTTTTCTTAGCAGTTTTGCAGCTACTTATCAGGGCGTTAATGGTATTCATTATTCCATTGAATTCGTTGCAAATAAGAATATTAAGGTTGCCACGGAATCCGGTGGAACCGGAAAGACTGGATCATTAAAAACGGTTACATTAAAAAGGTCTACAGCTCCGGCAGCCAAAACGTATACTGTCGTATCAGGCGATAGCCTATGGAAAATTGCGCAGAAAAAACTTGGCTCCGGGGCCAAATACACTGAGATATATAATTTAAATAAAAATAAAATCAAAAATCCAAGCCTGATTTACCCCGGCCAAGTCTTGACTCTGCCGTAAGGTGATAATATGGAAATCGATATATCTAAATTAAAATATAAATTTTTAGTTGTTTTAAAAAGCGGCGCCTCTATAAATATCACTAATCTTATTACGGATTGCTCCATAGAGGACCCTGATGGAGAAATTTCAGAACATGCCGAAATGACAATTAATAATATTCTTTATGGCAGCGGTAGAATCAGTTCCGTTATTACGCCGGGCAGTGCGTTGTATATTTCTTCTGATTGGGGCTCAGGATTTGAGGAAATATACCGGGGCACAATTTGGGATTGGGACGATGAAGGAAGCACTACTGACAAATCCTTTAAATTTTCAGTCTATGATATTTTGAAATACCTTGAACAAAGTGAGGACAATATCTATTTTCCAGCGGGACTTAGCACAAAAAGCATTGTTGGAAATATTTCAAACAAATGGGGGATTCCATTTTCCTATACGTATTCGTCGATTACCCATTCCAAAGTTGTGTTGCCGGCAACCGAACTGAGTGAGGCGATAAAGACGGTCCTTGATGATGCGCAGAGTAAAGTTGCCGCTAATTATGTTATCCTGGCTCGCAAAGGCGTTATGGATGTTATACCACAGGGTAGCAATAGCACCGTATGTGTGTTTACAGGCCGGGAGATTGAGACAACGTCCAATAAACTATCTATGGATGACTTAATCACGAAGGTTATTGTAGGCGGGCAACAGGACAACGCCGGAAAAGTTCCTGTGGAAGCTGCATTTACGGGCCGAACGGAATTTGGTACATTACAGAAACTTGTGTCACGAGATGAAGATACAACGCTGAATGCGGCATCTGCTGAAGCACAAAAGATGTTAAAAGAACATGGTAATTTATCGGGAGACAGGGAAATAGGAGCTCCGGATGTGCCTTTTATACGGAAAGGGGATAAGGTCAAAATTGTGACAGGAAGTTTCAACGGATATTATTATGTGCTTGGGGTAACTCATTTACCGGTAGAAAGGCGTATGACAATGCAGGTGAAAAGTGTCACGCAGGAAAGTGTACCGATTAAATCTGCCACAAAGTAAGGAGGAGAAGCATGGACCATACAGGCTACAATACTCTGGCAGGAGTTTTACATACAAAAATGACGAAGACATCAAAACCTCATCGGATTGTTGATTTCGGTGAAATCCAAAGCAATTACAGCCTTAAAACAAATTTCTTTCCGGTTGAGATTCCTCCAAAAGATTATGTAGTTTGCCGGGAAGCCACAATGGTGGGGCAAAATCTTACGCAGACAAAAACAGGTGAAGATGTCCTTCTGCCGCCTAAAATGGCCGCGATTAAACCTGGGGATCGTGTGTTTGTTATCTGGAATGACGCTACTCCGGTTGTTATAGATGTTATCTGTCCAGCAACTGAGGTGATTAATAATGCCTGATTTATTCCCTTCCTTTAATGTGCCGGATTACATCGAAAGTGACTCTGCTCAGTCAAGCCAAAACTTTCCCAAAAGCGTATTATTTGATTTTGATTCAGGGGATTTTGTCAGAGACGGCGCGGGCCGCCTTATTGAAAGCAGTGGCTATGACGCATGGGTTCAGTGGTGTATTAAGGCCATAGCAACTCAAAGATATGCTTGCATGGCATACAGCAGCGATTATGGTGTGGAAACCGACGGAATATTATCTTCATCTCTCAGTGATAAAGATGCCGCAGAAGCACAAATCGCCTCAACAATTACCGATGCGCTTTTAGCGGATCAAAATAACCGTACAAAGGCAGTTGGCTATTTTGATTTCTATTGGTCGGAAGATTCTGTTACTGTAAAATGCGTTGCTACGGCAACCGATGGGGCCACTGCAAACATATCCGTTAATCTAAAAAGAGGTGATTAGTTTGGCGGAAGAATTTGAATTACCTGATTTTCTGAAAAGTCAATCGGCTGAGGAGATTCATCAGCGTATGTTATCGAATTTACCTGATGATATAGATTCGTCTGATGGAGGGTTTCCTTCCGATCTTACCAAGCCGACAGCAATAGAAAAAGCTGAGATGGTAGAGTTTTCTCTCGCGGAAACTATCAAAAACATTTTTCCACAATGGGCGGACGACGCTACTTTACTTGACTATCATGCACAGACTCGAGGTATGAAGCGCAAGGCGGCAGTTAGCTCAACTGCCACCTTGACTGTTACCGGAGAAGCAGGAACAAAGATACCAAGCGGATTCACGTTTTGCACGGAAGCAACCAATGATGCCGCCGCAGTAGAATTTGAGACAACGACAGATGCGGCTATCCCCGATAATGGGATTTTGAACATATCCGTATCCGCTGTTGACGGAGGAGTGCAGGGAAACGTCAGCGCTAACAGTATAACCCTGCAGGTCAAGCCGCTAAATGGGCTTAATAGTGTGACAAATTCCAGCGCAGCAATCGGCGGGGAAGACGAGGAAAGCGATGATGCCCTCCGGAAACGGGTTGTTGAATACGATCAAACGCAAGGGCAGTCATTTGTAGGATCTCAAAATGATTATAAGCGTTGGTCATTGGAGGTTGATGGAGTAGGCTCGGCAAAAGTTGTCCCGGCACAGGATGATACCGGATTGGTAACCATCATAATTACTGACGCAGCAGGAAATCCCGCAAGCAGCGATTTGTGCACGGCGGTATATAACCACATAGTAAGTCCTAATGATGATTCTCAGCGCCTTGCGCCTGTCAACGGGGTCGTTTTATCGGTTATAACGCCAACAGCGTTTGATGTCAGAGTATCCGCTACGGTAAGACCTGAAGCATCATATACAATCGTAGGGATACAGTCAGCATTTTTAGCGGCGCTTAAAGCCTATCTGCTGACTTGCATTGATGATGTTAAATACAACAAAATTTGCAGTTTGCTGATGGATACGCAAGGAGTTAGTGATTATTCAAATGTGCTGCTTAATGGCGGTATATCAAACATATCGTTGACGGCCAGCCAGTTGGCAACAACAGATTCTACTAAGGTGGTGCTATCCAGTGCGTCATAATAGTGAAAAAATCAAGACCATTTTATCAAGCCCGGAAGGGCAAAAAAGCCTTGATTATGTGAGCCCGATTTATGACAATGCTTATGTCGCACTGTGGTTATATCAGGTTATAGGACTGGAATTGGACGAAATGGTCGTATGGGTTAAAAACCTATCGGATGAAATTGTCCCTGAAAAGACTAAGCTTCTTGTGTCCTTTTGGGAAAAAGAATATGGCATACCGATAGATGAGACACTGCCATTAAGTCAACGCAGAAATATATTGCTTTCGAAAATTAAGACCAGGGCACCAATTACTCCGTATCGAATCAGAACTATTGTTACAGCTGCATGTGGCCGATCTTCCAGAGTTGCAGAGAATGTTGCAAAAAACACGTTTCACGTTATTATATCTGCTCCAGGGCAGAATGGCATTGACGAGACGGCAATTAAATATGCCATAGATCAAATAAAGCCTGCCCATTTGATTTATGAAATCAAGTATGAGCAGGGTGTGCAGACTCCGATATATGCTGGGTGTTTCATGAGAGTACTCAAAACCGTTACGCTAAGGCAGGTGAACTGATATGGCATTTGAAAGATTTTATATAACCGATAAAGGATCCGCTCTTCTGGCAAAAGCACAAATTGGAGAAAAATTGATTTACACGAGAGCCGCTGCAGGCGATGGGAAAATTGAAAAACAATCTCCAACAACGTTAAATGATATTATTAACAAGATTACTGATTTGAGTATCTCAGAATTAGACTTTAGTGAGCCCAAAATAGCAAGCGTTCAAATCAGATTTTCCAATAAAGATGTTCAAGCGCCGTTTTATTGGCGCGAAATCGGATTATATGCCAAGGGAGACGATGGGAAGGAAATATTATATGCCTATGGGAATGCCGGGGAAAAGGCGGATTTTATCCCTTCCTATGGTACCACGCCTACCGAATTCGTATTTTTAATGAATACGATCATTGGAAATGCAACAAACGTTACTGCAGTGATTGACGATAGCCTAATATACGCAACAAAGAAAGACATTAAAGCAAAGGCGGATTTGGTGGATGGCATAGTTCCACCGACGGAGCTTCCTGCGGCAAGTGATACAACATTGGGGGCGGTAAAGTTGTCAGCAGACTTCAAAATAAATTCAGATGGGACTTTATCAGTCGATAAAGGCAAAATTGGAGGAACTGGTACCGTGCCGGTTGCGGTTACAGAAAATCAAGTCGCTGTAGAGTTGGAATTTCCTATTAAGTTCAACTCTTGCGGCGAGGCGATTGCTACTGATGACGATAGCGGAACAGGAATTATATCACTTGAATCCATCGGCGGCAGGTTAGAGTTTGTCGCCCGAAACGTATTATAAGGAGGACATCAAATGAATGCAATTTTAGCAACGAAAGAGTACGCCGACGCGCTATCTCAAAATAAATTCTCTGTTTTTGGGTTTAATGATGATTCCGATAGTGCACCGGAACAGGTAAGCAATAGTGATGGTATTCCTGCAGCGTCTTTTAAGCCTGGCGTCGACAAGGTGCTATTGTTTGAAACTGACTGGGCTCAAAGGAACGACATCCCGATTTCAATTGAATATTATATGGATAAATCTGATGCAGGAAAACAACTTTGCTTGCAAGTTGGATATTGTTTTGACGGAGCTTCAGTCTCTTGGCTGGATGCAGAAACAGTTACCGCGCCATCTGATATGAGCATGAAACGATATTGTTTCTCTGCTGTGATTTCTTCAACCGTAATTCCGTCTGGTGAAAGCCATACTTTAAGAATAAAACTGCGGCGCCTTGGAAGTAATGAGCAAGATACCCATACCGGAAATTTTTGTTTGGCTGCTGTCAAATACTATAGGATTGGAGATTAATGATGAATATTGTCGAAGGTAAATATCCGGGCCTTTCATGGGACATCACCCCAGAAGAAAAAGACGGAAAAATTGTTTTACCTGCTGCGGAAGTCGAAGTCGCCGGAACTACATATCAAATGCCAGCTGCATCATTCGATAAAGCCGACGGTACTATATATATGACACCGGACGGCTATTCTTTTGTCGGCAAGGATGGTACGGACGATATTAAAAAATTCCCAAATGGCGAGAATTATTGGATTTGCGCCATAAATAAAGACGAAATTATGTATTTAAAGGCGGTGCAAACGGAATGATTATTTTAGGCCAAAAAAAGCAGACGACACCTGAGGTTCCGGTTGATAATTTCGCTGTTAACAGCGATGATGTTGAGGTATTTAATGCCATTTGGCAACAACAGCATTGGCATGATATTTCAAATACATTGTCAACAACGGAAGGATTAGTTGTCGAAGCGGTTGCTGAAGGTGGACAAAGTGTCAATGTATATAGTAACGGCGGCTCCTTAACAGGAAATATCAATAAAACTGCCATGATAAAAATAGGCGGTAATTATCATTTAGTCGCCGCTGGGGGAACGGCAGCGGGGAATAAGGTGCCAATCACGATTTATCCGCCCGCGCCTTCCGGAGGCTACGCAGATGGGACGCAGGTAGAATTTTGCGATTCATCCTTGGAAGTACACGATTTTTACTTGGGAAGTAATGCGTGGGTTTACCAGCCTGGTTTTCGCGCTTACCAGCTTATCAACCCGGCAACGTGCGGATATTCAAATAGACCAGTAGGTTTTTTTGTAAAACACAGGCCAACGGGGACGGAAGGGGTGGATTACAATGTTGTTCTATTCTATCCTTTCTATGTTGGAAAATATCAGGCTTCGAAAGCAGACGCGACGGCTTCTTCAAGTGGCAGTAGCACTGCGGCTGTATCTAAAAAAGGGGTTATCCCATGGGCATCGGTTACTTTTGACGCTGCTATGGCCGCTTGTGCGGCCAGTGATGCAGTGAATGGCAAGGACATTGGTACACGTCTTGTACGTGATGAAGAGTGGGTTGCCCTTGGAGTGTATTCAATGCTTTTAGGGCCAGATCGTTTCGGGTCAAATCGATGGGGACCGTTTGGTAATAATGGTAGCGTAAAAGATAATGATGATACAAGCATTATATTTACAGCAGACCCTACGGTTTCGAGCCGCGCTCTGACGGGAACAGGAGTAAAGTCAGGGTGGAAAACAGGGCAAAATCTTACGTCCCATACAGGCCGTGTAAATGGAGTATATGACCTTAACGGGAATGTATGGGAGTGGACATCCGGGCTAAAGTTAAAAGTGGGGAGCAGCGGTACCGGTTTTTTGTTTGTTGATGAAGCGGATACAGGATTACAATTCCCGAGCGGATGGTCGGGTAATACGGAATATACTACAGCTCTTAATACAGACAAAAAAATTGCGAAACACGCTATCATGGGTGCGGGAGATGGTACGGGGCGTGCCGAATTTGGTAATGATTATCAATATCAGGGTACAAGTGCGAATACCGAATTTTTGCCTTTTCGCGGTGGTAACTATTATAATGGTTCTGGCGCTGGCGTGTTCGCCCTCAACATTAATAACCCACGCTCGTATACTTCGGGCTCTGTGGGTTTCCGCGCCGCTTTTTGCGTTTCGTGATTTTGCGAATAAGAAAATCTGCTGTGGCGCGGTAGCGCCACTTTTTTATTCCCGCGGAAGCGGGCCAAAAAAATTCAAAATTCAGCATATTGCTTACGAAAGGAGTAATTTCGTTCCAAATCCAAGACTTTTATACATAAAATTCACTATAATATTACGGAAATTAAAAATTTCATTTATATGGAGTATTTATGTCGGATAAAAACGGACACAGGCATTTCAGCAAAGCATATGAAAAATTGTTTATTCAGCAAAAGGTTTATGATCTTGGTTTATATCTGTGGCCGGCACTTGGGAAAATAAATAAAGAACAGCGCTTTGTAATCGTCCAGACACTAATGCAAGAGTTTAATGAAATCAAAAAACTTGTCTTTGTTGCAAATAAAAAGTATTCAAAAAAAGACACGCTGCGAAAGTTGGATACTGAAATCGGCGCGTTTAAAATGGATATTCAATGGGCCAATGATTTAGGGTATCTCAAAGATCCTCAATTTGAGGTGATTGCTAATTGTATAATTGAAGTTGGCCAAATGGTAGGCGGATGGTTAAAGTCTGAACGTGAGAAGTCGGGAACTATTGACGCAGACGGCAAGGAATATCTTTGTTCAGCCTGTGGTGCGGTAATCACAAAAAGAATCAGTGATTATTCCAGCACACATTTTGGAAGATCTCTTTGCTATGCTTGTCAAAAGAAAGTGTCTAAAAAGTAATTGGGAATAGGCCGTATTTGCCTTTTCGCGGTGGTGACTACGATAATGTCTCCCACGCTGGCGTGTTCGCCCTTAATATGAATAACTCACGTGCGTCATATGGTTCCAATGTGGGTTTCCGCGCCGCTCTACCTCATGCCGGAGACGTGTTGTTTAAGGACACCGCACAGTGCATTGAGGATAAAGGGAATTACTTCCATACTTTATATGAGTAAAAAAATGAATTGCTATGGGGCTGTTAGTACTTTCAAGGAAAACCGCCCCTATATTTTAATTTTGGGAACGAATTTGTTTTGCCTTTTCGCGGTGGTAACTATTATAATGGTTCTGGCGCTGGCGTGTTCGCCCTCAACATTAATAACCCACGCTCGTATACTTCGGGCTCTGTGGGTTTCCGCGCCGCTCTACCTCATTACCAGAGGCGTGCGTTTACGAACGCCGCACGAAGTTTGAGGATAAAGGAATTCGCTTCCGTGCCTTATGGCAAAAAAATGAATTTATTGTGAAGGCCGTGAGTAGCATTACGAAAATCGCCCAGCGCAATATAATTGAGGTTTTTTATGCCCAAAACAATTAAAAATGTTTTCGGTGAAATCACAAGCTTTGAGAACATTCATAGAGCTTATTTAAATGCCCGGAGAGATAAAAGGTATCGCGAGGAAGTGTTAAGGTTTTCGGCTTATCTTGTTGATAATATACACCGTATTCAGAAACGGCTCCTGTCTGGAGATTTTCAACCGGGTGCATATCGTGAATTTTATATTTACGAGCCAAAATGCCGTCTGATAATGGCGCAACCGTTTGAGGATCGGGTGATTCAATGGGCGTTTTACCAAGTTTTGAATCCTCGATTTGTCAAAGGATATATTTCTGACAGTTATGCGTGCATACCAGGCAGGGGGCAAATATCTGCGGTTAAGAGGTTATATTACTGGCTGAGGTTGGTAGACAGGCCGAACAATGTACCATGCTATCCTATAAACATGGTTTTGCGTTCTTTGACAGAAACCGGCTGGCAGAGTGTTCAGGACGAAGGAAAACTGTCGGTTTGGGCTCACCCGGGCTTTCGGGAAATTTTACTGAATGCGACGGCCGAAAAAATATCTATCAATGATCTGCAGGCTGTAGCCAGAAAATCACGGATTAAATTCCCTGATGCTCCAAGAGGTCCAAAATGGTACTATTTGAAACTGGATATATCAAAGTATTTTTATCGGATTTCTCATGATGTCGCATTGCGGGAGTTTAACCGAAAGGTTAGTGACAAACAGGTTCAGGCATGGATGGCAGCTACAGTCTGCAACAACAACCGAAACTTCGGGATTCCGGCGGGAATGAGGCCGGAAAAGGTTCCACGTGACGAGCGCATACCGGAACGAGGAATCCCAGTCGGATCTTTATCATCTCAAATGCTCGCCAACCTTAACTTGAACCCATTAGACCAATATGCAAAAAGGGAACTTGGCATAAAATACTATATTCGGTATATGGACGATGTAATAATCTTATCGGACGATAAGCAGCAACTGAAGGAATGGAAAGAGATACTGGAACGTTTCATCAATGATAGGCTATTGTTGGACTTAAACAATAAGGTTTGTATTCGCCCGATTAGCTTGGGAATAGAATTTTGCGGGTTTAGGCTGTGGTCGAACCATATTAAGCTGAGGAAGAGCACAGCCTTACGAATGCGCCGAAAATTGCGGGGGCTAATGGAAGACTATCGGAATGGAGAAATTACTCTGGAGCGGGCTAAAATGACGATAAATGCGTATGAAGCATTGTTGTCACATTGTAACAGCTATTCGCTTCGAAAAAAAATTTTTGGGGAATATACAGATACAGAATGGACTGAAGGTTGGTTTTCTTTACAACGGAACAGCAACAAAGTAGAGAGCGATGAATAATCGCTCTCTTTTTTATTGCCCTCGAAAGAGGGCTTTTTTTATGCACAGAGATGATGATTATGTAATTGTAATTTGATGGCAACAAATTAAGACTAATAGAGAGGGTGTTAATTAATGTCAGGACAACAGAAGTATGAAATCATCAAGGCACTTGCTTACGGGGAAACGCCGGAGCAGGCAGCGGCAGCGGAAGACGTGGAAGTTTCCGCTGTCAGGGAAATTCAAAGAACCGAAGCGGCGGAAATTGTGGAAGAACGCGACATGCTTAGAAAGGCGGGTTACATCGATGGCTGAAAATTGGATCGACGTGTCGGCTCATCAAGGCATTATAAATTGGCCGAAAGTTGCCGCGTCGGGAGTAAAAGGCGCAGTTATCCGCGCCGGGTACGGCAACAGCGCATCCCAACAGGATCGGCAGTTTGCAGGGAATATCAAAGGGGCGACCGCTGCCGGGCTGAAAGCCGCTGTTTATTGGTTTTCGTATGCGGATACCGTGGCAGACGCGCGCGCAGAGTGGGCCGCCTGCCAAAGAGTGATTGAACCGTATAAAAGTAAGATTCTTTTCGTGGCCTACGATTACGAATATGACAGCGTGCGGTATTACAAAAAGCTACACGGTGCGGCACCGGCGAATGATCTTATCAACAAAATGGTAAATACGTTTCTCAATGCGGCAAAAGCGGATGGTTACGCTGGGGCATTGTATACCAATAACGATTACCGTAAAAACATTTTTTACGCGGCGACAATGGCGGCATGGAATGTGTGGCTTGCCGATTATTCGGGCGGTCCGGATATTAAATGTTTCATGCAGCAGAACAGCAGCACCGGAAGCGTGCCCGGTATTTCCGGCAATGTGGATATGGACATCCTTTTCCAGACAGTGGGAGCAAACCCGCCGTATTCGTGCGATACGTCCGTACCGGTTACGGTTGCACGCGGCAATGCATACCAGGCGTTAATCATTTGCGACAGCGTTCCGAAAGTTGTAGCCGGAACGCCGGACGTTGTTACCGTGCTGCACCGGTATGACGACGGGAACAAGCGGTATTTTTGGTTTGTGCCTATCGGGCAACCGGGACAAGAAGCAGGAATTTACATCAACGATGGTCCGCGGCAGTTTATTATAAAAATCAAGTGAGGCGTTAACGTTGAAAGACTGGATAGTAAAATATTGGCTTAGCGCCGTATTCGGCGTTATAATGGGTGCGCTGGGGTGGGCTGTAAAACGTATGCGAACACGGCAAAAGTCGCAGGAAGCAGAGCAGACGGCTATAAAACAGGGTATGCTTGCACTGCTGCATGACCGTATTTACAGTGCTTATGCGGAATGCCTTAACAAAGGCTATGCAAGCATTGACGATATTAAAAATCTCGAATATTTGTACAAGCCGTACCATGCCTTAGGTGGCAACGGTACAGGCACGGAGCTTTACGAGCGCGTTAAGAAAATGCCGACTGAGCCGTCGCAGAGAGCAACGGCCTAAAAATAATTTTGTCCCTTATAAGGACAGGAAAGAAGGATACTTATTTATGAATCAGGTAGAAATTGTTTGTATAATTGTTGCGTCTGTTGGCGCTGTTTTCGGTGTATGCGGGTTTGTTTTCCCACTTTTATCTAAAAAAGGCGTAAACACTGAACAGATCCTTAGCAAGGTAGACTCAGGCTTAGAAATTGCAGGCAAGGCCGTTGACACAATAAAATCAATTGCGCCGGGTATCCCGTACATATCGATGGCAGACACAATTATTAAGTGCGCCGACGAGGGTACTAAAAAGGCAGAACAGCTTTACATTTCAAACAAAATTTCAGCGGACGCAAGGAAAACGGAAGCAGTTAAGCTTACAAAGGATTTACTTACAGCCGCAAAGGTGGAAATTACGCCGGAGATTGATACTATTATCGACGGCTGTGTTGAAGCGGCGGTCTTTGCTTTGCCGCAGACACACACGGAGGAAAACGACAAGCGGTATGCTGACTTAGCAGCGCAGGATAATGTGACTAAGGCTTTAAAGTCTGCAGCCGACGCGGTACAGGCTGCACAGGAAGCAATAAGTGGCACGGACGATAAAGTTACAGCAGAGACGGGAAAAGCGACGCAGGCGACGGCACAGGCGTAAAAATTAACATCAAAGTCGATGTTAAAAATTTGCGAAAACGTGTTGATTTTGTCAACTTGGTAATATGTTTTACACGGCTTTGTCAACTGAACAAGGCATAAATGATAAGAGCCGTACCGGTTAATTTCCGGTACGACTCTCTATTTTTTTTGCCCAAAAGCTATTTTTTCATAGGCTCTCTTACCTAAAATTTCAATACTCGTGCACCGATGCATATTGTCATTCGGCCCGAGACCGACATTAAACACCTGCCCGACATAATAGGCTCGCGCTTCTTTGGGTATAGCATTGATGTGGGTATATTCATAGTCGCCGTTTTCATAATTGACTTTGACTTTAATCATATTGCATTCCCTCATTCCATGTGTCGCGGCCTTTCGGAAACTCAAATTCAGCATTGACCGGCATATCGGGCTCACCATCAAAATCGTTACTGGACTTCGTAAATATGTTAGGTGCGCCTATCGGTTCTGCGTCAACATACAGGCGCCCGTTACACTCATAAACAGGTCTGTCAAAACTATCGCGGCCTTTATAATTTAATACTAATTTCTTCATGGTAATTGGCATCTTTCCTTTTCCTGCCGGCTGTGGTACAATGGCTATGCAACCGGGTTGTGTAGTAGCTTCCGGGTTTGCGTTGGCCGTTCACGTAGTTCAGACGTGGGCGGCTTTCTTGTTTTGCCATTGCCCATCAAATGCCGATAAGCAGGCAACGCCAAATCTGCGTTCCTCTATGCTCATTAACTCAAATGATTTACCCATCATCTTTTCAAGTTCTGCCTTTGCTTCTGTGTCGCCATTCGTAATGTCAATGGCTATTTGTTTTGGGCTTCTCATGCAGCTTCCTTTCAGCCCTCGTAACCTCCGGGGCGGGAATTTTGGTTACGCTTCCCGATAGTCTTTAATGCTGCCCTTGATGTAGTGCCGTCCCCGAAGCAATTCGACGGATTGCAAAATACACTCGATTCTGGCAACCGCGCATCCGCTGGAGCCGTGACTAATGAGCCGGTCGGCCACGTCATCCATCATGGGGATGTCCATACAGGTTTCGCCATAGATTTTTTTACCGTTCTCGATAGTCATAGCGTCGTAGGTAATGTTCAAGGTTTTCATAATATCCGTTTTCCTTTCTTTCTGCCCGTATGGCCGGTAGCACAGCAAACTTTGTTAATTACTTTGTACTATGGTGAGCTGAAATTCGGAACCATCTTTCATTTTTATTACCAGCCCTTTACTGATGGTAAGAATTCCTGCGTCGCTGTAGTTTTGTATACTTTCGGCATCTGCAAGAGCCGAATTAGAAACATCCCAATCGTTTGTGAGGATTCCATGTAGTGCATCTTGTATAACCTGAGCGTTCATTTTTATACTCCCTTTCGCTGTTCTCTTTTCTATGTTACTATATTACTACGATTTGCGTAATTTGTCAATACGTTTTACGTAATATATTTAACATAAATCGTAAATAAATTTTGGATTGCGTATTGATAAAATACGAATCGCGTTATATAATATAGCAAAGGAGTATAATAGCATGATAAGATTTCGATTAAAAAGGCTTTTGGCATTGAGAGAAATGACCCAAAAGCGATTGGCTGAAATTACAGGTATACGGTCTCCAACTATTTCCGCAATTTGTACGAATTCTATTAAGCAAATACCGACTGTCGTAATGGATAAAATTTGTGAAGCCCTTGACTGCCAACCAAGCGATTGGATAGAACGTGTTACATCTGATAATAAAAATCCATCCCAAAAATAAGTTTATACGCATATAAAATGCGTATAATATCATTGACATGCGTATAAAATATGCGTATAATAGTAATACAAGAAAGGGGGAGAAAAATTGACGGTTCGGGAAATCATAAAAATACTTCATAATGATGGTTGGCAAGAAGTGCCGGGCAGAACAAAAGGGTCTCATATACAACTAAAGAATCCTTTAAAGCCCGGAAAAGTAACGGTTCCGAATCATTCAGGCGATCTTCCCCTTGGAACATTACGCAGCATAAAAAAACAGGCAGGACTAAAATAAAGTTCTGTCTACAGCGAGAAGGGAGTTATACGTATGCGCAAATTATCATATTTGGCAGTCTTCGAGCCAAGCAAGGACGGGTTTGGTGTTTATTTCCCTGATTTGCCTGGCTGTATCAGCTTTGGAAAAACATTCGAGGATGCGCAACGGGAGGCTGCCGATGCACTCGGCCTGCATCTCTATGGGATGGAAAAGGACGGTGATCCTATTCCCGAACCGTCAAAAACGCCCTCGGTTGATCCGGACACTGAGTCAGGATATTTTATCTCACCTATCACTGTATACCCTGATATGGTGCGGAATGAACTTGATAACCGGCGGGTAAAAACAAATATCACATTGCCTGCATGGCTCAAGGACGCCGCCGAACAGCATGGAGTGAACTATTCGCGAATTCTTGAAACAGCACTCTTAGACTATCTTAATATACCAAACCATCAAACTTCACCTCAACAGGGCAAGAGATAAAACAATAAGATGTGAAATAATCTAAAGAATACTATTACGCTTGGGAGTAATAGTATTCCGAAAACGAGATTTTTATATCACATTTTTTATATGCTCATACTTAAAGGAGTAAGAGCATATGATAAAGATTTTACTGTCCCGCAAGCTGGGCGAGCTTCGCTGGACACAAGCCGATCTTGCGCGAGCAACCGGTATAAGGGCGGCAACTATCAATGCGCTCTATAATGAAGTAACTGATAGAGTAAGCCTTGACCATCTAAGCAGAATTTGTGAAGCATTGAACTGCGAGTTATCAGAGATAATGACATATGTTCCGAATAAAGTAAAAATGTCAAAAACACGGTTGGGAGATAAGGGAAAAGAGGTGTCAAAGAAAAATTAAGCCTTGTGATACAGTTATGATACACTCCCGAATTGAAGCCAAAAAACAATTTGTAAAATATGCAAAGTATAAATGAAATTAGGGTAAAGTTGGACTATATAAATGTAAGTGTGCCCATGTCATGTTGAGTGGGAATGATTTAAAAAGGCCGTAAAGCCCAGTAGTTATGCGGGTCTGCGGCTTATCAAGGTCCCCGATGGCAACGGTTTGGCAACACCGATTCCAAGATTCATAAAGAGAACTAACTGATTTTAACTGATCAGTTAGCTCTCTTTTATTGTAGAACGAAAACTCCCGGCTGTGCCGGGAGTTCAAAAAAAATTTGTTGATATTCTGCGCGAAGCAATCCCAAAAGGAGGGGACAGAATTACTGTAAATGTTGACAACGTCAGAACAAAAATCAGAAAAATGGAAGATAGCCTGTTTGTTGATTAAAAATTAATACGATTTTCCCCGCTGGCTGAGGCTGGCGGGGAATTTTAGTCCACATAAAAATGTCTGAAATAGTCTTTTTTAATTTTTTACAGTCTTATGTGAAAATAAAGAAATCCCGCATGAATACTGGATTTTCAGCACTCATGCGGGCTATAATTCTGGCGGAGAAAGAGAGATTTGAACTCAATTTTAATATAGTAAAATAGGCAAAAATATGTAAAAGTCCACATTTAGTCCACACTATTTATGGATAATATCTTATCAAGGCGATTTCTGGTGCTATTAATCATTTCTGGTTTGAGGCTCATATAGACTTCATGAATCATTTTCGCATTCGCATGGCCGACAATCTGAATGGCAATTGCTTCTGGAATTTCAGCTTCAGCAAGCATACAGACATACTCATGACGAAACTGGTGCGCACATACGTCTGCCGTCCAAACAGTGCGTTTTGTAATTTTTGGCACTCCGTTACGCAGATGCTTTTCAGTTGTTTCCCGTGAATTGAATGCGCCATACCATATTTTCGCCAGAATGACACCCACATACGGTTGTACTGGGAGCCAGAAAGCGGTTTCTGTCTACCGCCAAGGATATATGTTTCCGGTGGTTTGTTGCGCAATGGTTCAAGCGCCTCCCGAAGCATTTGCAACAGGGGGATCTTTCGCACTCCTGCAGGCGTTTTGGCCCCATCAAGCATATGCGGCTTATTTCCCCGCAACTCAATGTGCTTTGTGATGTGGATTGTACTGGCTTCAAAATCAATGTCTTTCATCTGGATCCCGCAGGCCTCACCTTTTCGTTCCCCAGTGCATAAGTAGACAACTGCGGGTAGTGCGTCCGAATCCATGTGATGATCTTTTACAATTTTGACCTGATCTGTTGTAGGTGGCTCTCGTTTGCCTTTCCGGAGCCCATGTGGTACTGTCACAAGTTCGGCTGCATTATGGTCTCCATGCCATTTGGGACTACTTATCCAGGTCTGAAATATTGCGTTGAGCACTGTTTTCTGGTTGAGGACCGTTGTACGCGCCATACTGGAGAGGGATTTCAGGAATTCGGCTATTTCATAAGGTTCAATTTCTTTAATTCGACGGTTGCCGAAACGCTCTTTTGCCCGGCGAATTGCAGGAAGATAGACTTTTTGAGTGCCGTATTTCATATTATAAACGTTTTCTTCATAAGCATCTGCAACTTCTTCAAATAAGGGACCCTTGTCCTTTTCCTCCTGTTCAGTTTCTGCGGCTCCCAGTGCTGCATTGCGTTTTCTCCAGACTTCTTCTGGGTCTTTGGAAGAGAACCAACGACGTTTTCCATCAATGATTTCGGCACGTTCCCAGACACCATTTTTCTTCTGGCGTAGGCCATCCGTGATTTTGCTTTTTGGCATAACAAACCTCATATAGCATTTTAAAAAAGCCGCTCTCGTATTCGGAGCAAAAAGGCTTTTATTAAATTGCGTTATAGACCGGATATAATGAATTGTTGATTAAAGGACTATATTTGGAAAGAAGTTCTTTTTCTTCTTGCCCGTAAAAGTAGCTATATTTATGATTCAAAGTATTAATTCGTTTGCAAGCTGCCTCAAATGATACGTCAAATAAATCGCACAGTTCCTCCGCACCTATGCCGTTATTTCTTCTAGCTAAATATAAAATTACAACCTCTGGCATTAGCAATTGAGTAGCAAAAAAGTGTGCCTCAATTTCTTGCTGAGGGCCATCACTTTTGTGATCTAAGTAAATATGTCCCACTTCATGTGCCAAGGTCCAATTCAAACGTTCCCTATTGCCTATTTCGTCATTATACAAAACAATATAAATAATTGAGCAATTCTTTATTCTTTCTAAAGTAAACCCATCTTTTAAGGCTCCATTGCAAATACCGATGAATTCTGATAATGAAGCATTAGTAACTTTACAATAATTTTGGATAGAATCGAAAAATATTTTTTTATCATAAACTAATGATCTAACATCTATGCGCAAACTATGAATATTTTGCTTAAGCAATAATCTTGTGGCCGCTTTTTCGCATTTATCAAAGTCAGGTTTCAACGATTAAGTTCCTCCTCAGAGACACCTTTGGCCTTCAAATAAAGATCAATGTTATCTTCAAAATTTTTGATTATCCGTTCACGCTGTTCATCGGGAATATCTGCTGCTCTTCTGGCAAGAAGCAATACTTTTCTTTCTGTACTATTTTGGGCTGTCATTTCGTTCGTAGTTTGAATGCCTTGCAAATAATCGGAAGAAACACCAAAATATTGTGATATTTTTCCAATATATTTAATATAAGATTTTGATTTTCCACTTTTCCAATCTGTAATCACCTGTTTATTAACTCCCAAGTAATCGGCAAGAGCTTGTTGTTCGACCCCCCTTTCGTTTAAAAGAGATAAGATTTTATCAAGCGTGTTCATAATTACATCCTCTCAAAATTTCAAAATACGCTTGACAGTAAGTAAAATACTTGCTATAATGTGTTTAACAAGTGACAGACAAGTAAATTACATACTGAAATTACCGTTTAAAATGCTACTTTAAGCGGGCGTAATATTCATTTCTTCCTTACAGTAAGTAATAATACTATTATATCACTTATTTGTCAATAGTATGACAAATAAAAATCTTGAAAGGAGGAAAATTACTTGCGAAAACAGCATATGCTTACACCTTTTGGTAAAGCTGTAAAAATTAAATTGGCCGTTGACGACCAAACAATAACCAGCCTTGGCGACAAGATTCGCGCAAAAGGAATAACTTGCTATGATGAGCAAATTTCAAAGTGCCTGCGCGGAACGCTACATAATGAAAAAATCTTGAATGCAATTTCAGAAATTATGGAGATAGAAAGGAAAACAGTATGAACAAAATTATCCCGTTCGATTATCACGGCAACGAAGTCCGTAGCCTCATGATTAACAATGAGCCGTGGTTTGTGGCAAAAGATGTGTGCAACGTTCTTGAACTCGGAGACACTTCCAAATCGATTGCCCGACTTGATGATGATGAAAAGGGTACGAATTCAATTCCCACCCTTGGCGGTTCGCAGGAAATGTCAATCGTTTCCGAATCCGGCCTTTACAGTCTGACACTCGGGAGCAAAAAACCAGAAGCAAAGCCGTTCAAGCGTTGGATAACGCATGACGTTCTTCCCACTCTCCGCAAAACCGGTGCATATTCTATCAGTGGCTATGCTCCAAAAGCAACGTCCCTCGGTGAGGTTGCATCTTTTCTGAAAGTTATGCGGTCCATCATGAAAGAGAACGGACAGTTGCCGGAAAAAATAGCGGAAATGGCAGAACTCCTATGCAGACAGTTCAACATCAAAATTCCGGAGAACTTTGTAAAGCATAACCCATTTGAGCAGACAAGCCTGTTTAACATTACTGCAAATATTGTTTTGCCGTCTCTTTCCCCAGGCAAAACAGCAAAAAGCGGTGATTCGGATGCCTCGTGAAAAAGAACTCTATTGTGACACGCTTGAACGCATCCGCAAACGCGCAGACGAAAAATTTCCGGACAAGCTACTCTATAACCAGCAAGAGGCGGCAAAAATTATGGGCGTGTCAACTAAGACGTTGCAGCGCAAAGGTCTGAGCGAATTCATCACCGCCGAACAGCTTGCCCGGGAATTTGCCTAACAGAAAGAGGTGATCACAATGCCCGGCATTGATATCCAGCTTGCCGTCGAAAAGGCGACGCCGAAGAAACCGATCCTAGAAGAATCGGATGGCAAAGTTACAGCCGGAAATGTCCATTACTGCAAGGGTGTTACAGTGGTCCGCTGCCCGCGCTGCGGAACAATCCTAACGCGGTCGCATCATTACTGCTGGAACTGCGGACAGAAATTAGAGTGGGAGGAGGGAAAGTGATGGAAGAACTGAAAGCG
>ENA-UOOK01002005-UOOK01002005.1-fermentation-metagenome-genome-assembly--contig:-NODE-2005-length-25758-cov-7.918414_pt1 | contig 25758 bp, 19 predicted proteins | sample MGYA00245777_ERZ724023 | MGnify/ENA primary metagenome ERZ724023 (study PRJEB28704, sample SAMN03018312) | fermentation metagenome | biome: anthropogenic terrestrial biome; feature: soil; material... | reverse complement strand
CATACAGTTGGGTGAAACGCCGGATAGGGTATTCTGTGTAGGTGCTGTGGGAATTGAAAACATTTTGCAGGAGCAATTGTTGAGCAAAAGTGAGTTGGAAGAATCAATTGGCTTTGTATTGGACAAACCTTATGCAGTGATTACATTTCATCCTGTTACACTGGAAGGAGATAGTTCCGGTGAGCAGTTCCAGGGGTTACTTGATGTTTGCAGCCGTCACCCTGAAATGAAGTTTATATTCAGTAAGGCAAATGCTGACGCTCATGGGCGAATAATTAACCAGATGATAGAAGATTATGTCCAGTGCAATGATAATGCCGTTGCATATGCTTCATTGGGGATGGTGCGATACTTAAGTGCTGTTAAATATAGCGCAATGGTTATGGGAAACTCATCAAGTGGGTTGGTAGAAGCACCAAGTTTTAGAGTGCCGACCATAAATATCGGTGACCGGCAAAAAGGCAGAATACAAGCCGACAGTGTAATTAATTGTAAACCTGCATTTGAAGAGATTGAAAAAGCGACCAGGTCAGATGTGGTTGAAAGATTACTCAGGCTGATAAGGTTCCGCAATGAATATCCTGCATTTGATGGTAATTTTAGTATTGATATTAAAAAATCAAACCTGGGAATGACCTGGGAGAAAAATGATTTCAAATGCCATTTAAATGTTGACCTCGGGGACTATTCAACAAATATTTCATACCTCGATAATGTCGGTAAAATTGTATTTTATCAAGTTTAACCATTAGTAATCCTATAGATATGGAGAATCCAACAGAGAAGGCAAAAGGCACCGGAACGTGGACCATTAAAGTTCTGACCTATTTGATGTTCATGATGTTTGCAATGACCACTGATGCGGTAGGTGTCATAATCCCGGAAGTAATGAAGCAATTCAGTCTCAGTATGACTGCAGCCGGGCTGATGCATTATGCCCCCATGGTCGCAATTGCATTGGGAGGTTTGTTTTTCGGGTTTGTTGCAGACAAGCTCGGCCGTAAGAAAACAATAATTATTGGCCTGAGTATTTTTGCATTCAACTCCTATTTATATAGTCGACCCTTAACAAGTCTTGTTTTTCAATAATTCCGTACAGTAGTATATTTTACCGACCAGTTGCCGGTCAGTAAATCCAGGACAAAATAAATGGCATCCCGGATCTGCCTTAATCTTTTCATCATATTGAAGGCAACTGCAGCCATAATAGTATTAATCATGTCGCCTTCAACGCCCTTGAGATAGTTCCTTAGCATCCGATAATCACTCTTGAGATGTCCGATCACCGGTTCAACAGCAGCCCTTCGCCTGAACCTTGCTCTGTCCCTGATTTTCTCATAGGCTGTTTTGCCTTTGCCTGTACCCGGCATCATGATCTCTACCCCAAGAATGGTCTTGCGTCCTTTATAACCTCTGTCAACCAATGCAACCTTCGGCAACCTGCCCATCAGATCTGACACCTGCTCCAGCTGAGGCTGCAGTGTATGACCGTCATATGGATTACCTTCAAAAGCCATGGCCCCAAGTATAATGCCGCTGTTCTTTGTGATCACAAAGCCACTCTTGTTTCCAAATTCATATTTCTTATGATCCTTACCCTTGGAGATACAGCTTACCTCCGGTGCATGAAAGCTATAGATCTTATTCTTGCTGTCTCGCTTTTGACCCAGTACCCGGTAGTATAGCCATAACTGCTCATCATATGCCTCAAGCCGCTCTTTATCATCAAGTCCCCTCTCTACATCCCTTACCAGGCGTCCGGCAATGGTCTTTATCTTTCGGGCTGCAGCCATTGCCTTTCTCTTCCGTTTGGGATGCTCCCGGAACCGCTGATCGATCATCAGCTGACCAAGAGTGCGACTGTAACTCTGACGTAAGGCAATGTCTTCTTTCTCAGCTATCTTCCAGCAGCCCTCTATGATCTTCTTATGAAGCTTGGCATCCGTTGGATAGGTAATATTCTTCTCCTGGACTGTAGTGTCAATGAGTACTTCTTTCTCTTCTACTTCCTTCTTTTCAAAGAGACTGATACTGAGTTTCAATAACTTCTCCGCTCCGTCAGTGCCAAGACGCTTACGAAAGTGCACAAATTCACTCGGATCAAATGGCTTATCATATTGAAAATAGGTTTCACCACAGAAGTATTGCCAGTAAACATTCTCGACCCACCGATCAACAAATGCTTCATCCGACAAACCAAACATTTGTTTCAGGAGCATGCAGCCGACCATCTTACGAACCGGTACTGCCGGGCGACCCATATCAGCATAATAAGGCGCAAAGTCCTTCTCAATTGATTTCCAGTCAATTCGCTGAGCCAACTCGACTAACTCATGCTTCATGTTTATCACATTCACCAACGGGATCCGGAATACGTTCAACTGGGGATTCTCTTCTGTTTTGCCTATCATTTTGCAAGCTTTTTAACGAATCTACCAAAAAGCCTGCAATCTGACAAACATTAATATTAACTTATATCATTAGTTATCAACAATATAGACACTTTATAAGGGTCGACGACTTAATCATAATCTCTGAAATTAATCACTAAGCTTATTTCGCAGAATTGCGAACCGGAAAATAAGGGCAATGCCCAATTAATATGACCACACTTCATGTGCCAGAGGGAACTGATTAAGTTCCTTCTTATACTCTCTCCACTGTGGCATGGTTTTATCCATTATAGCTACAAACCGTTCCGTATGGTTTCTTTCAAGGATATGAACAATTTCGTGCACAATGATGTATTCAAGACACCTTTCAGGTTTCTTCGCCAGTTCCAGATTCAGCCATATTCGTTTTGCTTCCCGGTTACATGTACCCCACTTCGTTTTCATCTTTTTAACTTCCCATTGAACGCCATCCACTCCGATAACCTTCTGCCATTCTTCAATTAATGCCGGAATTTGTTCTTTCAGGGTTTTCCTATACCAGTTCGTCAGTACATTTTCACGCTGTTCTTTCGTATAGTCTGGTTTTACGAGAAGTTCTATGTATTTTTTATTCTTTATTGAAACTTTCGGATTTCCGGTGTGATGAACAACATTCAGAATGTAACGCTGACCGTTGAAGTAATGACTCTCCCCTGATATATACTTTCTTTCCGGCTGTCGCTGCTGGTTCTTGTATTTTGCCTGATTCTTCTTAATCCACGACATTTTTGAAATGGCGAATAAACTGACCGCTTCATCGTCAACATTCAAAGGTGTGGCAATCCTGACCCTGCCTTCGGGTGGGTAAACAGCCAGATGAAGGTTCTTGATGGCTTTTCGCACCACATCAATGGGTATTCCGTTGACAACGATTTGATGCATTTTAATAATCAGGTTGGTTCTTAATGATTTCGAAAATTTGTTTCAGTTTTTCCTCGTCTTTGATATGTTTCTTAATGGCGAACAGAACCTCTTTCTCCTTTATCCTGTTGCCGCGCCAGTCGTCTTTTTTCGTATAAATGACCTCATAATCCAGAACCATTGCAAGCTCTTCATCTTGGTCAAGATTGTCATAAAGTGCCCGTTTGGCTCTTGTATCGAGGGTTTTTGGGTATTTTGTCTCGTTGGGTCGTTTTATCTGCCGGGTCAATTCTACAATCATCGCCAGATATTCTTCATATTCCAATGCTTCCTGCCGTCTTTGTGCAATCAGTTCATCCAGAAGTTGCGACATGTTCTCGTAGTACCGGGGATTTATAGGTCGTTCATCATGGATAACTTTGCGCAGGTTGTTTTCGATAGTCTCTGCTACTGCATGTCTGTTCCTTCGAATACCGGAAGGCAGTTTTTCAATCGCATTTTCTCCTCTTTCTACAATCAGTTCAACCAGCGACATATCATCGAACGAACTGATTACTTTGCTCTCTTCTGCACTGATGTAAGTGTCAATCAGATGCCGCATGGCAGGTTCATAAGCCTTGAGGTCTATATAATCGGCACTTGCAAGTTTAACCTCTGCTCTGGCATGTTCGTAATGACGCACTTCTTTCAGGATATTTTCGGCATCGGCAGATGTGTATCCTGCTTCTTCCATTTCATTTGCAATTGCTGCATACGCTCTTACAAGATGTGATACCTGCTTGTAGAAAGCAAGACGTTTTTGTTCATTGCGCTTTATCTCTTCCTTGTCTTCAATGTTCTCAGCACAGAAATACCTGATATAATCAATGGTCTCTTTGGGCATCCTGACAGGTTCGCACAGGGTACGTATGCTCTCCTGTGCATCATCCAGTAATTCTTTTGCTTTCTGAAGCCTGTCGGAGAGCAATCCGGCAACATCTTCTTTGTCATAACCCTCAAGTGCACCCGAAGTGTAATCTTTTACAGATGATTCAAGACTCTTGAACAGGTCTTTGTAATCGATGATGTAACCGTAATCCTTATCATCACCATCGAGTCTGTTCACCCTGCATATTGCCTGAAAGAGACCGTGGTCTTGCATTTTCTTGTCGATGTACAGGTAGGTTGCCGAAGGAGCATCGAATCCGGTAAGCAGTTTATCAACCACAATAAGAAGTTTCAATTGACCCGGTTCGTTTACAAAGGATTTCTTTGCTTCATCTTCAAACACCTCTGGTGATTTCCCTTGGAGCATGCGCTGATAAACCTCGTATTTCTTCAGTTTATCGGTGATGCTCTCCTCATCGATACTCTCTCCCCGTATATCGTTAATGGTGGGAACGTAAGAGGTAACAATGGCGCATTTCTTCAACCCAGCACTCTGGAATAATTCGTAGTACTTACATGCTTCATAAATGCTGCCGGAAACCAGCATCGCATTGCCATGACCACTCTCCAGACGGTCTTTGGTTTCCATATCCAGCATAACATCTGCTACTATTTTTTCAAGCCGTGACTGACTGCTCAGTATGGTCTGCATTGTGCCCCATTTCTGTTTCAGTTGCATCTTGGCATAATCCGTCAAACCCCTTGTCTTGGCTTCAAACCAGCGGTCGATTTTATCCTGCGAGGTAATTCGCTGGTCAACATCCCTTGCTTCATAGCGCAGGTCAAGTATCACATTATCTTTTACGGCTTCGTCAAATTTGTAGGTATGGATGTAACTTCCAAAGATTTCGATGCTTCTCTGTTTGTCCGCTTTCAGCAAGGGTGTCCCGGTGAAACCAATGAACATGGCATCGGGAAGAATTTTCTTCATGGCTTTGTGCAGTTCACCTGATTGTGTACGGTGACATTCATCCACATAGACATAAATATCTCCTTTGGCACTGAAATCATGGGGAAGGTATCGGGAGATGTCTTCAATGAACCCTTCATAGTCGGCTTCCTCTTTGTTTCCGAATTTGTGTATCAGCGAACACATCAGCCATGGCAGCGAGAGATTAAGTTTTTCAACTAAGTCCCTTCCGCTTGTAGTTCGATGAATCTGTTCGTCAACTCCTTTGAACACCTTTTCGATTTGCTTGTCCAGTTCATCCCGGTCTGTAATTATAAGCACTCTGGCATCCTGAATGTTTTCCCGTATCCACTTGGTCAGCCAGACCATAATCATGCTTTTACCGCTTCCCTGCGTATGCCAGATGATGCCACCTTCCCGTTCCCTTACACGTTTTTGCAATGCTTTAACCCCGAAATACTGATTGTGACGGCATATTTTCTTTATTCCGGCATCAAACACTATGAAGTCATGAATAAGTTCCAGAAATCGCTCTTTATTGCACATCTGGAGCAAATGGCGGTCAAGTAGATTCGCAACATCACTCTCTTCTTTCCATTTCAGGTAAAACTTCTCCGGGGTGTTGATAACACCATACCTGACACCTTCTGTATCGTTTCCTGCCATTACCAGTTGTACTGTGGCAAAGAATGGCATGATAAACATGCTTTTCTGGTTGTCGAGATTCTGCCGGATGCCTTCAGAGACCGAAACCGTACTCCGTTTTAATTCCAATACTCCCAGAGCAATGCCATTAACGTAGATTACTATATCAGGACGTTTCCTGTTTTCTCCCTTGATGGATACCTCTTCAGCAATGGCAAAATGATTGTTTTGCGGATTTTCCCAATCAATTAACCTTACGGTCTGAGTGTTTTCACCCACATCTTCCCTGACCTTTGCACCATACCGTAAAATCGTATATACATCCTTGTTGATACCATACAGGTTTTTGTTCTGAACCCCGGCAACCTTCTTCAGTTCATATATGGCTTTTTTTATGAGAGTCTGGGTATAACCATTTTCCTGAAGATAATTTGAGAGCAAACCCTCTTCAATATTGCTGTTATCCGGACGGTCATGCCAGTTGCCCAGATATGTGTAATTCAAACCATCAGGCTTGGTGAACAGGGCAATGACCCTGTCCTGTGTAATGCGTTCTATATCACCTACGGGACTCATACCAATCGTATTTTACCGGTTAATAATTTCTGCATCATGCCTTGTTTAATTAACTGATACTTATTCATTTGTTTTTCCAAACCCGATAGTTCTTCGTCAATATCAATCAGAATATTTGCAATTGCATCTTGTTCAGTTACTTCTTGTGGAAAAACTAATTCCAATGGCTTTAGATGTTCTGGATAAACATGTGGCTGCGCACCACCAGTTTGTAGTTTAAATATCTTCTTTTGGAATAATTGAAGAAGGAAAAATATATACACAATATTAAATGTCCCCTTTTCTTCAATTGTGGAGCAATCAGATGCAAAAATTGGGTTTCTATGGAAAGAAACATACCCGGCATTTGCGCCTGAAGCACTGATTGTAATCGTATTTTTTCCTCTATTAGGTCTATTATGAAAATATGACGGGTTAATTCCACCTGCAATTACCGGAAATTCACCACCAGCCGCAGTTTTTTCTGTAATGAGTTGTCCCTTTCTTATATCACAGATATCACCAAGTTTAATTTTCATCCACTCCCCATTAAACCCAGCCAACCTCTTTCTTCCCGTCAACAACTCCTGCATCACTCCCTGCTTGATGTTTCGTTTCTTGGCGATGAGTTTTTCAAGATTTTCAATAAGCGCATTGGTATCGGAAAGGGCAGTTGCAATGGCGGTTTGTTCAGTTTTAGTGGCTGGGAGAATAATTGGTAGTTTTCGTGCGATTTTTCCTGTATAACTTTGTTGCTTTGTTCCCTGACAGTACCTTATTGCGAGAGGCTTCCCTTTCCAAACATAATAATGATACAAATAATTGACATCTAAGTTCTCCAGTGGGAATAATGCCATACATGACTGATTAGTCGTAGCATTAACGCCAGTTATTGCGCAACTACCCCTTGTTCCTTCTGCCTCTAACCCTGTAATTGCAAAAAGGAAAGTGCCTTTCGGCAAAATCTTCAAATTGGTATTTCTTACCGCTTCTTCAGTGATTTTTTCAATTGTATCGGTAATGACGTTATATTCGAGTTCACCGCTGGTTATCCAATAAATATGACCTTTGTAATATTCAGGACGTCCACGATAGGGTGTTGCTCCACTGAAGAAACCAGTCATTACATCCTGAAATTCTTTTATTTGCCAATCACTTGGAATTAGACCGAACTCAGTTGGTTTATATTCTTTTAGTGTTATTTCCATTGGATGCTATTTATCCGAGTTTGAAGTTTTCTTAGTCTTTCAATCAGGTCACTAAAAGGTAGTGCTGCACCATATATCATGTTCTCCTTCATTTCATTGTAATCTGCTTCCCAATCCGGGAATACACTAACAGGAGGGATGAATATAATCTTATCGGGACTATGATTGACAAAATCAACACCTGAAATACGGCTGAATTTGCTGCGGTGCATTACAATGGTGTTGTATAAAACAGCATCTTTAAGAGCAGTCTCTGAAAATTCTGTCCGGCTCAGTATTTCAATATCGTATAAGTGTCTGCTTAATCCTTCTACCCGTCTTTTGTCTTCTGGTTTCTGAAACTCCTCATGCAACAGGAATATCTTTTCCAGAAAAGTCCGTTCGGGATTTACGGTTGGAATGGTTATCGGTTTGTCACTATATGGTTGTCCGGGATAGTTTTCAGCGACCATGGTCACAAATGACCTGTCAGTAAAAGGTTCTTGTAATGAACGGCTGCCCACTTCCACCAGTACGCCCGGCTTCAGGTAGGTATCCTTCTCCGTGAGTTTTGAGTAATAGACCTCAATTACCATGGGGTCTTGGTCGTGGTTCGGCACTTCCCTGTACTTAATTGTAACCTCTGTAAAACCAACCTCAGCGAACTTCTTTTGAAGTTCGGGAGTAAACGTTTCAGTAAGATATTCATACGATTTTCTCCTCAACCTGCGAACATCAGCGTTTTGCAGTTCACCCGAAAAGCCAAGATATTCCCTGTCCAATGCCAAATCAATATCTTCCGAAAATCGTTGAATTAAGTTCCACCCCTTGCTCAGGGAAGTTCCGCCTTTAAAAACGAGTGACCCGGCACAATCCATATTATAGATGACAGCAAGCGTATGCACCACCCACCAGTCCTTTTCCACAGCAAACGGAAGCAAACCACGACTTCTGCCTGTTTCGGTGAATATTCTGAGTTTGGTTTCATCCGGCAGTTTAAACCATTCCTTCAAATGTGAAAAGTCTTGTAAGGGTTGCTGCATCAATCAGGGTTTTAAAAGTTTTCTAATCCATTCCGGTGCAATCTTCAAATCGTGCTGCAGGTGAAACGGCTTCTCCTGTTTCAACAGTTCCCTGATTCTTCGTAGTTCATCTTCAGTTACCTTATCCTTGCCTATGGTTTTCAGTGCCTGAATAACCAGTTTGCTTGTATCACCAATGGCAGAGAGGTTTCTGGCACTTGCCCGTTTGAAGGTGATGGTTTGTTTTCCAACCTTAATTTTCCGTGCCGTGCTGTCGGTATAATACACCACATTCATCGGCACTTGGGTGGTAAGACCCAGTTTATAGAGTGCATAACTGCCGGTAGGTACAATCCGTGCTTTATCACGCTTACGGATGGCTTCAGCAATTTCTTCAATATCGGGCAATACGATACCCAATACCCTATCTTTTTCCGGACGCACGTAAATTCCGGTAGCCACACGATGGAGTTGCCCGGATTCCATCAATCGAACCAGAGCCTTTCCTACCGTTTTTGCACTTCCGAAGTCAGAAAAATGCTCAGGAAAAAAGAGCGAACCCCTCTTGGCTTTTCTTATTTTCCTAAGTATCAGTTCTTCAATGCTTATTGTCATGTTTATTGCAATATATTGCCGTAAATTAAGCAAATATTTTCGTCAAAAACTAAAATCGAAACCCATTTTTACAAGATGCTCACGAACTTTGGTTTCATATTCGGTTACTTTTCCGGAAATATCCGACAGCGTGTTCTCGTAACGCTCTGACAGTTCTTTAATGCGCTGAGAGAGTCTCTGGCAAATACGTTCCACCTCTGTTTTAATCTCCTGTTCAATGGTTGTCATCCATTTATCGTCCACCAAGAGTACTTTTATTTCTTCCTGTGTGAGGTTTTTGTATTTCTCCAGCAGTTTTTTATCCAGTAAAACTTCCGATTCTTTTATTTTTTTCCCCAGTGCAGCCTCAGCCTCTGACAACTCAAGATACTTCTGAAGAACTTCCAGTTCATCGGCATAGTCCTCATCACCCGTTATCTCTTTCATCCGCTTCTGAACCCCTGCCTTTGTGACTTTATCCTTATCGTTTTTCGCATCAGCAAGGAGACCTTCCTCTCTGCCATGTTCTTCTTCCAGTTCAACAAGTTGATGCTTTATGGTATCCCGGTCGGTTTCAAGTTTTTCGAGATGCTCCTGTTCGGATTGGAAAAATTTGTCGATAACAAGATTCTTTGGCAGCAAATCACAAGTCCATGTCTTTTTCTTTTCATCCATTGAAATAATCGCTTTCCAACCTTCATCAGCAATCTGGTACACATCATCCTGCATGATGGTTTTCCAGTAATTCAACAGGGTCTGATAGATGTCAAATTTATCAAGAAGCGGAATCTCAGAGAACTTAATTAAAAGGTCTTCCGACAAGTACCAGATGGTTTCTTTAGGTTTAACACCTGCTTCAATCTGTTTAAGATACGGAACATGCTTTTCACGCCATGCTGCAACAACCTCATCAACCTTCGAAGAATAGGATTTGAAATCCGGATGCTCAACAATGGTTCTCTTCAACATCGCAGGTTCAATCAGCAGGTTGTAGAACCCGCTACGTGCAGCATGCTTGAAAAGAGTTTGTTTCAACGTTGGAAATGCATTCCAGTATTTGTTCAGATTATGCACATCCTTTTCGGGGATACCCCCCAGAAGATGTGCTTCTATGTTGTGGATATCTTCCTCTTCTTCATCCTGAGTGTTAATATACCTTGGAATGTTCAGGTTAAAATCGTTTTTCGGGTCGCTTATTTCACTTAAAAGAACCATGCGGCTGTATTTAGGTACTTCTAACTGATTATTGAACACGTCAACGATTTTATGAATATCCTGTTCCCTCAGCCGGTTCTTGTTGCCGTCTTTCATAAATTCTTTACTGGCATCAATCATGAAAATACCGGTACGGTTACCTGCATTCTCTTTATCAAGAACGATAATGCATGCCGGTATACCAGTTCCATAGAACAGGTTGGTGGGTAATCCGATAATTCCCTTAATATAACCACGTTTAATGATGTTTTTGCGAATCTGACCCTCTGCTCCACCCCGGAACAAAACCCCGTGAGGAAGGATGATTGCTCCTTTTCCGGTACTTTTAAGCGACTTTAACATGTGAAGAAGAAAAGCATAGTCACCATTCTTCTTTGGCGGAATTCCGTCTTCAAACCTGCTGTATTCATCATTGGAAGGGTCAAATCCGTTGCTCCATGCCTTTGTGCTGAACGGGGGATTGGCAACACAGAAATCAAAGGTTTTTAGTCTCCCATCAGGGTTCTTGAAATGTGGTTTTGAAAGGGTGTTATCCTGCCAGATTACGGCTGAAGGGTTATCGTGGAGAATCATGTTCATCTTTGCCAAAGCGGCTGTTGCATTATCCATCTCCTGTCCATAGATGGTTACGCCACGCTCGCTTTCATCTGCCGCCTTCAGAAGCAAAGACCCGCTACCGCAGGTCATATCGTAAATTGTCTGGTCTTGACTTCTTGCTTTGCTTATGCCTATGACCTTTGCCATCACCCTTGAAACCTCTGCCGGAGTATAGAACTGTCCCTTGCTTTTACCGGATTCAGTAGCAAAATTGCGCATCAGGTACTCGTAGGCATCGCCCAGAAGGTCATCGCCATCTGCCCTGTTTTTGCTGAAATTCAGGCTGGGATGCTCAAAAATGCCGATAAGGTTTGACAACCGGTCTTGTTTTTCTTTTCCTTTTCCAAGTTTATCGTCATCATCAAAGTCAGCAACATCAATTACACCTTTCAACTCATTTACTTCGGCAAGATTTGCAATGATTGTGTTAATACCTTCACCGATATCCTTGCTGCCCTTCAGAGCGACCATTTCCCTGAAACTACCCCCCTTGGGTATCTCAATCAGAGCATCTTCTTTCCCTTCATACCTATCGGAAACATATTTCATGAACAGTAAAACCAACACGTAATCTTTATACTGGGAAGCATCCATGCCACCACGCAGTTCATCGCAACTCTTCCACAGGGATGAATAGAGTTCACTTTTTTTAATTGCCATATGTAATTGATTATTTTTTAATTATTTACCAAACAAATAAACACGTAATGATTTGATTCAATATCATCAACTACATGATTTACACGGGCATTGTCCCATATTTCGCCATTTTTTAATAAAGTACTCACAAATTTAATAGTAATATTTTACTTTTCTTAGGTAATTTGTTATTATATTTGAAGTAAAATATTACTTCAATGTCAGTTGAATTAAAACAAAACTTATCCGCCATTCTCAGGGCACTTGAAGAGAGGGGGATGAAGACAACCAACATTGCAAAATCAATGGGATATACGACAACATCCCAATTGCATAGTATAATAGATGGAGATAGTCTTGTTTCCACCAAAGCAATCATCAGCATGATTGAAAACTTAAATGTCAATCCCAACTACCTGTTTCTTAGCAAGGGTGCAATGTTTTTAACTGATGAAGATGAAATAGAAGAACTCCGGAAGAAGGTTCATGAATTGGAGCATAACCACAGCGAAGCGGTAAAGACTGTTTTTGCTTTAAATGAAATTATTCAGAAGCTCGAAAAAAGAAACGCTGATTTAATAGACTTGACCAGCGCAGCAATAAAATATCACAAAGGACAAAAGCAGGACGAAACTGAAAACACAACAGACAATAGTTTTATTGATAATCGCCAAGAACTTATGAAAAAACTCAATATGACAGGTGTAGATGATATTTTAAAGCAAGGAGCAAAAGAAGAAGAGATTCTACATTCACAAAAGAAGTCAAAAAAGTAAATTGTTACTTAAAATGGGATTACACAGGCTTAAAAAGTAAATAATTACTTGAGAGTATAAATTTTTTTGTGTAAACACAAAAATTTGAAATTTAATTCAGTCTGCATCTGTTATCAAAAATAGTTAAAAATTGATGAAGGATAATGCCCCAGTTTTGGATGGGCATATCCCACTTTTTCTCAATGTTTGTAATAGCCAGATAAACAGCTTTTAGCACGGCATTGTCATCAATAAATTGAACCTTGCTTTTTGTATATTTTCTTATTCCCCGGTTTAAGTTTTCAATAGTATTTGTGGTGTAAATTATCTTCCTGATTTCCAATGGGTAATTAAAATATTGCGTCAGATTTTCCCAGTTATTCTGCCAGGATTGGATGGCATATTTATATTTTGTCCCCCATTTCTGATCCATTGCAAGCAAGGCTTTTTCGGCATTTTCCACATTCGTGGCAGCGTAGATGTTTTTAAGATCAGCACAAAACGCTTTCCGGTCTTTCCAGACTACAAATTTACAGCTGTTCCTTATCTGGTGAACAATACAGAGCTGGGTGATGGCATTCGGGAACACTCCTTTGATAGCCTGGGTAAAACCGGTGAGGTTGTCCGTACAGGCAATCAAGATATCATCTACACCACGGGCTTTTAGATCAGTAAGCACGGTCAGCCAAAATGCTGCTGACTCGTTCTCGGCGATCCACATGCCCAGCACTTCTTTTAAACCGTCATTTTTCAGCCCGATTACGATGAAAATGCACTTGTTGATGTATTTACCGTTTTGTCTTACTTTTAATACGATACCGTCCATCCAGAGGACAAAATAGACCTGCTCTAAGGGACGGTTTTGCCATTCTTTTACATGTTCAATAATGCGGTTTGTGACGTTAGAAATAGTGCCTTCACTTACATCTACACCATAAATCTCTTTAACCTGGGAGCTAATGTCAGAGGTTGTCATTCCCCGGCTGTACATGCCTGTAATGGCTTCTTCGAGCTTTTCGCTCATGCGCTGGCCCTTAGGAATAATTTGGGGTTCAAATTCGCTGTTTCGGTCCCTGGGTATGTTGAGAACCATGTCCCCCAGGTTTTCAGTCTTGACTTTTTTGTTGTAGAATCCGTTGCGGCTATTTCCGCTACCATAGCCTTCTTTACTGTGCTTTTCATAGCCCAGGTGCGCTTCCAGTTCAGCTTTTAGCATTTCCTCGACGCCCTGTTTGAAAAGATCATTGAAAAATGAATGAAATTCTTCCTTGCTTTTAAATTGTTTGAAAAAATCTTTTGGAAAGTTCTCTGTTGCACTCATAATTTGAAAGGTTTAAGGTTTACAAATATATCAATGCCCTGCTTCATTTCGCTCCGGCTACGCCTCCGCTTCATTTCGCAGGGCATTGACACCGATTTAATTATTATGAGTGTTTACACAATCTTTTTTATACTACCTCAAAAAATAAACATTTCAATTACAGATGTCCCTCTAAACGAATTTCTGAGGGCAGTCGCAAATAACTCAGGCCTTAATATGGATATAGATCCGTCATTATCTGTTAAGGTCTCAAATAACTTTTCAGACGTTAATGTTTCTGATGTACTTATCTTCCTGAGCAGACAGTTCAGAATTGATATATCTGTAATAAACAATATATTCCTTCTACGTCAGTTGCCTGTAATTATCCAGGAACCCCTCTGCTATGTTCAATACAACGACACTACAAATAGGGTCACTGTGGAGGCAGAAGGCGTTATACTATCAACATTCCTTAAAAAACTTACGCTTTCAACCGGAAGGAACGTAATACCTGCACAGGATGTGTCGCAGATTAAAGTTAATTCCTTTATACTTTCTATGCCATTTGATGATGCTATAGATAAGATGGCATTCTCAAATGGACTCATATCGAGAAAAACAGATGATGGTTTTGTAATTATTGAGAAAAAACCTGTCGAGAAACAAGAAATACAGACTCAAAAGCCAAACTCAGGATCACAAATTGGTTCGAGATCAGATAAAGGGAACTCAAATGCCTTCATTAATATAAAAACTTTTGGAGAGGACAGTCTTACTCTCGTTGCTGAAGGAGCTCAACTTATTGACGTAATTAGGATTTTGGCAGAAAAATGTGGAAAGAGCTATATCCTCTTCACAGATAGTAAGAATGAGATAAATGCTCAAATCACAGGCAATAGCTTTGATGATATAATCACCTCTCTTATTATTGGATCAGATCTTACTATAAGCACTATTAATAGTATAAGCATAATAGGAGCGAGGAAATCATCAGACTTAATGACACAGAAAATTATCCAACTAAAATACAGAAGTGTTGATAGTCTGGTTTACGCATTACCCAAGGACTTACTAGACCAGGTTCAAGTAAGGCCTTTTGTGGAATTAAACAGTGTGTTCCTAAGCGGCCCACAGGAAAGAGTCTCAACAGCAGAGAGTTTTATTAAAGCAATAGATCAACTAGTGCCAGTAATTTCCATTGAGCTTTTAATAATTGATTATAGCACTTCCTTTACGACGAGTACAGGTATTGAAGCAGGTTTGACTGATCAGAGTGTCGCTACTGCCGGAACAGTTTTCCCAAATGTCAATGTTACCTTAAGTTCACAATCAATAAATGATATACTGAATAGATTTAACGGCTATGGTTGGGCAAAAATAGGACAAGTAACCCCCAGATTTTATGCATCTTTAAAAATACTTGAAACACAAGGAATTTTAAAAATCAGGTCAACACCAATTCTTTCGACCCTAAATGGACACAAAGCTGAAATCAGTATAGGAAATACTGAATATTACCTAGAGGAGTCAGTAAATATTATTGGAACTCAGAATCCTCAGACTGCAACAACTCAAACATATAAACCTGTAACTGCTGAACTGGCAGTGACAATAACACCACAAGTATCTGGAGATAACCAAATTACTCTAGAGGTGGAGGTTACTCAATCAGATTTTACTGAAAGAATATCAAATACAGCTCCTCCAGGAAAAACATCAAGAACTTTCAAATCACAGATAAGAGTTAAAGATGGTGAAATGATTTTGCTCGGAGGCCTCGAAGAAAGAAGAAATAGTAAAACAAGTAACGGGACACCATTATTGTCACGTATTCCAGTAATAAAATGGCTCTTTTCTTCACGTAATGAGGTGGATTCAAATTCTAAGCTTAATATTTTTATTAAACCTTCAATAATTAATTGAGATGAAAAAACCAATTAAGAATGGGGAATTATTGAAGTCAACAAGATGCGCAGGATTATATATTTGGAAAGATAAGGGCCAATATTCTTTTACATCTCTTGTTGTTGTTAAACGAAATAGAGAAAAAACATACCGCCTCTCCTCTCTTACATCAAATTGTTTCTCTGAGCTTGTAAAAGAAATTCCGCGTGGAATTCCAATTATTGTTGCACTAGATGGATCGAACGTTATTCACAAGATATTGCCTGAAAAGGTGTCCGCTGACCAGCAAGTTTCAATGGCTCTTCCAGGCGCGAAGGCAAAAGATTTCTTTATCTGTAGGCAACCAATAAGTGAGGACCGGATAATAATTTCACTTGTCAGACTTAGCGAGGTAGAACAATTAGTAAAAGATCTCAATAGTGCAGGCTTACTTATTTGGGATATAACACTTGGCCCATTTGCCTTACCTGAAATACGAGAGGTTTTTGTTGATAGTGAAAGTATTAATATTCCATACTATACCATTAAGTTAAAAAATGATGAGCTGTTTGATTTTGTAAGAATCCCCCAAAGTCCTTCTTTGAATCGTTCATTAACGTTCGATAATAATGAGTATTCCTGTGAAAATTTGGTGCCATTGGCAAACTGTTTGAGGTTCTATTCCGGGTCCTGGAAACTAACGTCATCTTCATTACTTGATACTCAAAGAAAAGAATACAGGGCAAGAAAACTACTTAATACAATTTTACTTCCTTTTCTCCTCCTGATCTTTGTCTTTCTACTTATCAACTTCATTCTTTTCATGAATTATGAAAAGGAAAAACAGACTCTCGAAAATATTATTATCGATAAGAGTAGCCAGTTAACAGAAATAGATTCCTTAAAGAAAGTACTTATTACCAAACAGCAAATATTTGAAACAAAACGTAATAATAGTGCCAAATACTTGTCGTACTTCTCTGACAGAATTGGCTCCACAGTACCTCAGGGTATAAGACTTCAGGAAATGGTAGTTAATCCCCAATTAAAAACATCGAGGGTAGTAAGCATCCAAGAGTTTGAAAAAAATAAGATTACTATAACTGGAACGACTGATAATACTATCTCACTTGAGGTCTTTATAAAAAGGCTTTCCTCCTTTAAGTGGATTAAAAACACTAGTATAATTAGTTTCATTGAAGCGAAAGATGGCGTAAAATCATTCATCCTTGATCTGGAGCTTAGTGGTTTGTAATGGGAATATTGTAATGTACAAGAAGAAACTTAAAATATTCATTTATGGAGCAATTGCGTTATCAATTGCTGTTTACACTTTTGGATTCAGAAAGACAATACTCGTAAATAAGGGGTTACATGAATTGCGAGAAAAGGCTGGAATACTAAGTAGCTCTGATACATTGAAAGGAGAGCTTTTGACAAAGCTTTATTCGCTTGATAATCAACTTGGGAATATCCAGGTCTCGGAAAATGATCAGGAATATATACTGAGAACAATACATGGGAAGAAGGATGCCAATAAAGTTAAAATTATTGAAGTTCTGGGCACTAGTGTTGAAGAACAAAATGACCTTTCAAGAAGGACATTTGGAGCTACGCTGGAAGGTAATTTTTGTGATCTGTTAAAAACAGCACAAGGGTTTGAAATGTCAGGTCAGAACGGAGAGTTAGTGTCAATGAAATTTTATCGGTTTACCGACTCCAAAACAAGAAAGAGTACAACCAGGCTTCAGTTTTTTATACAGGAATTAACCATTCAATAAATATGAATAAGAGATTCACGCTAGGAATATTATTATGTGTATTACTATTTGTCAGTTGTGATGATATAATAGAAAAGAATATTTCGAAATCATCTACAGAGATTGTTGCACCTGCAAATAATGCAACTATTTCTGGTCCAGAGGTGCTCTTCTGGTGGAATTATGTTGAAGGTTCAGATTATTATGAATTACAGCTTGTAAAACCAAATTTTCAATCTGTAGAATATCTTCTAGCGGATACAATCCTCGAAAAGAATAAAATCACATATGCTATTGATCCAGGTGTTTATGAGTTTAGAATCAGGGCCTGCAATAGCGCTTATTGTACTGAGTACTCATACAGGAGCTTTACCCTTTCCATCAAATGAACTTAGAATCAAATCTACATCATCGTTTTGGAACAACATGAATAAAAAGAAGCTTAATATACTATTGATCCCCTTGGCGCTCATTTTATGGATTGTAATTGTGTTAAAGATAGTTTCATTGACCAGGCCTCAGCAGGTAGATTCATACATCATAAAACCGGAGTATAATCAAATAAGCCCCGATGACACTGTGGATACCCTTAAGCTTCTTCTTAATTATTCTGATCCCTTTAGTTCTAACAGGAACACTCAACTTAAACCAGTAACAAAGGTTACTGGGAACAAGAATTCCTCAGTGAAATTCTTTGAAAAGAAACCAGAAAGTCCAATGCCTTCAGTATCGTATTTGGGGACTATAAGCTCGGGTAAAAATTCAAAAAATTCTGCTCTTCTAGTCGTAAATGGCAAGTCGGTCCTGCTATCTCCAAATGACACTATCACCGGAATTAAAGTACTACAGTGTTGGACGGATTCAATAATACTTAAATATGATAAACGGACCCTTGTTGTCAAACGCCGATAAGTAAATGCTCAGAGGGGGAATATTATACTTTACACTTTTCTTAATGCTGATCTCAACAGTATTCATAAGCTTAATACTTATGCGTCAGGTAATATTTCAGGATGCATTTACTACCTGGAGCAAGAATGAAGAAATTGAACTCAATTTAAAGTCGGCCTTTCTATTATATAAGCACAATCCTGAGATTTTTTCATTAGAAGATAGTGTGCCTCTGGATCTTTATGGAGACAGTTCATCAATTGTCAGACTATCAAAAAAGTCCTGGGGTATTTATGATATTATTTTCGCTTATACTAATTTGAAAGACAAGCCAATTTGTAGAAGCGGTTTATTTGGTGAGGTAATTAATAGTAATGATCCTGCATTATACATGCCAGATCTTGGCTTAAACCTTTCATTCAGTGGGCAAACAAAAGTGATAGGTACAGTATATTCTCCTTCAGGTATTATCAGAAAGGGCTCAATTGAAGGCCAACCATTTATCTATGATAACGTTACTGAAGGAGTGGTTAAAGCTGCAAATAAAACCCTCCCAAAATTTGATACAATTGTTGCAAAGAAAGTTGACGAATTATTTGATAATATTAATCCTGAAATAAGCCTCTCTCAAATAGAATCTCCAGATAATCTGCCAATTGAAAATATATTCGAAAATCCTGAAATAACTTATTTTGATGAGCCTGATGCCCAAATCTCCAATCTAGCTTTTAAAGGCAAGATAATAATCTGTGCTCCAGGATCAATATTAGTTGATAATTCTTCATCTCTTGAAGATGTAATACTAATTGCCAGAAAAATAATTATTGCGGAAGGGTTTTCGGGATCTTTCCAGGCATTTGCTCTTGATTCTATTATTGTAGGATCAAATGTTTCTCTTAATTACCCTACAACTCTTTGTATTTCAGCTGTTGATAATTATGCTACTAGTTCAAGGCCTGTAATATCTATAGGGGCAAATACACTAATTAATGGATGCGTAATTCTCAATTCACTATCTGATAAATCTAGGCTAGTGGTTAATGAAAATTCTACCATTACGGGTCAAGTTTACTGTACTGGAGATGTTGATTTAAAAGGGAAAATATACGGATCCTTGTTTTGTAACCATTTTTCATTCGCAACCGGCAGATCAACATATGTTAACCATCTCTTGAATGTCGAAATAAATATGAACAAACTTCCGGATGGATTTTGTGGATTTTTTGTTGGAGAAAAACCCTCAACACGAGGTTTAATAAGATGGTTCGATTGAGGCAAAAAACACTAGCAGGGACTCTCGTTGAGACACTTGTCTCAATGACCCTGATCATTATAATCATTGGCTGTACCTTCACAGCTCTTATTTCGATTTCCGGAAGTACTTTAAACAGGGCAAAAGTCTGTGCCAGTCATGTTATAAATGCTCGACTTAAGGATGATTATTATGTTCCTTCCCCTGAAACCACGCACTGCGAATATGAGGGTTTAATAATTATTGAGGAGTTGATCCCAAGAGATGAAGACAGGCAATTGAAGACTATTAAAATTGAAGCAATAACACCTGGCGGAAGAGTAATTTACAGAGCCAGGCGCATTGTTATTTCTGACTAGACATGACAAAAAAGAGGCATACTATACGTATTAAAAAGGTCAAGAGCTTTACTCTTACTGAGATTATCGTTGCCTCCCTAATGTCTGCTATTCTTATTAGTCTGGTTATCTCAGTCTTTTCGTTTCTTATCGGTCAAATTAAAAAAGAAAAGGAGCTAATGGGGAGTATTGAGGATACCTTAATGCTTGAAAGATTCCTGGATATAAATACTTTGAAATGCGATTCAGTCAGTGTTGATGCAAACCAATTGAGGTTCTACGAGAACGGATTAGACTATCGCACCCTGGATTTTAATGATAACTGCATTCTAATACATATTGGGGAGACTATCGACACAGTGCGATTAGTTTCCTCCGATCTATGGTACTCCCGCCATAGTTCTGGTAATAATGTTATCTCTCAGATCAGATTTAATATAATTTCTGGATCTATGGTAATACCGATTGTAATCTCGAAGGAATACGAGGGAGTTGTTCTGGTCAATTCAAATACCAATAGCAATGAGTTTTAATCCAGGAGCCACTATGGACTCTGAAAAATACGAAATGATTGATTCTGAACATAGAAGTTTCTGGTCAAAAGAAATAACTCTTTTCAGTAACAGAAAAAGCTATTCTTTCAATTGCCGATTCTTCTCTGAGCTAGCGCTCTTGATTGAAGCGGGTGTTGATGTTCATAAAACTCTTGAGATTATTGGGGGAACCTGTTCAAAAGAGAGTGAAAATACTACCCTGAAACTAATTAAAGAAGCAATAGTAAATGGTTCAACATTATCGGAGGCTCTTGAAATAACAAGAAAATTTGCAAAGTATGATATTATGACAATTGCTATTGGAGAAGAAACAGGTGAACTATCAACTGTACTTAAAAGCCTTTCCAATTATTACACAAAGAAGATTGCCCAACGAAAACAAATTATTGGAGCTCTCTCCTACCCAATACTCGTCCTGATCACTACAGTCTTAAGTATGGTCTTTATGTTCAACTATATAATACCAATGTTTGAGGATGTTTTTAAAAGATTTAATGGATCTCTGCCACCTCTTACAAGAAGTGTTATCACACTATCTGAGACCTTCAACAGAATTGGATGGGTAATCCTTTTAATCTTAGCCGTAGTAATTACCACAGCATTTATATGCAGAAAAAAGGACTCGTATCGCACTTTCTCTTCAGCGCTGATTGAAAGAATACCTATCGTAAAAGACATCTCAATACTGACATATAAAACAAGGTTTTGCCAAACCCTGGCACTGTTAATTTCATCCAGGGTGCATCTTCAAGAGGCCTTAAGGCTTATTAAGGATGTAATTGGGTATTATCCACTTGAAAAGGCTTTGAGTAAGATCATTGAAGATATTTCTTCAGGCAGATCTTTATCCGAGGCAATTACACCTTACAGTTTTTTTGACAGAAAAATGGTTTCCATGACACTTGTTGGTGAAGAGGTAAACAAACTGGATGTTATATATGACCAACTGTCAAATCAATACAGTAATGAATTGGATGTCAAGATAAAGTCTATGAACAGTTTGCTAGAACCGATTCTTATTATTTTTGTTGGCGTAATGGTTGGAGTAATTCTTATCTCAATGTATCTACCTATATTTCAGTTGGGATTAAACATGGGGGCGCAATAGAAAGAAAAACAATAAATCTATTCAGAAGAGGTTTCAACATTTGAGAATCCTAATAACTGTTACCTGCAGCCCGGCAGCCAAAGCAGTTAAAAGTGTTTGTCTCCGGGATATCTTCAGGCGGGAATCTTCATCGCCATGGAAGGGAGATTTCAAAAAGTTGTGGCGGTCGGGTTTGAGGTAGTAATAACTGAGGACTGTTTCTATCGATAATCGCTCTTTTATTTCCCGGATCTCCAATGTTAATCATTTTTTATTTGCATCCACGCACAAAATAACATAATAACGCATAAATCACATATGTTTATAATAGATGAGTCATGAACAGACGCAAGATTACAAATGCCGGAAGGCTTGATCATCTGCGGCCGGTGAAACGGCTAAAATTATAAGGCTCATGTTACCAATAGGTTATGACCGACGAAAGATGGTCAGTCCACTTCGGCTGAAAGTGGACAATGCTTCCGGCTTTTCCACTTGTTGCAGTATTAAAACAAATTATTCCAATTCTACCTAAGAAATAGCAGAGATATTTGGTGGAGTTTATTCTGGGTTAATCTACTACTTTTAGAGTATCTACGCCAACTAGTCTCATTTTGTTATCACCAGAAAGGAAAAAATAGAATCTAATATTACCGGGTTTTTCGGGAATTATTACATAGTTGAAATTATCGTTATCCCACAACCTTCTAAAAACCCCATTTGAACAAGCAGATATAAAATCTTCTGGATGTATGCCTTCAACCACGATTCTTAAATAGGTTTCCTTCCCCTTTATTAATACATTGTCTGAAAAGATGATACTTGATTTTATATCTGTTAAGATTCTGTGCTCACGTACCCCATCAAGATAATCTCCTCTCCATTTTACATCCCCGTCACCATACCACTCTTCCCAATATCCATCTCTATTACCATTAACAATTCGCCCCTCAGATTTTTTTTGTCCATTTCTATAATATTGGACAACATAATAATTTAAAGTATCCTTTCTAGCATTTAAGCTTCTTTGTTCTTTGATCTGGCCCGAATCATAGTAACTCTTTTCAACCTTGTTTCCACAAGCGCCACTAAAAAAAAGAATGACTACTAAAATCACAATAAGACACTTCTTCATGCTATTTAAATATTCTATTTATCATAATAGGTTGGCCATAGAAGCTAACGGGTTCTTTCCAATTCTCTATACTTATTGTATCTTTTGGACCGTATCGCTTTCCTGTTCCCTCTTCTGCAATAGTTACAGAATCTTCACGGTCATTTATTTGAATAATTGAGTAATATCTATACTCGGCGGGGATACCTATATTTTTACGCGTCCGTTCAATCATCTTTTTTACTGGTTCTCCACTATTTGTCGAGGGTTCTGAAGTAACGGCTGTTTCGGACATTATTTCTTTATCAGTCTTGGTATTTAACCCTATCTCCTCATACGCACCTTCTTCATCCTCAACAACAGCCTTCCTATTAGGGCGAAATTTAAGGCTATAAAATTTGTTAAACAATAATTGCATAATATCCAATGAAATATTAAAAGTATTCTTGGCAATCCAATAATTATCACCTCCTTTGAAATCCCCCTTAAGACCGAAACCCCAATTAATAACCCGGTAATTAGGACTTGACTCAGTTGTTCTTTCAGCCGTCACTACTACTTCATCAAGATAAACCATACCCTCGCCAGGCACAGGTCCCGGAGGTAATGTATCTAGTCCTAATAAATCAAAAAAATTTATAGGGTTATTGAAAGTATAATGATATGGAGTATAATTGAAATGCCACTCTGCAAGCGGATCTACTGTCGTAAACCGGCCTATTTGGGCATCGTAAAACCTTGCGCCGTAATCGTACAATTCCAAATTAATCACTTCCTGAAGCTCTTTGCCGTTGTAGAGGTATTTATTATCAGATTCTCCATCAGTCTTAACAGCAACCATACCGAACGGATAATATTCCACTTTCTGCAGTGAAGTTAAACTGCTTCCGTTTGGCTTGAAGGTTACTCTTGTATTCCCCAAATGATCCTTAAGAAAATACTCATACGTATAAGTAGAGCCTGATACATTAACTACGCCTTCCTCATTATGAATAAGATCAAGGTCTTCTTCATCATCATATTCAAAAGCTCCAGCGTAATATCTCTCAGTGGGAGTGCCGTCAACAGTTGATATCCTCTTCAACTTCATACCCATAGCATCATAAATATATACGATGTTATTATTTGCATCCTTAGTGACTTCCTTTGGTAAATTTAAATAATTATAATCAATATTACCAATACCTTTATTTAAATCTTGTGTCAGATTTCCGTTCAAATCATAATCGTAATCAAAAGTATTTGTTGTATCTATAAACCCTAGAGATGTGCTAGCTGCATCAATGATTCTTTGTAGCTGATTCCCAGAGTATACGTATGTAAGACTATCAAGAGTTAATTGTGTAGTACCATCAAGTCCAATTCTATCAAGCGACTTAATATTCCCATTAAGATCATAACCTCCTATTGATTCATTAAACATATTCTGATTCGTCGCAAACGAACTTCCCTCCCCATAATCCGAAGAAGTTAGTCTATTCAGTGCATCATATGAATAACCATAGCCCTTAATATTACTATCACCAGTTGATTTCCACCTTAGTCCTGAAATATTACCATTATATTGAGCTTGAGTTGTCAATCCTGTTACAATTGAACTATTATCATAACATAGCTCCATTGAAAAAAGATCATTCCCTAAATCTGTAGGATCATTTATTGATGTCAACCAACCACGAATATTGTACTCGTAATTAATAGTCTGAAGCGCTGTACTACCAGAGACATGAAGTTTCTTCTCATCAAGTTGACCGAGGTCATTGTATCCCATTTCAGATAAGACTAAAGTAGTATCATTGGCTTCCTGCCTAATTCTCAATAGGCGACCCATATGATCATATGAATAATACTTAATGACTTCAGTGGTGTCGGTTTCAGTAACATGAGATGTTTTTGTTTCTACCAGTTGCCCGATGAAATCATAGCTATTGCTTGTTATTTCTACCATTTCGTTCAGATCATACAGATCTCGTAGTACCTGGATGGGTCTATATTTCTCATTATAATAAGTCGTCGCTGTCAGATATGTGCTACCACCATCAAGTACCAGTGCCTTTGTTCCTGTAACTAAGCCTTTCACCTCTTCTAGATGCGTCGTGTTACCAACAGCTAAATCTGATTCAAAATCCTTGCTGTCAAGGTAATCGTAATCATCATAATAAGTTGCAGTATAATAGGTGATATCACTTCCATCAATTGTGTTTGGGAAAGATGTGTTCGTATATCCCAAGTGTGTTGTAGTCTGATCATCCCTGATAACGCAATACGGTCTTGGTGTTGAATCCGAGTAAGCATTATCTACAGAATCCTGCATCTGTGCAAGGGTAAGTGTGCTGGTTGTTTTCAGCACACCTGTAAGCACCGGGCGATTAAGAGTGTCATATTTTGTAAAGAACCATGAACTATCCTGCCTCGTATTACCATCCTGCGTAACCACAATGCGATCTCTTTTATCATATACCATATACACAGGTGCAGCTCCCGGAAGCTGTTTAATTGTCATCCTTTTCCTGTTGTCATATTTGTAGTAATAACACCAAGCCTTAATAAGAGATGAATCTTGGGTAAAAACTGTCGTTGTGCCTAAATGATTTATTGCTTCCGGTGGTAATACAAATCTGAGTAGATTGAAATCATCATAGACATAATAAGTTTCAACAGGAATAATATTACTTGCGGAATTCACGACATAATTTCTCTTAAGAACTACCTGACCTTTGAAGTTTTTATACTCTTCAGATGTATGTAAAAACCCTGAAATCCAGTTTTCATCCTTAACTGTTGTTTTGTATAGCGTTCCCTGATCATAATATCCGTCTCTGATAAGGCTATTGTTGCTATTAACCACCCAGAACATAACATCTGCAGCGTTTGTCCCATAATCATATCTTAAAGGATGTCCATCAGGTTGCCACACCGTGCCCGGTGCTCCCTGAATCATCACCCGATTCAAGGGGGAGTTATCGAAAACGGCCTCTGACCTAGCTGTATCTCCAGAGAAAAGATTATCATAGTATTGCCCCTGATCTAAGACAGCGTTTTCAACCCAGGCCCCGTCATTGGTACCTGATACTGCGAAGGGAAGATATTGAGAAGCCTCTCTTCCATATTGGTCATAAACAATTGGTTTTATTATATCCTTGTAATCAGGACTGGCAGCAACAGCAACATACTGATCTGGTCTGCCCAAATCGTCATAATATTGAATATCAGTTCGTCGATACTCTGCGCCCAAA
>ENA-UOOK01002004-UOOK01002004.1-fermentation-metagenome-genome-assembly--contig:-NODE-2004-length-25758-cov-9.251838_pt1 | contig 25758 bp, 23 predicted proteins | sample MGYA00245777_ERZ724023 | MGnify/ENA primary metagenome ERZ724023 (study PRJEB28704, sample SAMN03018312) | fermentation metagenome | biome: anthropogenic terrestrial biome; feature: soil; material... | reverse complement strand
TAGCGTACTACGTTCGGGACGTAGGGGCCGGAAGTTCGAGTCTTCTCACCCCGACCAAAAAACCACCGCAGGGAGTCCTGCGGTGGTTTTTTTATTGCCCACCGCGTCAGCCTCTGGCGGTTGAAAGCGACAGGCCAATAAAACAGTCGGTTGAACATTTTCAATATCCTCAGCTTGGTATTTATCTCATTAGCATCTTTTTCAGTGTACTATGTTTTGTATTACCGAAGAAAGTGAAACTTTCCTGGTGCGGGGTTTGTTTTTTACCAGATAACTACCGGAAATTTCAAATCGAAGACATAAAATGATGTAAAATGAAAAATCTGACAGACAAATGGATCTCCTGGTCGCCTTACATGCATGGATTGCTCAGGATTGTTGCTGCATTTATGTTTATGATGTCAGTAAAAATGTGAAGGGGCCATGAATCCGGAATGGGACTGATCCATGCAGAGAATCAGACTTCATCCCCCGGCTTCAGGTAAAATCCGATTGCATTGAGCGAGTCACTCTTACGGTAGTATTCAGGATCAGCCAGTTTAGTGTTTTCCAGCCTGCTGACCTTTATCATGACGCTGCCGTCCTTCGGTTTCATCAGCTGTACACCCTTCGTTGTCCTGCTCTCCACTGCATTGATCAGGGATGTGTTGAATACAACTACCTTTTTAATGCTGCTCATGCTTACAAGGTCAATGTCTTGCTCAATCAGTTCAATGAAGATCAGCCGTGATTCGCTGTTGAAGGCACTCTTCAGTTTTTTCCTGGCATACTCGGTCTGATAGCTTCCCATGGAAATCTTCCCTATTTTCCCATTTTCAAATGCCACGATCAGGAAGCCCTTGTATCTCTTTTCTCCGGTAAGATAAATCGGTCTCTCTCCCGGTTCGAGGTCAATCTTCTGCAATGCCTGTACCTTGTCCAGGATCTCCTTCTTCTGAACCTTATAAACATTACAAAGGGACGTAAAAACAAGAATTTCACCTGAACCTGAATCATCACCCAGTTTAATTGTCGCTGTGCCGGAAGGAGCTTCTCTTTTGGAATCATTTCTCTGTTCCATTTCTATTCTCTTTTTCAGGCTTTCTGCACTTTGCATGGCTATCAGGTTTAAATTATAGCACAAATGTGGAAATAATCTAACTTCTTACTTCAACAGTCGCTCATATATTTCATAATTCTCCCGGTCAAAACAAACGAAAACCACTTCATTCAGGGTTTTGTCGGATTTTAGAAACTTCCGGACTGCTTCGATTGCGATCCTTGCCGCCCTCTCTTTCGGAAAGCAATATACTCCGGTGCTGATATTGGGAAATGCAACGGTTTTTGCTCCGTTCTCCACCGCAAGCCTCAACGAGTTGTTATATGCGTTTGTGAGCAGCTGATCTTCATTGTTCATGCCACCGTGCCATACCGGTCCTACTGTATGGATGACATGCCTGGCCGGTAACTTCCCGGCCATCGTTATCACTGCCTCTCCCGGCGGGCAGCCTCCCTGCCTTTCAACTATCCTCATGCATTCGTCCAGGACACTCTTGCCTCCAGCCCTGTGAATTGCTCCGTCAACCCCGCCCCCTCCGAGCAGGGTGGAATTTGCTGCGTTGACTATCGCATCAACTGCGATCTTCGTAATATCGCCAGACAACAGTTTTATCATCATTCAATCTTATAAGGTTACTGAGGTTCGCCACCCTCCTGAAAGCAATCACAGCTCATTGTACTTCCTTGCCGAACCCTTTGACTTGTCAACCGGGTACTTCTCGTTGTTCTTCCTGATCTTTTCAAGGACTATCTCCCTGACGTCAAGGCCGTGCTTGCCGGCAAGCAACAGGCCGTAGGCAAATACATCGGCAAGCTCCTCCCTTAGCCTGGCCCTGTCAACATTCTCACACTCGGCAACCGGCTTCCATAAGAAGAGCTCGTTCAGCTCGGCAGCCTCTATTGACAGCGCAAGCGCAAGATCCTTGGTGTTGTGAAACTGTTCCCACTGCCTGGCATCGCGAAATTTAACAAGCTCATCAATCAGCATCTGAAAATCACTCATCTCAAATCTCACTTTATATTATTCCTATTCTCATTGCATAGTTAAGGGCTTCCGAGGTATTGGCCACATCCATTTTTTCTATGATCCTCTGGCGATGATTATTCACCGTGTTGACACTGATAAAAAGTTCTTCGGCAATCTCCTTGCTTACCATACCCCTGGCAAGCAACCCGAGGATCTCTATCTCCCTTTTTGTGAGCTGCGACTGCTTCTCCTCAATTTCTTCGGTGAACGGCACTACCTTCCCTGTCTTCATGTTCACCGTGCTGCGCAGCATCTGCTTCCCTCCCTGCTGATTCGGATTAATATCCATCACGATAAGTACCAGCCACATATTCCCCTGCAGATCCAGTTCGAGATTTACCAGTTGCTGGATAAACCTGATATACCTTCCTTCGCGGTTTCTCAACCTGAACTCGAAGATGGTCTTGTAATCCTTTCGTCCTGCGGGAGGCAGCCCGGTAATATGTTCAATGGCTCTTATAGTCGTGTCAAGCACAAAAGAGATGTCGTCAGGGTGCATCAAACGGAAAAAAAAGGCATAACCCTGCTCGGCAGCAGCCTCCTCATCATAATCAATCAGCTCACGGAACCGGTTACGGACAAAGACGTACTTCTTCTGAAGGAGATCGTATATCGTCATTGAACTGTTTTCCATCAGGGCTATCTGCTCAAGCAGCCGCATATGGTAGTTCAGAATGGAATAATCAGTGTGTTCGGGTGAAGGTCTCTGGCTGTCGAGAAGCCTGGTCATCCTCTTCTGCAGTGACTGAATGTCCATGAAAATGATGATTGATCACTATTGAGCGGCATTCCGGGCCGCCCCAACTTTGCATAACAAACTTAACCATAAAATAATGGAAACGGAAAAAAGATTAAAAATGCTGCAGCTATTCTACGCGGCAGTACTTGCAGATTCAGTCAGACGCTACTCTGAAGCCGGTATCCTTGCCGACGTTGAAGCTCAAAAGGAAAAGGAACAGAGGATGGCGGCCAAAGGCCAGCTGGCACAGCTGCAGATCACCACCCCGGCAGGAGTCTTTAATACCTTCTCAGAGGTGTTTGGTTGCATCTCCTGGGATATTGAAGAGGGAGAAGAGAAGCTCACAGCCACGGGCCAGACATGCCTCCTCTGCGCCATCGCGAAGAAGATGAACCTGCCCAGACCCTGCAACATCTACTGTATCAATCCCGTCAGAGCACAGGTTGAAAGTCTTGATGGAGGATACTCTCTTATTGTCGAATCAACCCTGTGGGAAAGCAATAAATGCGAGTTTGTTGTCAACGGTTACCGATAGAATCCACCAACTGTGAACAAGATTGTAATCACCGTTGCCGGAGCAGTTATTCTGTTGGCATTGTCATCAGAAACCGGCATACTGTTACCCTGTCAGGGAAGCCAGGCGCGGACCCAAGGAAGTCTGAAGGGACTGCCTGAAAGTCCGCGCACTGTCATCTGCAGCCTCTCCGGTACTTTCGTTAATGATAATGGCAGGTACCTCGTTCTGTGGCTGGAATGCAGAAACCGTTACCAGAAAGGTGATTGCCTGAACCTGCAAATTGATCTATATTTGTACAACAACCTTATTTGGAGGGACAGGACAATTGCAAAGAGAATTAACTTTAATCCATAAAAAGCCTCTTGAGAAGGATCACATTAACGCCTCCGCGATGTCCAGGTGAAGCACTGACAATTCCCGATGCATGAATGAAAAGGAAAACAGGAGCAGCCTGAAGGAAAACCTCGCGAATGTTATAGCAGAGTTATTATCAACCTCTGGCACAAAAAGGTGCAAGACCCTGTCTGTTGCAACAGGTGTATTCATAGGCCTGTCACCCATATGGGGATTTCAGACGGTGACTGCAATTGCAGCAAGTTATCTTTTCAGGCTTAACAAGATACTGACAATCGGTTCCAGCGCCATAAGCCTGCCACCACTGATCCCTTTTATTATCTATGGAAGCTACCTGTTCGGAGGAATAATATTGGGCAGCGGAGCCATAGATCCTGAATTAAACAGTATCACCGACTTCAGAGATGTCACTGAAGGGATGCTGCAGTTCGTCACAGGCAGTCTTATCCTGGCACTGATCGTGTCATCTGTTGCCGGACTGATTACATACCTGATACTCCGGCGGCAGGAGCGTAACAGGATGAGGAAATCCGGAAACTGACTTCACCTGATTTTTGTTTCCGGTTTTTGTTTTGTACATTCAGGAACTCCTGTTAATCGTTTTCTGATCATGAGCGAACTGAAACTACTGGTTGTTGATGACGAACCCGGCATCAGATCAGGCACCGAGAGGGCTATGAGGAACTTCCGGGTAACTTACCCCTTCCTCGATGAAGACTTCACATATGAGATAATGACAGCCGAGAGCGGTGAAGAGGCTCTCCGGATAATTGACAGCGTACCCATCGATATACTGCTCCTGGACAACAAGCTGCCCGGGATGGATGGTATCGAAGTGCTGGAGTATATCCGGGAGGAAAAGTATGACATTGCAGTAATGATGATAACATCATACGCTTCACTTGACCTGGCCGTCAAAGCCACCACCATGGGAGCACACAGTTTCATGCCCAAGCCCTTTACTCCCCAGGAGCTGAGAACGGCAGTGGAAGCCATTACAAAAAACCTCTTCCTGAGCCGGATGACCACGCAGATGACTGAGGAGGGCAGGCAGAGCCAGTTCCAGTTCCTTTCGGTGCTGTCCCATGAACTGAAATCACCTATCAACGCCGTAGAGGGATACCTCAACATTATCCTCGAAAAACAGGTTGGCGACTCAGTTGATGATTACGTGGTGATGCTGGAGAGATGCAAGGAGCGCCTCAGGGGAATGAGGGCCCTTATTACCGATCTCATAGACCTTACAAAAATAGAGGCAGGGAAGAAAAACCGCCACATTACCAATGTTGACCTCCATGAGGTGGCCAAAAGCGTGACAGACACCATCGAGCCTCTCGCGAAACAAAAGAAGGTAAAGATTCATGCCGACATTCCTGAAAACTGTTTCATCAGGGCTGACCGCAATGAGATGGAGATCATCATAAGTAATCTTGTCTCAAATGCAGTGAAATATAATCATGATGAAGGTGAGGTTTTTATTGACATCTCCAGATCCAAAAATTCCTGTTCAATTGTTGTTGAAGATACGGGGATCGGCATCAGTACCGAAGATCAGGAGAAGCTGTTCCAGGACTTTGTGAGGATAAGGACCAGCGAGACGAAGAACATATCAGGAAGCGGACTCGGTCTCTCAATTGCAAGGAAGATTATTGACCTTTACGGAGGATCCGTTCAGCTGGAAAGCTCACCGGGGAAAGGCAGCAGGTTTACCGTAACCATCCCCTTATGATTATCCTGAATAAAGAAACGAAGTGAAAACGGGAAGTATTACTCTTGCTCCTTCACCGGGATTACCAGCCTCATGTCAGGCATGGCGAATATGACCCCCTTATTCGCCTGTTTAAGCTCCTGCACGGTTATATCGTACTTCTTTGCTATATCTGAAAGAGACTCTCCCTTCTGGACCTTATGAATCTTTTTCTTCTCGGGCTGGACGGGTTTTGGTTTGTCATTGCTTTTGCCGGCTGAGGGTGCCTTTTGCTGAGCCTGCTGTGTGTCTGCATCAGGCTGTGTCTTTGTTGCGGTCCGGGTGTTTACTTCGGCATTCTCTTTCACTTCAGTGGTTTTGGCTGTCACGCCGCCGTCCGATGCCGGTTTGGCAGCAGGCTGTTCCTGACGGGGCATCTGGGTCTCCTGGCGGGCAGTCTCCTGCCTGGGCATTTGGGTCTCCTGGCGGGGTGTCTCCTGCCTGGACACATTTGTGCCTGACTCCGTATTACCGCTGGGTGCAGTTGCTACAGCCATCATGCTCTTGTCGGGAGTGGCTGCAGTTTCAGCAGGGGGTGTTTGCTCATCAATCACCTTAAGAGCTGATGATGCCGGTATCTTCAGAACCTGGCCAGCCTGTATGCCTCCAGGAGGGATGGAGTTCTCACGGTCAATATCCAGGATGGTAACCCTGTAGGCTTTTGCTATCGAATAAAGAGTCTGACCCTTCTGTACCTCATGCATATATAAAGTCTTTCCCCCTGATATGATCTTTTCACCTGATATATCTATACCGGGGACACCACTGGCAAGCGCAGGGCGCGAAGGCTGCGTTGCCTGACGGGGTTGTGTAACAGCAGCAGCCTGCTGAGCCGCAGGAACGGGTCGGGAAGCAGCGGATGCCTGCTGATCCGGCGAGGGTACCCTCAACACCTGCCCTGTCTGAATCCCGTTGGGAGGGATGACATTCTCGCGGGCGAGGGCATCTACCGACACCCTGTAAGCCTTCGCAATGGAATAAAGAGTCTGGTTCTTCTGAACCTCATGCATGTAATAAACCCTTCCACCGGAGACCACTTTCTCAGTTGACACCTCCACAGGTACCTGCGCACTGACGACTGTGGTAGCAGCCAGGGTTACGATCAGTGCAATTGTTGGCAGAATGCGTGTCAAAGACATACTTTTTTAGTTTTCACGAACAAAGTTAACATTTTCGTTAGATTGAGAACTGCCGGAAAAACTAAACATATACACCGGCCGGTTGTTTTATTTGTCTTAAACGAAGAAAAAACTGTTCCCATGAATTCGATCCGCAGAATAACCACCCTTCTCAGGAATGAGTATCATGGCGAGGGGTTGAACCTCGCCGACTTCTCACATGACCCGCTGGTCCAGTTCGGGCGATGGATGGAAGATGCCCTCTCACATAATGTGATGGATCCCAATGCACTGCACCTGGCCACGGCCGATGCTGCAGGAAGACCATCAGGAAGGATCGTGCTGCTCAGGGACTTCAGCCCGAAAGGATTTACCTTCTTCACAAACTACGGGAGCCGCAAGGGGGATGAGCTGAGAAACAACAGTTATGCTGCCATGACATTTTTCTGGAATGAGATGTACCGTCAGGTACGGATAAGCGGAAAAGTGTCAAAGTTGCCACCGGAGGAATCAGATGCCTACTTTCGCAGCCGTCCGCGCGAGAGCCAGATAAGCACTATGGCATCTCATCAGAGCCGGCACCTGGAGAGCAGGGAACTGCTTGACAGAACTGCCATGGAGATAGAGGAAAGGTACAAAGACAGGCCCATACCACGACCAGATGACTGGGGCGGATACTGTCTTGATCCTGACTACATTGAATTCTGGCAGGGAAGGGAACACCGCCTGCATGACCGTCTGGTATACACAAAGAACAGCGACAGGGAAGGCTGGACAATCAGGCTTCTCTATCCCTGATCACCGGGGGCATTGGTTACTGAGTGGAATCCCTCCCGGCCGGAAGGCGATTACTGCAATAACACTGTCATGCCTGGCAGGTCACCCTACAGGCTGAACTGCAGTTCAGTAAGTGTTTTGTAAAGCCCGTTATCGTTGGAAATCAGGTCGTTGTGCGTCCCCTGCTCAACAATCCTGCCATCATTCAGTACGATGATGTAATCAGAGTTGCGTACTGTGGACAACCTGTGGGCAATAACCAGGGAGGTACGGCCCTTCATCAGCTTTTCCAGCGCCTCCTGCACCTGCCGTTCTGATTCAGAATCGAGTGATGAAGTTGCCTCATCAAGGATCAATATCCGCGGGTTCTTCAGCACTGCACGGGCGATGGCGATCCTCTGCCTCTGTCCGCCCGAGAGCTGTACTCCCCTTTCTCCCACAACTGTATCCAGCTGACCGGGAAATGTTCTGATGAAGTCCCATGCATTGGCCTGTTTCGCAGCATCAATAACCTCATTTTCAGTAGCTCCCGGCTTCCCATACGCAATATTTTCCCTGATGGTTCCGCCAAAGAGGAATACATCCTGCATCACAACAGCCATCTGTGACCGGAGAGCTGTCAGAGGGAAGCTTATACTGTCACGGCCGTCGAAAAGTATACTTCCCTCCGTGGGGTCATATAGCCTCAGAAGAAGTGATGCTATGGTAGATTTACCGGCACCGCTGGGCCCCACCAGTGCCACCTGCCTGCCAGGCGCAATCCCGAAGCTGACATTTTTCAGAACCACAACCTCCTCACGTGACGGATACCTGAACCCGACATCCTTAAAGGTTATCTCACCATGCAGCTGGTGGGCTTCTTCAGGCACGTATGAAGGGTCAATTACTTCCGTCTTTTCATCAAGCAGTTGCAAAAGATTCTCAGAAGCGCCTATGGTTTTCTGCAGCCTCGCATAGACACCTGCCATGCCCGCGATATTGCCGCCAATGAATCCGGAATAGATTACAAAGGTGAAAAGCTGTCCGGCTTCCATCTGACCCTTTGCAATCATTGTGGCACCCTGCCAGATGACAGCCGCCATGGATACAAAGAATCCGAGTACTATGAATGAGACGGCAGCCTGGTATTTGCCACCGGTGATGCCTGCCCTGGCCACCTGCTCGGTCTTCTCACGGTAACGGCGGCTCTCAAATGACTCATTGGTGAAAGCTTTAACGTTCTGTATCCCCTGCAGGGTCTCCTCCACAATGGTGTTTGACTCCGCCACGAAAGCCTGTGCCTTCTTTGAATATCGCCTGATGGCCCTCCCGGAATAAAAAGCCATCAGCGATATTGCCGGCACAATTGCCAGAGTAAATACCGTCAGCCTGAATGAGCTGATCATCATAAGGGTAATACCCCCGGTGATCACAAGCAGCTGGGAAAGGAGGTCTGCCAGGGTACTCGTCAGGCTGTCCTGCAGCAATGATATGTCTGATGATATCCTGCTGTTGAGCTCTCCCACCCTCCTTGATGAGAAGAAAGACATGGGAAGTCTGATCAGGTGGTTATAGATATGCTGACGTATTGCTGCCAGAGTCTTTTCAGTTACCACCACAAAGAGCCGGGTGCGGGTGTATGCAAAAAGAGACTGGGCCAGTAGTATTACCAGGAGGAGGAGTCCGGTGCGGGTGATCCCGCGTGTCAGTCCACCACTGTTGGCCTGGTCAACCATCTCGCCGAGAAGGCGGGGGAACATAAGACTGGCTGCTGTGGAGAGAAGAAGAAAAACAAGGCCAAGAGCAAACCTGCCCCTGTAAGGCTTCAGAAACCTGTAAAGCCTTGCCATCTGCTTCAACCCTGATCCTGCAGGTCTTGCTGGTTTATCTGACATCTTTCACTCCTTACTCAACAGAAATGCAAATATAGGTGATAATGTTCGCCACTGTCATCTCATTAAGTGTTAACAATCTATTCCTCACAGGTGTTAATATTGTTCAGATGCTGTTTATAATTAGTATGACATCATAACCGGGGCCGATTGCCGGAATTATTAATTTTATGGTTTTGCAACTTATATCATGACTGCTCTTGAGACACTGAAAAACCTTGTTCTGGCGCCGTATATTCTTAAGGCTACTGCTCTTATCAGCGTACAGAGGGAGGTGGGCGGCAACCAGTTCAGGCACTGTTTTTCGACGCTCGGTATACTACTTGACTACAAGTTCTACACTGACAGCGTTTTGCTCAAAGCCTCACTTCTGCATGACCTGATTGAAGACCTTCCTGAGACCCAGGTTGATGAAATAAGGTGGATTGACAGTGACGGTGCTGATGTTGTTCAGCTTGTGCTGGAGGTTACCAAGAGAAAGGATGAGTCTAAGGAGCAGTATCTGCAGCGCCTTCTTGAACACGGGTCGCGCAATGCCATGCTGCTCAAATGTGCTGACCGGATCAGCAACCTGACCGATCTGCACCGCGATACACAGCCGGAACAAAAGATCTCAGACTATCTCGACCAGACGGAAAAGTACGTCATACCGATGGCCAGCAGGGTCAACACCGATATGTTCATCGAGTTAACTGACCTGGTTGCAAAACGTCGCCGCATCCTGCGCTTTCTTGAGAGTGACAAAAGTGAGGATGCAGAGCCCGGATCATAAGCTGCAGGCCAGCTTCATCCGGTAAGCCACCTCAACCCAGCAGTTGCTTCACCTTTGCAGAAATCTCGCGACCGTCAGCCTTGCCTGCCAGTTCCTTCGTGGCAACACCCATGACACGACCCATGTCTGACGGGCCCTTAGCCCCCACGCGGCTGATGATCTCTTTCAGGGCTGCCTCCAGCTGTTGCTCTGTCATTGCTGCAGGAAGATATCTTTCCAGTACCGCCGCTTCGTTCTCCTCCTTCTCACAGAGGTCCGGTCTCTTCTGCTCACGGTAAATGTCTGCCGATTCCTTCCTCTGCTTCACCAGCTTACGGATGATCTTTACTTCCTCTTCTTCTGTGAGAACTGTATCCTGTCCTCTCTCTGACCTGGCAAGGATAAACGCGGTCTTGGCCGCTCTCAGGGCTTCAAGCACCCCCTTGTCCTGCGCCTTCATGGCTGCCATCAGGTCCTTGGCAATTTTTTCTGTGAGTGACATGTTGCTGATAGGTATTTTAAATTGTGTGAATGTTACAAATTTACGCTATTTCCTGGAGCCGCAGGCCGGGAGAGTAATGACGCTAACCTCCTCGCTGACGGCTATCATCAATAGTTTTCTGCCTTACGTTCCCTTCTAGTTCTTCTCATTATAAAGATTCAGTTCCTCGTCTTCCATCAGTTGCAGTAATTGTTTTCTGATCTCTTCCCTGAGCGGCAGCAGCGGCCTGCGTACATGTCCGCCATAGAGGCCCAGATGGTCCATTGCAGCCTTCAGCGCGGGCACACCCCAGCGAGCTGTCACTGCCGTGTTTAGAGGAATGATGCTGTGCTGCAACTCCCTCGCGAGGGTCATGTCGCCTTCGGCGAAAGCGCTGAAGATACTCAGGCAGTGTGCCGGAGCGATATTGGCGCTTGCCAGTATACCTCCTGCAGCACACGTGGCCAGAGCCGGCAACAGAAACCCGGCGCTGTCAAATGATGTCGGAAGTGGCGGGAAAATACCTCTTAAATTGAGTGAAGCCATAATGATTAATTTGAAAATCAGGATTATCTGCTATGTGTGCTCATCGAGTATGGCCTGGCTGAAGGTGTCGCACCTCTCTCCTTGTCAGGTTCACTACTCATGGCAAACTCCAGGGTGCCTCCCGCAGTCAGCTGTTCATGAGTCACATAATTGAGATTCAGTTTTTTACCATTAAGGGTTACATCTCTTACAAATAAATTCTCCCGGTTGTTCCCGGGAGCACTGATTACCAGTTTTTTACCATCAGTGAGTGTGACAGTGGCCCTGGTAAACAGCGGTGAGCCAAGCACATATTCGCCTGTTCCGGGCGTCACAGGGTAGAAACCCAGTGCACTGAAAACGTACCAGGCTGATGTCTGCCCGTTATCTTCATCTCCACAGTAACCATCAGGAGTGTAGTTATAGAGCTTGTCCATAACCTCGCGTACCCTCATCTGAGCCTTCCAGGGCTCAGGTGTGTAGTTATAAAGATAAATCATATGCTGAACCGGCTGGTTGCCGTGGGCATAGTTACCCATGTTCATAATCTGCATCTCACGTATCTCATGAATGGGGAAACCATAATAGGAGTCATCAAACAATGGCGGCACAACAAAAACGGAATCGAGCATACGTGCCATCTCACTGTCACCACCCATAAGCTCTGCCAGTCCTGCCACGTCCTGAAAGACGCTCCATGTGTAATGCCAGCTGTTTCCTTCGGTGAAGGCATCGCCCCATTTATAGGGGCTGAATGGCGATTGGAACCTGCCGTCGAGGTTTTTACCTCTCATCAGCTTTCTCTCATTGTCAAATACGTTTCTGTAGTTCTGTGCCCGGGCTCCGTAAAGGTCAATCTCTTCCTGTGGCCGGTCAAGCTCCTGCGCCAGCTTCCACAGGCACCAGTCAGCATATGCGTATTCCAGGGTGCGCGCCACGTTCTCATTTATACCGACATCGTATGGAACATATCCCAGGCTGTTGTAGTATTCTGCTCCGTACCTGCCTACGGAATGAACAGGGCCGTGACCGAGGGTGTTCTTCACCAATGCACTCCAGAGGGTGTCAATATCGTATCCTCTTATTCCCTTCAGGTAGGCATCAGCTATCAGTGAAGCGGAGTTGCTTCCAATCATGCAGTTACGATGGCCTGGACTGGCCCACTCAGGCAGCCAGCCGCTCTCCATGTATGCATTGACCAGTCCCTCCATGATATGTGAGCTCATCCCGGGGTACAGGAGTGTAATTAGCGGCATTGCGGCACGGAAGGTATCCCAGAATCCATTGTCGGTAAAGAGTCTGCCAGGAAGAACTTTACCGTTGTAGGGACTGTAATGAACTATATTTTCAGCGCTGTCAGTCTCGTAAAAAATGCGGGGGAAGAGCATGGTACGATAGAGTGTTGAATAGAAGGTACGCTGCTGGTCGTCAGTGCCGCCTTCTATCCGTATGCGGCCCAGTCCGGCGTTCCAGAGGTCATGCCCGGCATCACGGACGTCGTCAAATCTGCGCCCACCCGTCTCGCGTTCAAGGTTGAGAATGGCCTGCTCCGGGGAGATGAATGATGAAGCCACCCTAGCGGTGACCTGCTGGCCTCTTTTTGTCCGGAATCCTATGACTGCCTGGGCGTGGTCGCCTTCAGTCTCCGTGACGCCGGACCGGAAACTGTCGTCAAGGGCCACTGACCAGAAGTCAAACGGCTGGTCAAACTCAATGACGAAATAATTATGGAAGTTTTCAGGCACCCCCCCGTGGTTGTTGCGGCAGTAACCCACAACCCTTCTGGTCCCGGGAACTACCCTTGTCATTGATCCTCCGGCGAAAGCATCAATAACCACCGCGGATGAGTCACTCTCCGGAAAGGTGAACCTGAAGAGAGCTGCCCTCTCCGTTGGTGTGACCTCTGCGGTGATGTCATAGTCGGCAAGGTAAACGCTGTAATACCAGGGCTTTGCCACCTCGGCCTTGTGCGAAAACCATGATGCGCGCGCCAGCTCTGACAGACGGTTTCCACCAGTGACAGCCATCAGGGAGAAGGCGGCGTAGTCATTGATCCATGGGCTTGGCTGATGTGTCTGCCTGATGCCGACTATCTTATGATCATCATAGGTGTATCCCCAGCCATTGCCATTCTCGCGCGTCTGCGGGGTCCAGAAGTTCATTCCGAAAGGCAGAGCCACTGCCGGGTATGTGTTGCCGTGGGATAGCAGGTACTCGGAGTCTGTACCCATTAATGTGCTTACAAGGTCACCCGGTACTGCAGAAATCCGTTCTGCAGTACCTCCGGCCTGCCGGCTGCACCCGGTGCCTGCAAGTGTCAGAACAGCTAAAGCAATGATCAGATAGTTGGTTCCTGTGAAATTCATATGTCACTTAAGTCTGTTCAGGATTTTTTGAAGAACCATCTCCGGTGTCAGCCACTCCAGGCAGGCAAGGTCACCGCGTCTGCAGGTCCCTTTACCGTAGATGGAGCAGGGGCGGCATGTAAGTTCGGTATCCGGTATCTGGATTTGGTTTTCAGCCGGCATACCCCAGGCGCTGAATCCGGCACGGGGATGGGTGGCACCCCATATTGACAGTGTATCAATACCCAGTATGGCAGACAGGTGCATGTTTGATGAGTCCATGGCAAGCATCAGGTCAAGGTCTGCGATAAGTGCAATTTCGCCTTCAAGGCTGATCTTCCCCGCCATGGATATTGCACCCGGCACACGGGCAGCTATCTCATCCACTTCAGCTGATTCATCAGGAGATCCAAAAAGAAAGAGTGTGCATTCCTTCCGCGATACCAACAGGCGTAGCATGGCCTCCATCTTCTCTGCGGGCCATGTCTTGAGACGGTGCCTCGCCAACGGCGCCACTCCCAGGAAAGGTCTTTTCATGCCGTCAGTACGTGAGGCTGCCACGGCTGCTCCTTCTGCGGACGGGATCATCCAGGGGCCGGGGACCAGTTCCAGAGGGTACCCGGTACGTGCGAATACGGCACGGTAACGCTCAACGGTGTGGGTCAGCGAGCCGGTGAGCCTGCCACGAACCAGCTTGCGCCGGCGTATACGCTCCTTGTCTATTGAAGCCACGTGGCAGCCGTCAAAGCGAAACAGCAGGCGCACCACCTTCGACCTGATAACGTCATGCAGGTCAGCAACCGCGGTGATGTTGTACTTTGCACGAAGATCCATCCAGATCCTCAGCAGGCCAGTAATACCCCTGTGCCTGCCATGATGATCAGTAAGGAAAACCTTCACCCCGGGAATGCCGGCAACAAACTGATCAAAAGGCTTCTTTGTGACAAAGACCAGCTCTTCGCCAGGGTATGCAGCGGCAAACGACCTGATCACGGGCAGGGTCATTATCACATCACCCATCGATGATGTGCGTATCACAAGAAGGCTCATCTCAGTATTTTTCGTACGACTTTTCCTCCACTAGGCCCGAGCCGGTAATCATGTTTATCTTCCGCTTGATCTCGGAACGGATGTCATTTGTAAAGTACACTGACCTGGCAGTCTCTATGAATTCTACCCCGAAATCCTTGTTTCTTTCAAGATCCCTTATTCGGTCTTCAATCTCCCACAATCCGGCATTGACCCTGTAGAGCTCCAGGTAAAGAGGATCATCCTTCTTCATGAAACCTGCGAGCGCCTCATCAAGAATGGCATGTTCTTTTCTCAGGTTTATCAGTTTATCAGGGTCACTTATCCGCTCCAGCTTAAGTTCAATAATTGTCAGCTTATCCGCAATCTCTCCGTTTGAAACCTCTATTTTCATGAAAAACAGCTTTGAATCCGTAAAAATAACCTTTTAATATTAAAGGGCAACCCGGGTCACTGGGGATCGACATCGGCATGTATACGCAGCAGACCTCTTCTGGGTGATTTCAGTTCAGTCTCCATGGCACGCCGCACCAGCTCCTTGACTTTTGAAGGTGAAAGTGTGGTATCGATTTTTATCATCACCGTTTTGATATACCACTTCTGAACCTGCATTACCATGGGAAACTCCGGGCCCAGAACGTGTTTGCCGAGATGCCTGCGCAGGGTATCAGCCAGTCGTGCGGCCGATGCAGTGAGTTCGTCGAGGTCACGGTGCTTCAGTGCAATTCTTATAATCCTCGTAAAGGGAGGATAACCGAAGAGAGCCCTCTCCTCAAGCTGTGCCGAGCTCATCGACCTGTAATCATGCTTCAGCACCTGCCTGAGTATCATGTTTGCAGGGTCAGCGGTCTGGATGATCACTTTCCCCCTGCGTGTTCTCCTCCCGGCTCTCCCGCTCACCTGTTCCATCAGCTGGAAGCTTCGCTCGTAAGCCCGGAAATCAGGGAAATGCATCATATTATCGGCATCGAGGATACCCACCACTGTCAGTCTCTCGAAGTCGAGTCCCTTGGAAATCATCTGTGTCCCGATAAGGATATCGGTATCGCCGGCGGCGAAGCTGCCAAGTATATCAGATGCAGCGTTTCTGTTCCTGACGGTGTCCTGATCCATTCGCGCCACCCTCGCTGATGGGAACATCAATCTTATTTCCTCTTCTATCTTCTCTGTGCCGAAGCCTATGGTGGATATGTTCACTGATCCGCAATCAGGGCACTCTGAGGGCAGTCTCACGCTCTTGCCGCAATAGTGGCACACCAGCCTGTTGATGCTCTTATGATAGGTATAGCTCACCGAGCAGTTTGTGCAGGCAGGCACATGACCGCAGTCAGAGCACATCAGGAACGGAGAAAAGCCTCTCCTGTTCTGGAAGAGGATGACCTGTTCCCCGCGCTTCAGCGCCTCCTCCACCGCCTCAAGCAGACGGGGAGTGAAATGGGATGACGGGCTCTTCTTCCTGCCAGCCCGGCGTGTGTCAGCTATGACCATCTCAGGCATCATTACATCACCGTAGCGTGTCATCAGCTCAACAAAGCCGTACCTTCCGGAAAGTGCATTGTGGTAGCTCTCAAGCGATGGTGTGGCTGAACCGAGCAGAGCCCTTCCGCCGTGTATGCGGGTGAGCATTATTGCCGCATCACGGGCATGATATCGCGGTGCCGGGTCATTCTGCTTATAAGATGAGTCATGCTCCTCATCCACAATGATCAGCCCCAGGTCACTGAACGGAAGGAAGAGTGATGACCGAACCCCCAGAACAGCCCTGAGGCTTCCGTCACTGACCTTCTTCCAAACTTTCCTGCGTGCCGCAGGTGTTAAACGCGAGTGAAACACCCCGATGGCACTACCGAAATGTCTCCTGAGCCTCTCTATTATCTGGGTTGTAAGTGCTATCTCAGGAAGCATATACAGGACCTGCTTCCCATGATCAAGCTGCTCACGCATCAGGTGGATATAAATCTCCGTCTTACCGCTGGAAGTGACGCCGTGCAACAGTACCGTCTCACGGTCAGCAAACAGCTGTTTGATAGAATCATATGCCTCTTTTTGCACTTTGTTCAGCTCTGCCGGAATGACCATCCCGGTCTCCGGCACATCAGGAGTCTCCTTCTGCTTTCGCTTCACAGGGTGTCCTGGCAGATCATCAGGCGAGGGTATCGCTGCTTTCATCACCTCGCCAGGATAGGCCATGTAATAATCAGATATCCACAGAAGGAAGTCTGTGAGGCGATCATTGACAGAAAATCCGCCGGGGAGGAGGTTGTCTATCTCCCTGAGAGAGACTTCTGCAGGCAGCCTGTCATGAACCCTGACCACCAGCCCGGCAACATTTCTGCTCTGCCCGAAGGGGACATTCACAAGGCTGCCACGTTGAACAATACCCTGAAGTACCTCCGGAATTTCATAGGTAAACGAGCCGGGCACGGCAACAGGAATGATGATATCTGCGAACTGTCTGCTCATTGGTTAAAACGGCGGCAAATTAAGAATAAACACCAACAAAGGCCTTGTCTGCTGCCTTAATTTATGAACGCTGCGGCAATGAATGAATCAGCTCAGGGCAGCCCTTACCCTTTCAGCAGCATCGGTGAATGTAGAGGCGGCTATGACCTTCAGCCCGGAGCTGTCTATCAGGGCCCTTGCCTCTTCTGCATTGGTTCCCTGGAGCCTCACTATGACGGGTACTTTTATATCACCTATGCTCTTGTATGCCTCTATGATACCAGCGGCAACGCGGTCACACCTTACTATTCCGCCAAAAATATTTACGAGGACAGCTCTCACATTCGGATCCTTGAGGATGATCCTGAATCCGGCCTCTACCGTTTGGGGGTTCGCGCCACCTCCCACATCGAGGAAATTGGCCGGTTTGCCGCCGGAGAGTCCTATCAGGTCCATGGTGGCCATGGCCAGACCGGCTCCATTGACCATACATCCAACATCACCGTCGAGTTTTACATAATTGAGGTTACTGGCTGAAGCTTCCACCTCGGTGGGATCTTCCTCGTTCAGGTCACGCATTGCCTCAAGCTCGGGATGACGGTACAGCGCATTGTCGTCAAGAGTCACCTTGCAGTCTACCGCAAGTACCCTGTCATCACTGGTCTTCAGGAGCGGGTTGATCTCCATCAGTGTGGCGTCAGAATTGACGAAAGCTTCCCAGAGCCCTTTCATGAATATTACCATTTCGCGGTAAGCCTTTCCATGGAGGCCAAGGTTGGAGGCAATTGTCCTCATCTGAAACTCATGCAGGCAACAGGTTGCATCAACCGTCTCAGTGAAGAGCGCTTCAGGATTGCGTGCAGCCACCTCTTCGATGTCCATCCCTCCCTCAGGTGAATAGGCAACCACGTACGCTGATTTCCTGCGGTCAAGAAGCAGAGACAGGTAAAACTCCTTTATCTCCGATTCTCCCTTGTAATAGACATCGCGAGCAACGAGCACCTTGTGCACCTTCTTGCCTGCAGGCCCTGTCTGTGGTGTCACCAGGGTCATCCCCAGCATATGCGAAGCCACCTCCCCTGCCTCCTGCGGTGAATGTGCTATCCTGACTCCCCCTCCCTTGCCACGTCCACCGGCATGGATCTGCGCCTTGATGACGAAAATCCCGGTGCCGAATTTACCGCTCAGCTCTTTGGCTACCATTACGGCCTGCCCGGCCGTCATGGCGATGAATCCCTCCTGCACGGCAACACCATGTGCCTGCAAAATGGATTTTCCCTGGTATTCGTGGATATTCATGATATTTCAAGGTTAATAATACAGGTTATCGGGGCATCATGAGTAAAAGAGGTATGTAATTTACTCTTTTTTTATAATTATTTTAGCTAAAATTTTTATTCATGAGGAAGCTTACAAACGATGAACTGAACCGGAAGAGTGTGAAGGAATTCAGGGCTTCGGAGAAGTCGCCCTTTCTTCTGGTCCTTGACAACGTGCGAAGCCTCAACAATGTGGGATCAATCTTCAGGACGGCAGACGCTTTTCTTGTGGAGGCGGTATGGCTGTGTGGTATCACCGCCACCCCTCCGCACAGGGAGATACACAAGACTGCACTTGGGGCCACTGAATCAGTTGAATGGAAGTACTTTGAGAGTTCCGTGGAGGCAGCCAGGCTGCTTAAGGAAAAGGGTTACCTCATTGTCTCGGTGGAGCAGGCTGAAGGGGCTGTCTCACCTGACCGTTTTACAGCGGAGCCTGGCAGGAGGTATGCGCTGGTATTCGGTCATGAGATCAGAGGTGTGAGTGAAGAGGTGGTGAATCTGTCAGACGCTTGCATTGAGATACCCCAGTATGGCACCAAACACTCATTCAATGTGGCTGTCAGTGCGGGGATAGTCTTGTGGGAGCTGGCAGGACACACCAAAAGGTAAAACATCAAAAAACCCCGTTCGCCAGTCGGCGGACGAGGTTTCTCATTATCAGTTTTAAAGCTACTTCGTTACTGCGATGAATGCATCGTCAGTGAAGTATTTGGCAAACTCGAGGTCTGTCATTGCGTAGTTCTTCCAGTCGCTGTTGTAGCCGATAGCTTCGCGGAGGCCGCTGATGACACCGTCCTTGTTGTCAAGGCGTGCTGCTATGACTGCCTTCAGGTATGAGGGAGCACCGCATTTGCACGGTTTGACTGCATCCATGGTTGTCTTGGCCTTGTTGAGGTCACCCTTGAGGAGCTGTGCCAGTGCAAGGTTCATTGTAGGCGTGTCACTGAGCATATTGACTGCCTGGTCATACTTGCCTTCATGAATTGCAATTGTTCCGAGTCCGAATTTTGACTCGGGTGTGGCTGCTGACATTGAATTGAAGTATTCGGCAGCACCCTTGATGTCACCCTTGAGAAGAGCGGCAAAACCGAGGTTGTTCTTCACATTGTCATCATTCTTGAGAGCCTTGGCTTTCTCGAGAGCAACTATAGCGTCATCAGCATTGCCCATCTGAAGATAAGCCCAGCCGATGTTGTTCCATGCCCTGTAGGACTTGGGATCGTTCTCGGCAGCTATCTGGTAGTACTTCAGCATCTCCTTGGGATCACTGGTCAGGGTGGCAGCGTATAGCATCTGCTCGTGGCTGAGGACTGACGGATCGCTCTTTATAGCTGTGAGGATCTCCTCATCGTTGAGACCAACCAGGTTTACGTCAACGATCAGTTTTGACCTTCTCAGCAGTGGAAGAATCTCCTCGGCGAGAGCTTCGTATGCGGTCGCCATATTCTTGATCTCCTTCTCACGGACGACCGGATCCTGGTACATCGAGAGAACCCTCAGGATGAGCTCTTTGTCAGCGATTGACGACTCCTGTACGAGAGCCTTGAAACCTTCCCAGTCTTCAGCAGTGGTCTGTTTGGAGAACAGCTGAGCAAGTTCGGGCATCTTACCATATTCTTTCTGCAGATACTTATCAGCAGCCTTACCCCTGGCTTCCGAGAGTTTCTCGTTAAGTGACAGAGGCCCGTCAGGTGAAGCATATGAACTGTTAGTCACACCTTTAACTTCCATTCTTTCATTCTGCACCACAAGTGCAATGTAATCCTTGAGAGCCTGGATATCGGCGGACTTGAGTTCTGAAGGCCTGATATTTGACTGGTTGATGTTGTAGAGAATATCAGCAATCTTCTGTTCCGGGACAATGCGCTGGTAGTTGTCTTTCAGCGAGATTGGCATTGCGTGATCTTCTACAAGAGTTGAAGTGGCAATTACACCGTCAGCCAGTTTGATGGGATCAAATGAGAGAGTCTTGCCCTTTCTTTCAGCATCTACGCGAAGAAGGAACTCAGACACTTTCATCTCAGGTATATAATTCACATCACCTGACCAGTTTACGGTTCCGCCAGTCCATGCAACCGACTTGTTATTGGCCAGAACTTTCTCTCCCTGTGTGAAGAGCAGTTCATCAAATGCCGTCTCACCGCCTTCGTATGAAAGGACAGGGGTGATCTTCAGCGTGGTATTCTTGTCAAAGTACTTCTCCGGATAGGTGACTTTTACCTGTGCGGCAACAATGCCTGCATGGGTCTCAAGCACTTTGGGAGTGATTTCATACTTGACGAGATTGGCATTTTTCTTCATCTTGTCAAGACTGCTGCAACCTGACATAAGAACAGCTGCAAGCAGAATGACAAAAAGTCTGGTGAAATTTTTCATAATTTGTTTTTTAATTAGTTGCGATCAGTTTCTGTTTAATCAAAGCAATTATACGATATTTCTGACTTGTCTGCAAATTTAAGATAATTTTTAGTCAATAACTGCAATCCCTGTATGAAAAATTCAGAAATTCCGGAGGTTGATTCCCTGAGTGACAGGCAAGGTGAAGATCGTTTCCTTCACTTTCAGGTAGTCATCGTGGCTTGCAACAAAGTCGATATTTGATACATCGAGTACCAGGTAACGGTTTTCCGGATTCTGTCTGAAGAAATTGAAATAGCTTTCCTGTATTCCTGAGAGATAATCAGCAGTTATTGACTGTTCGTACTCCCTGCCCCTCATGGCTATGTTTTTTAGAAGCCTTTCCGGGGGTACGTGAAGGTAAACATAGAGGTCAGGCTTGGGAAGAGAGCTATAGATAATATAAAATATCTGGCGATAGAGATTGAACTCTTCCTTTTCCAGGGTTTTGGAGGAGAAGACGAGCGACTTCATGAAGTAGTAATCGGCTACAGTGAAGCTCTTGAAAAGGTCCGGTTCCACCAGCTCCTCCTTGAGCTGCCTGTAACGGTCGGCCAGGAAAGAGAGTTCCAGGGGGAAGGAGTAACGTGAGGGGTCATTGTAGAATTTAGGGAGGAATGGATTGTCGGCAAACCGTTCGAGGATCAGTTTTGCATTGCAGTCCCTTGCAATCATTGATGCCAGTGTAGTCTTGCCCGCACCAATATTCCCTTCAATAACAATGTAGTTGTATTTAATGTTCTCCATCCTTTTTACCGCTTTGCACCGGATACCAAAATTAGCATTTAGCCTTCACAATGCAAATAAAACGAAGAGGCGCGATTCCGCGCCCCTCCTGAATAACGATCCTGGATGATTAACCCGATATTGTTTACCGGTTGTTGTCGCGACGGCGGTCATGCGAGCGATGCTCACGGTTCCCGCGGTTCCCGTCACGTGATCCCTGATGTTCCTTTCTTTCGGTATGCTCACGCCTGGGCGGCTCAACCCAGCCTTCCGGCTTCGGGATGAGGGGTTTGCGTGAGAGCCTGAGTTTGCCGGTCTTCTGGTCAACCTCAATGAGCTGCACCTCAACAATGTCACCCTCCTTGAAGAGCTCCTCAACAGTGCCGACCTTCTTCCAGTCCATCTCTGAGATGTGCAGGAGACCGTCCTTATTTGGGAGGATCTCAACAAAAGCACCGAACTGGGTGATAGTTTTCACCTTGCCGGTATACACCTTTCCTACTTCCGGCACGGCACATATTGCATTGATACGGTCGAGGGCCGCCCTGATGACTTCGTAGTTCTCGCCGAAGACATCGACCATTCCCTGGCCGTTGATCTCCTCGATAACTATCGTTGCTCCTGTGGTGGCCTGTATATCCTGGATTATCTTTCCGCCGGGGCCTATCACAGCACCGATCATCTCCTTGGGTATGTAAATCTTCTCGATTCTCGGTGCATGAGGCTTAAGCTCGGGCCTGGGCTCGGCAATGGTCTGTTCCATTATGTCAAGGATGTGCATTCTGCCACGGTGCGCCTGTTCAAGCGCCTGCTTAAGAACCTCGAAAGAGAGGCCGTCAACCTTGATGTCCATCTGAGTGGCGGTGATGCCGTCACGTGTGCCCGTTACCTTGAAGTCCATGTCACCAAGATGATCTTCGTCGCCAAGGATATCAGAAAGTACTGCAAACTTTTTACCATCCTTGTCGGTAATCAGTCCCATGGCAATGCCTGAGACAGGCTTGGCGATCTTTATACCTGCATCCATCAGTGCCAGAGTTCCGGCACAAACAGTTGCCATCGATGATGAGCCGTTAGACTCAAGGATATCTGATACCACGCGTATTGCATACGGGTTGGTCTCCTCGGGTGGCATCATGTTCTTTAAAGCCCTGTGTGCCAGGTTTCCATGACCTATTTCCCTACGGCTCGTTCCGCGTGCCGCTTTGGCTTCGCCGGTGGCGAAGGGCGGGAAGTTATAGTGAAGGGTGAATTTTTCAGAACCCTGCTTGAGTACCTCATCAATCATCTTCTCATCGAGTTTGGTACCGAGGGTGACAGTAGTGAGTGACTGTGTCTCGCCACGGGTGAAGATGGCTGAGCCATGGGCTGCAGGCAGCGGGTCAATCTCGCACCAGATGGGACGGATCTCATCAAGCTTGCGGCCGTCAAGACGTTTGTGCTCATCAAGCACAAGGCGGCGGGCAGCTTCCTTCTCAACATCATGGAAGTACCTGTTCACCAGCATCTCATCAGCCGGTGCCTCTTCAGGAAACTGAGCAAGGAATTCAGCCTTTATGGCATCAAAGCCGTCAGTGCGGGTCTTCTTATCAGATCCGCTGGCAGCCAGCGCATAACACTTGTCATAGGTCTCAGCCCATATCTTCTTGCGGAGTTCCTCATCATTCCTCTCATGACAGTACTCCCTCTTCACCGTTTTACCAACCATTTCAGAGAGTTCCTTCTGTGCAATGCACTGAGGTTTGATTGCCTCATGGGCGATACGAAGCGCCTCGAGCATGACATCCTCTGACACCTCTTTCATTTCGCCCTCAACCATCATGATATTTTCATATGTTGCTCCGACTATTATGTCAAGATCAGCAGTCTCCACCTGGTCAAAAGTGGGATTGACGATGAACTCACCGTTAACCCTTGACACCCTTACCTCTGATATCGGACCATGGAAAGGTATGTCAGATACTGCCAGCGCCGCTGAAGCTGCAAGTCCGGCAAGTGCATCCGGCATGATATCCTTCTCGGCCGAGATGAGGTTGATGGTTACGAACACTTCCGCATGATAGTCGTCAGGGAACAGCGGACGCAGTGCCCTGTCAACCAGTCGTGAGATCAGAATCTCATTGTCACCGGGTCTTGCCTCTCTCTTGAGGAAGCCTCCGGGAAAGCGGCCCGATGCCGCATACTTTTCCTTGTACTCAACGGACAGCGGCATAAAATCGGTGTCTTCCTTTGCATCCTTCGCAGCAACGACGGTTGCCAGAAGCATGGTCTTACCCATCCTTACAACCACAGCGCCGTCAGCCTGCTTGGCCAGCTTGCCCGTTTCAATTATTATTGACCGGCCATCGCCAAGATCAATACTTTTTTCAATTAACTTATACATCTGAATTACTGATTATTACGGGATAAATGATAATTAAGGCTCAGACCTCTCCGGGAATTAAAAAAGGCAATCTGAAATTGCCTTTTTTTCTTACTTTCTCAGGTTCAGTGCTTTGATGATCTCACGATACCTGCTGATATCCTTGACCTTTAGGTAATCCAGCAAATGTCTTCTTTTTCCGACCAGAGTGGTTAGCGCCCTCTGCGTGCTGAAATCCTTCTTGTTCTTCTTCAGATGCTCGGTGAGGTGCGAAATCCTGTAGGAGAAAAGAGCAATCTGACCCTCAGCACTGCCTGTGTCCAACTCTGATGATCCGAATGTCTTGAAAAATTCCTGTTTCTTCTCCGTAGTCAAATACATATCCTTATCCAATAGATTGTTAATAATTTCTCCAATTTTGGAACGCAAAGATACAACTCTATTTTGTAATAATTCAAACAATTTGAATAATTTTTTGCATTTAACGCCGGACAGCCTCACCGGTGTGCGGGGGAGTGCAGCACTCAGAGGCTTCTATAGAAAAGACGTAATTATGATGCCGGGAGTTGCGCGCGCTGAAAAATTTTTTTCAATGTTGAAAACCAGGGTACGCTGAATGGTGGTGAAATGTCACGGTTCAAGGAAAAGTGAGTCTGACCGCCTGATCTTATGGCCCATGGAGATGAGTGATGACCCTATTGAACAGTCGAGGCACCGGTGGTACCTGCATCTCAGGTTCCTGAGTTCAAGAAGTGCCTGTGAGGCGAAAGCCGACTCCGGCTTCAGTCCAGCCTGTGCGAAGTCGGTAACCACACTGTTCTCCTCGGGAGGCAGTGAGTCAAGGATCTCCACTGCCCTGTCACACCATTCCTGCTGTTGTCTGACCCTGCCGTAGACAAAGAGCATGGGTACTATGGCGTTTATGATGAGCAGATCTGCAGACTGTTTTCCGGCACGGCCCGCCACTGAAGGTGCCTCACGTCCGAACTGGTAGTGGCTGTTCCAGTAGGGCGAGGCACTGACGCTCAGCAGGTACCTGAGGCTCTCCCGGTCACTGAAGCCCAGCACCCTCGAGAAAAGCCCGTCACTGTGGGCGAGCAGTGCCGCCAGCTGTGAGAGCCTGACAGTCGGAAAATTGGCGGGCCGCAATCTGTGAAACTTCCAGAGCCATCCATCAACGGGTTGAAGTGAGTACTTGGTGCGGAGCACACGATACTCCCTAGACAACAGGAGATAATAATTGTCGCTCACGGCTTCCCTGAAGAGAGCCTCGTCAAGCAAGCCCGCAGTCCCGAAGAGAAGGGCCTCAACCTGCAGGAGGTTGTCAGAGTGCTTTCTTATAATCTTAAGAGGAAGCCGTTTGGCAAGCATCTCAAAAGGATCAGTGTTCACCCTGAAGCCGAAATGGCGCGAGACAAGCCGGTAAAGAGTCTCCTCCCAGTCATTGCCGGTCTGTGAAAGCATGTCCCTGATTTCATTGCTTTTCCTCTCAAGCCGTTCAACGGCTACCGACCACAGCCAGTGCTTGATCCTGAAACCGTCCGTCATTCCTATGAGACCACTGCAGGGCAGAGGTGAAGTATTATTTATAAAGTCCAGGTAGTTATCCCACAAAACTGTATCGAAAACGGGACGAGCGGTTATCAGTCTCCGCCCTGACGCAGAATATACATCTGCATCCTCATTATATACAAGGTGCAGGATGACATTGTCATAAGCGTGATCAGTGTGATGACCATGACGGTACCAGTCAGAGGCATTGACATGAATCTCAGTGTTCCCGGCCCACTCGGTGCCTCCGATTACCAGCCTGGTGTTGAAAAAATCAGGCCCGGAATCACGGTTGTACTCGCCGGGGGCTATCACCTCAATGGGTCCGGCGTCCCTGTCACACAGGCTTCCGCCCTCAAAGAACAGGTTTTTCCACAACCAGTGGAGGAACTCTTCTTTCATGATCGGTATTTTTAAGAAATGCAGCTCATCTAAGATACGAACAAGCGGGTAATGGAGCAAGCAAAATTTGAAAGCTGAAAAAATGATTGTCATTGCATGACAGCAAAACTGCAGGACTGCCGGACAGCAAGACCGCAAGACCGCAAGACCGCAAGACTGCAAGACCGCAAGACTGCAAGACCGCAAGACCGCAAGACTGCAAGACTGCAAGACCGCAAGACCGCAAGACCGCAAGAC
>ENA-UOOK01002003-UOOK01002003.1-fermentation-metagenome-genome-assembly--contig:-NODE-2003-length-25770-cov-8.094303_pt1 | contig 25770 bp, 41 predicted proteins | sample MGYA00245777_ERZ724023 | MGnify/ENA primary metagenome ERZ724023 (study PRJEB28704, sample SAMN03018312) | fermentation metagenome | biome: anthropogenic terrestrial biome; feature: soil; material... | reverse complement strand
GTTAAAATTTTAGATATAGAAGAGGTAGAGTAAATGAAAACTAATCTGACTCTTGAAATCGAACAAGCTCTAATTAAAAAATGCAAAGGAACATCTCAGCGTTATGCATTGGAAGTTAGCTTTAAAAACGGCTTTGTTGACTTCGCTACTGCGAAGTTTAGCTTTCAAGAACAAAAACCGATTGTAAAATTTTATGAGATTAAAGTTTCATTAAATGATTTTAAAAATGTTAATGGCCATAACTTTGGAGCTGATGAAAATTATTACGTTATGCCGATTGATTTGTTAAATGAAATATTAGAAAAAGATGCTAGTTTATTAAATTTTAAAGAAGGAATTATTGTCTTTGAAAATGGTACTTTAAAATTAAAAAAGGAACAGCAAGGTATCTATTTTAATAGTTATAGAAAAAAATTAACTATTGAAGAAAGATTTCATATTTTAGACCAGATGCTAATGCGATGGGTAAACGGGTCAATGAGCAGTGAAAAAGAATTGTTGGAGGATAAAGAATGAAAATTAGGCCAAATGATTTTGTAAAATATATTCCTCTTGGAGAAGAATGGGTTGTTTGCGGAGTGAATTATAAAACTGGTAAATTAGTTCCTTGCGGTTATCCATTCCCGTCAATGGTTAACATAAATGATTGTGAATTAATTGAAAGCAGAAACGAGCCACAGACAGAAGAATATAAAGATGCTTTAAGAAAAGAACATTTAGAAAGTTTTATTGAGGTGGAGTAATGAATGAAAATTTTACTGTTGATTGGGTTATTCGATATTTACAAAAAAGTGGACATAATTCAAAGAGAACAGTGCTTAATAGATTTAAAAATATGACACCTAATGAGTCATTCGATTTAGAAGTCAGTTTGTTTGAAAAAAGGAAAGAAAAGTTAATAAACATGAATAAATGCCCTATAAATAAATTTATTAGAGAGAGGGAATGAATATGGATGCCAATTATATTAATCTTTTGATAATTCAAAATTCGTTGTGTATTGCTTTAGCAAAAAATGTTGCATTGTCGTTAGAAATCACCGATTTACCTTCTGCAATTGAACTTTTGAATAAAGCTACCAACGAAACAGTTGGATCTAATTTTAAAGATAAAAATCTTATGTTGTTAAAAGTATATGCAATGGCTTTGGATATACCAAAAATAAAGAATTGTAGAAACAACGAACTATATATTATTGATTTGATAAGAGACGCAACTAATAAAATAAACATTTCTATTGAAAGAGAAATGTAATAAATGCAAGCTATTTACAAAAAAAAATTAGTAAATGTTTGGTTAAAGGAATCTGGTGTTGTTTGGAAAATGGAATTTGTTGATTCTCCAGGAGTTTTATATTTTCCCTTAATAAAAGATGGAAAGAATGTTGAAGAGTTTAAATTAATAAAGTAGTTAAAAAGGTGGAATAAATGGGAAGATCCATAGAAATAGATAATGTAGATTTTTATTTAGAAGATTTAAAAAGCAAATTTAAGAAGATTAAACCTGAAGCTTATTATTTAAGCTATTCTGGAGGGAAAGATAGCCATTTGTTATTTTGGTTTTTAAAGATTTGGTTAAAAGAAAATGATTTTGAAATGTACAAAAAATATTCTTCTATTCCTATAATTGGAATAAACACCTATATGGAACATCCTCAAATTTTAAAACGAATTAAAGATAATTGTGATGTTGTTTTAAAAGGAAGAATGAAACCTCTTGAAATCAAAGAAAAATATGGAATTCCTTGTTTTAGTAAATTTCAAGATGAAATGATAAATAGATATCAAAATGGAAGTCGCAAACCTTATTTAATCAGAGCAGTAACAGGTAGAGACGAAAATGATAATAATATTAATACAATGTTTAAACTTAACAATAATGCAAGGGAGAAGCTTCTTAATGGAGAACTTCATAAAATTAGCCAAAAATGTTGTGATAAACTTAAAAAGAAACCAGCTAGAGATTATCAAAAACTAACTGGTAAAAAAGAAATATTAGGCGTTATGGCTGATGAAGGGGTTTTAAGAGGTTCTAAATATAAAAGTTGTTTTACTGAAGATAAAAAATTTACTCCTATTTGGGATTTAACTGATCAAATTGAAAACGCAATTTATAAAAAGTATAACATTGAATTACCAGAAATATATGAACATATTACGAGAACTGGTTGTTTTGGTTGCCCTTATGGGAGTTATAAAGGTAATACCGAAAAAGAATTAGATTTAATAAACGAAAACCAAAGAAAATTTATTGTTGATTATTTTAAAGAGTCTTATGATTTATTAGGAATAAATTATAATAATTTTTTAGAAAAAAGTACTAAGAAATGCAATGAAGAAAAAAAACATAAGTCGAGAATAGAACAGTTGAGTTTGTTTTAGAGGTGTAAATTTGAAAATAAGATTATTAGCTAGAGATAGCAAAATGCCAAATATAGCAATTATGAAAATATCTACTTACCATAAGCAAAAAGGCGATAATGTCGATTGGTATAATCCTTTATTTGATTTTAATGATACTGATATTTTGTATGAAAGTATTTTATTTAATTTTACAGAGCCTTATAATTATTATCCAAATTGCAAAATAATTAAAGGCGGAACAGGAATTGATATATCAAAGAAACTAGACCCAGAAATAGATAAAATATTAGAACTTGATTATAGTTTATACCCAGATTGTGATTATTCGATGCAATTTTATTCTAGGGGTTGTATTAGAAATTGTTCATTTTGTGTAGTAAGAGAAAAAGAAGGATATATCTATCCAGTTAAACCTTTTAAACTAAACCCTAAAGGAAAACACATAGAGATATTAGATAATAATTTCTTTGCTAATCCTGAATGGGAATATGCGATAGAGGATTTATTGAGAATAAACCAACCAGTTAATTTGCATGGTGTAGATGTAAGGCTGTTGGACGAAAAGCAATGTGAAGCTTTAAACAAATTAAAACTCAAAAAACAAATAGCGATTGCTTGGGATTTTCCGCAAATTAATTTAAGGCCACAATTAGAGAAAGCTGTTAATTGGATTAAACCTTATAAATTAATGTGTTATGTTTTGATTGGATTTAACTCAACACCAGAAGAAGATTTGTTTAGAGTTGAAGAATTGAGAAAATTAAAAATAGACCCATTTGTAATGCCGTACGATAAAAATAATACATATCAAAAAAGATTTGAAAGGTGGGTAAACATGAAAGCAATATTCAAAAGTGTTAAATGGGAAGATTATAAAGGCTAAAGAGAGGGAATAAAAATGAGTGAACAAAAAATTGTTATTGCAAAAAAAGATAATGGAAAGATTTTAGTAATGTGGGTTCGTGATGGTAGAAAACCTGAATATGTTGTAGCTAATGATATTTATAACTCAGAAGTAGGACAAGCAATCGATGGCTGGCATAATGGTAATTATTTTTGGAGTATAGCTCCTGCAGTAATGAGATTTCAGGAGTCTTGATCATGACATTAAAAGATATATTTGGATTTATTTCAAGATATGAATATTTGGTAATAAAAGATGCTTATGAGAAAGTCATATATGATAATCCTTATTACGAAATGACCAACGAAACCAAAGAGGAAATTCAAGATTTTACTGTAGCTAATCTAGGTGCATATTCTAAAACCAAAGGTAAAGAAGAAATAGAATATCTTGAAATTATGGTATATGACAGAACGTAAAAGATTTAAATTTACTCAAGAACAAGTGGAGTTTATCATTAATAAATATATGATCATGGAGTTATCAGATTTACTTATTGCATTCAATAAACGATTTAATACTGATTTAATAAAGCAACAAATAAAAAATAAAATCCAACAAATAGGTATTTGCAAAAGAAACATTAAAGATAATTATGGAAAATACACGATAGAAATGGTTGATTGGTTATCTGATAATTTTAACAAAATAAAACTAGATATATTAGTTGAGACATTTAATAAAAAATTTAATACTGATTTTACTAAATCATCTATTTGGCATAAAGCCGAACGCATAATGGGTGCTGAATTTGATAGAACTAGAGAATATGTGCCGAGACTTGTATGGACAAAGGAATTGATAGAATATCTAAAAAAACATTATGATGAGCTCAGTTATAAAAAATTATCTGATATTATGAATAATCGTTTTAACATTAAAACCACACCAAGTTCAATTGAACATAAAGTTAATAGACTAGGATTAAAGAAAAGTGAAGAAGGACTTAATAAATCAAGAAATCTAAAAGCAGCTTCATTATTTTGGTTCCAAAAGTGACATATTCCATATTCAAAAAAACCAACTGGCTATGAAAGAATAGATCCTAATGGATATATCTGGATTAAAGTAGCCAATCCAAATGTCTTTAAAGCTAAGCATAGGGTTGTCTGGGAAAAAGCACATGGAAAAATCCCAAAAAGTCACTGCATATTATTTATGGATGGAAATAGTCAAAATTGTAATCTTGATAATCTACAACTAATAAGTAGAGGGGAATTGGCAGTTATTAATAAAATGGGTATACAAAGAAATGATGCTGATCTTACTAAAACACTTTTAGTATTATCTAGATTAATTATTAAAACTTCTGAAAGAGAAAGGAGCATTAAAAATGCCAAGAAATAAATAAATTGATCTTCATAACCATCTATTTGAAATTATTGAACGTTTGAATGATGAAGATTTAACTGAAGAACAGTTAGATAAAGAAATAAAAAGAAGTAAAGCTGTAGTAGAAGTCAGTAAAGCAATTATCCAAAATGCATCTTTAGTTTTAAAGGCTGAAAAACATTTTTCTGAATATGAAGGTAGAAAAAGTGTTAAAACACTTATGCTTGGTGATGAAGAAGGTGAATTTTAATGAATAAAGAAACCATTGGGATTGTTGAAATTGAAACTATTAACGGACCAATGCTGATAGATCTTGAAAATATTAAACATATTCTCAAACGCAGTTGTTTTATAATTATGAAAAATGGATTAGTTTATTATTGTAAAGAATCAGAACTAGAAAAAGTAGAAAGGTTAAAAAATGAATACTTCAAAAAGGAAAATATTTAAAGTTGGCGACGTCGTTGCTTTTAATTTTACAGAAGTTAAAACTCCTATGATGATCACTAAAATTATGAATAACAAACATGCATCTTTAATTCATAAAAAATTACTTTATGATTGTGGGATGATAGACATGCAATTTTTAGAATCCTGGAAAGAAGAATATGAAATAGAATATTCTGACTATGAAGTTGGTATTGATCTAGCTAATGAAAAGGATAAAACAAGTATTGTTGTTGCTAGGAAATAATTAAGGATAAATAAAAAGCAAAAAATACTCGTATTTGTCATAAATAATTTTTGTAAATACAAATAAAAAACATACAAAAAAGTTATGTTGATAAAGGTAGGCAAAAATAAGATAATCGCCCCAGAAACGGCTTATGAATAGATAAAAAGGGCCGTTTTGGGGTGAAATTGTTAAAAATGTAGTAGTTGCAGCTAGAAATAGCACTCTTAAAAATATCAATTTTGAATTTGACAGTCTTACCTATTATGTCAAATACAGAAAGAGAAAAAATAGGTAAAAACACGAAAGGAAAAGTGTAAAAAATGTTTAAAAAATTAACAACTTTTTATGATAAAAAGCCAATCTTTATCAATATGAATAGTATAAGATATTGTCTTTCAAGAAAAGGCGGGGGAAGTCTTATATCATTTCAAAATGGCGATGAACTTTGTTTGTTAGAAGAACCAGAAGAAATATATTTGTTAAATTTACCTTTAAATCAAAAAGAAAAAGCATCAATGCCTAAATTAAAATATTGTCCGAATCGAAGTAAACATCATGATGGAGTTGATTTTTGTTTACGTGGATTAGCTAATAATACTGGTGATCTAGAACCATGCGATTATTGTAATTTCGATGTTGAAATTAAAGAAAAAATTATAGAGGATAAATAAATGTTTAAAAAAAATAAACCTTTTAAAACTGGTGATCAAGTAGATTACATCGGTATGGAACCTGGATTAGTTGGTATTACTGGAACGGTTCTTTACGGTCCTGGACAAGCTTTTAACAGAAAGGATGAGTGCATAGTAAACTTTGGTGATGCTGTTAATAGTAATCGTGGATTTAAATTAGTTAAAATTAAATATCTTAAAAAATGTAATTAAAATTGGGAATGGGGCGAAATAATGGCAGAAGTAAAATGGATCAAAGTAATAGTTGCAGCTAGAAAAGGCAAAACTATGCAGCAAATTAAAGCATTGCCAGATGGTTATAAAATAGCTCTTTTTTGGTATGAAATAATGCAACTTGCTGGTGAATGTAATGAGAATGGATTTCTATATTTTGAACAAGACTTTCCATATACTGATGAAATGCTATCAGTTGAAATGGGATATGATGAGACATTTGTAAAATATGCTATTCAAGTTTTTAAACGTTATAGAATGGTTGAACAAATTGAAGATGTCTACATGTTGTCAAACTGGGATAAATATCAAAACGTAGATGGATTAGATAAAATAAGACTTCAAAATGCTAAAAGACAATCTAAACATAGGAAGAAATTAAAAGAATTACAATCTCATGAAATGAAAGAAATTGAACATAAAAAAGGCGGTAACGTTATTAGTAACGTTACGCATAACGATGGAGTAACGCCAAGTAACGCAATAGATAAAGAAATAGAAGAAGAACTAGATATTAATAATATTAATAATATTAATATAAATAATAAAAAGAATTATTTTGTTGATGATATTAATTTAAATCACGCTATTATTGAATTCATTGATTTTAGGAAAAAGATTAAAGCACCAATGACTGAAAGAGCTGTTGATTTAATGATTAAAAAATTAGACACTTTATCAACTACTAAAACTATTGAAGAAAAAATAGATATACTTGATCAATCTATTTTAAACGGATGGAGAGGTATATTTCCTTTACAGCAAAATAAAGTTAAAGAAACTAATAATCAATTTGTAGTAGATGAAAATAAAGTTGATAATGGATTGCAAGACATGTTTAATAATGTTTATCAGAATATAACAGGAGGTTCTCATGGTAAATAAAAAATATAATATTGTTGATTCATATTTCTATGATTATCATAGTCTAGAAATTTCTATTGAAACTTCTAAAATTATGATAAGTAGTATTGAGATTGAATTAGATAATGCTATTAGTTTTAATGATCATGGGAATGTTCACTTGTTAAAAATAAAATTAGATGCTAGAAAAGTATTGTTAAAAGTTCAACAACAAAAATTGTCAGAAATGAAACGGATAATTAAAAACTTTCCTGAGAATTTTAAAGATGCAATTTATGACATCTATTACGAATCTATAATAAATCATACTCCGGCAAGTGAAGTCGCATCTAAACTAGGGTATACAAAACAATACGTATATAAAATTCGTTCAGAAATATTTAATAAATTTAAAAATTATATAGAAATCACTAGATAAACAAAAACTGTCTATAATTAGTTGAATGACAAGTCAAAAATACTGTGTTAGAATTGAGGTGAAGAATAAAATGCCAGCACCAATTAAAGAACTTAAAAAGTTTTATCAGAGTAAGTTGTGGAGAAATGCTAGAAAAGAATTTCTAATTAAGCAACGTGGGATATGTAATAAATGTGGAGAAGCAGGCTGGGAAGTTCATCACAAGATACCATTAACCCTTGCTAACTTTAAAGATCCTGAGATAAGTCTCAATCCAAATAACTTTGAATTGTTGTGTACAAGCTGCCATAATGCTGAAAGGTATGAAAATATATATATTCGAGATGATTTATCCTTTGATTCTGAAGGAAATATTATAAAAAAACAGTAAGTACCCCCGGGGGTCGTTTTAAAATTGATGATACTGCTTAACCGGGAGAGGCGTTTTGTTTTTGACACACGAGGCTTGATAGGGGGTGTAGATAAATGAATTTTGATGAATTTAATGAAATTCTTGTAGAAGATGGAAAATTCTTTACTGATGAAGAAAGAGTTACTAAAATCAAACGAGAAAAGAACAAACTTAAAAGATTAATTAAAGAACTTCCTATTGATACAAAAATTCTATCTCTACCTCTGATTGATAATATTGCTTTTAGTGTAGTTCAACTTGAGGAGTTAAGAGAACTAATAAAACGAGATGGCTATTACGAAATTTATACAAATGGTAAAAATCAACAAGGTTTAAAAAAATCAATTGCATCTGATCTAATAATTTCAGTCGGTAAAAATTATAATATGTATTTAAAACAATTTAGAGAGATGTTGCCTGGTGGTGTAGCTGATGGCGATCCTTTTGAAAAATGGAACAGAGAACATACCACATAACTGAGGTTTCATCTCAAAAACTAAAACCGATAAATTACATAGTTGAATACTATGACAAAATTATAAAAGGTCAAATTAATGCATCTAAAAAAATAAAACAACAACTTAAAAAGTTGGTTGGTTATTTAGATAATCCGGAAACAAACTTTATTGAAAACCTTAATTTTGATGGTACAAAAGTAAAAGAATATTTTGTATTTGATTATGATAAAGCAAATAGAGTTATTAGCTTCATAGAGACATTTTGCCAACATACCAAAGGAGATCTAAAAGGTAAATTAATAAAATTAGAACTTTGGCAAAAGGCTATAATTTATGCTCTTTACGGCTTTGTTTCAGTTGATACAGGATTTAGAAAATATCGAAAGTTGCATTTATACATAGCACGAAAAAATGGGAAAACAATGCTCGCAGCATGTATTATTCTTTACGAATTATTGGCTGGTGGAGAAGCTGGAGCAGAATGCTATAGTGCAGCTACAAAACGTGATCAAGCAAAAATTGGTTGGAATATGGCTAATGTGATGATTAAACAGAATCCCGCATTAGTCAATCGATTTAGATTAACGGTTAATGGAATTTATACTAAACCATTTAGTGATAGTTTTTATCAACCAGTTTCTAAGGAATCAAAAAAACTAGATGGATTACATGTACATTTAAGTTATATTGACGAGTTACATGCTATTACAGACTCTAACTTAATTGATGTTTTGTGGGATGGTACTAAAGCAAGAAAACAACCTATTGAGTTAATCACTTCAACTATGGGAGAAACACGATCATCTACATTTGATGAAATTTATGAATATGACGAAAATGTTCTTGATAAAGTTTATGAAGATGATAGACTTCTTGTATTTTGTTATGAATTGGACAATGAAAGTGAATATAAAGATTATACTTGTTGGATAAAAGCTAATCCAAATTTAGGAGTATCTTTATCAATTTCTGATTTACATGAAGAAGTAAAGAGAGCAATTAATAATCCAAATCAATTAACAAACTTATTATGTAAATCGTTTAACGTTAGACAAGCAAGTAGAGTAGCGTGGCTTAAATTTGATGAATTCAATAATGAAGAAGTCTATGATTTAGAACAATTCAAGGATTCTATTGTTCTTGGAGGATTTGACTTATCAAGAACTGGAGATATGACAGCTGTAACAACTCTTTTATTTGATACAAAAAATAAAAAAGTAATTGCAGAAACAATGTATTGGATCACTCAAAAATATCTTGATAGTGCAACTAAGGTCCCTTTAAAAAAATGGGTTGAAAGAGAATTTATAAGAGTTTCAGGTAATGAATTAATTAATTATCATGATATTGCAGATTATATTATCGGAAATTATGAAAAGTATGGATGGAAATATCAGTACATAAATTATGACTCATACTCAGCACAGTATTTAATTGAAGAATTATCCCAAATGGGATATTCAAAAGATCATATTTTGATTCCAACAATTCAAGGATTTAAAACTCTAAGTATTCCAATGCAAGAAGTTGAAGCTGATGTAAAAGAAAAACGTTTATGTTATCAAAATAATCCAGTAACAAAATGGTGTTTTAGTAATGTAGAACTGGAAAAAGACCGCAATGGGAATTATATGCCTAAAAAAGGTAGTTATGAAAGAAAAATTGATGGAGTAGCAACAATTATAAATGCTTATGTAAGCTATTGTAAATATAAAGAATATTTTATTGAAGATGAATATGAGTCAGAGGAAGAAGAGGAGTAGATATGGGAATATTATCAGTATTTTTAAAACCAAAAAAAGATAAATATTTAAAATCACAAAAACTTGTAAATTTATTTACTCCATTCTTTTCAAGTACTGTTAACCCAAAACTTAACGATACATTTATGGCTTGTGTTAATACCCATGCTAAACATATATCAAAAATTAAGCCTAAGGTGTTTTTAAATGATGCTCCTACTAAAAATTATTTAACAAAAAAACTATGTATATCACCAAACCCAATAATGGAAGGTGGTTCATTTTGGGAAAAAGTTGCAACAAATTATTATCTAGAAAATAATGCATTTATTTATATTGATTGGAACGTAAATAATCTAAAAGAACCTGTAAAGGCGTTATGGATTATAGATCCTATCTCGACAGAAGTAAGAGCAGATGGAGAAGATATTTATTTAAAGTTTAATCTAAATGGAGAATCAATAACAACCGACATTAAAAATGTTATTCATCTTACTAGAAATGTTGATACCAATGGGATCTTTGGAACAACCTCTCCAGCAATTGATAAAATTCTAAAAGTGATTAATACCAACTATGAAGGAATTGAACAAGCAATCAAAACTTCAGCATTTTTAAGGTTTGTATTGACACATAGTGGGCCTTTAAAAGATTCTGATCGAAAACAAAAAGCTGAAGATTTTGCAAAAACTTATTTAGCAAAAGATGGGACAGGCATTGCTTATTTGGATTCATCTACTACATTAACACAGGTGAATTCACAAGCAAAATATGCCAATGCTGATGAAATGAAAGTTTTTGAAGAAAAGATTTTAAGATATCATAACATTAGTGAATCAATTCTTACTGGAGATTTTACAGAAATACAATGGCAATCTTATTACGAAACAAATATAGAAACATTTACAAATAAATTAGTAAATGAATTAATGAATAAATTGCTTTTTGATAGTGATATTGCAAAAGGCGAAAAAATAATTGTTCAATCAAATAGTTTAGATGTTGCATCAACTCAAACAAAAATAAATCTTGTTCAAAATACCAAAGAACTAGGTATTTTTACCCAAAATGAATATAGATCCTTATTTGGATATCCACCAATTGAAGGCGGAGACAAGAGCTTAATGAGCTTGAATTTTATAGATGCATCAAAAGCAAGTGAGTATCAATTATCAAAAAATAAAATTGTGAAGGAGAAAACAAATGAAGCCTAATTTTGAAAATTTTTCAAAAAGAGATAGAGACAAATTATTAAATCAATCTGAAGTGAGAAGTGGATTTGATATTAAGTTTGTCGAGAAACGAAACGAAAATAATGAGGAAATTATGGAACTTGAAGGTTATGCTTTGAAGTTTAATAATCAAACTCTTATTGGTTCAGAAGCTTACGGTTTTAGAGAAGTAATTGATTCAAAAGCTTTAGATGAAACGGATATGAAAAAAGTACCTTTAAAATATAATCATGAAGGTTCATATTTACTTCTAGCTTCAACAAAAAATGAAAGTTTAAGTTTAGAAATTGATAAAATAGGATTAAAATTTAAAGCTACATTAATAAATACAAGTTCAAATCGGGATGTTTATTTATCTGTCAAAGAAGGACTGCTTTCTGAATGTAGTTTTGCTTTTACAATTGCTCCTGGTGGGCAAGAATGGGATTGGGAATTAGAAGTTCCATTAAGAAAAATTAATAAAATTGACCGTCTTTATGATATCGCAATTGTCGATATCCCAGCATACAGTGATACTTCTGTTTCTGCTCGATCGTTAGAATTATTTGAGAATAATAAACGAACATTTGAGAGTGGTAAAGAGCAAAAAAAGAAAAAACAGTTGCAGATGGAAATGAAAATAAAATTATCCAATGTAGGAGGGGAAATCTAAAATGAAAACATATTTAGAAATATTGGAAAGAATTAAAGTGATTCAAGAAGAAGTTAGAAAAGGGAACGTTAGTGATGAATTAAATTCTGAACTAGACGGATTGATTGAACAAAAAAAAGTTTTTGAAGAAAAACAAGCAAGAATGGAAGAAAAGTTTGCTAATGCTAATGTTGTGAAACTACCTGAAGCAAGAGTAGAACAAGATTTAACAAAAATGAGTAAACGTGATAAGTTAAATCTTATAGCTGGTAAGCAAGCTAGAAATAAAGCTTTTACAGAAGCAGAAACAAGAGCTTTAGGAACAGCTTTAACAACAACAGCTACTACATTTACCCAAGCGACTGAGCTTGTTGAAGGAGTTAATAATGCAGGAGTTTTAATTTCAGCACGTTTAATTTTTGAGTTGTTGAAAGAAGAAGGCAAGTTAAGTCCAATTTTAGCGGATATCAATTTTACAAATATTCCTGGATATACAGAATTCCCATACAGAAAATCTAGAGATAAAGCCCGAAAGAAAGTTGAAGGAGCTGCAGGACTTGAAAATCAAATGGAATGGGCAAAATTACAGTTAATGAAAGGTTACTTACAAACAATTATTGCTGTAACTGATGAAGTTAGATCATTAACTGATTTTGATTTTGGTGCTTATATTATTGATCAAATGTTGCTTGATTTAAATGATGACTGGGCTGAAAAATTGATTTATGGTACAGGAACTGATGATGAAGTTAAAGGTATCACAATCGGTGCTCTTAAAGCTGTTGCTGCTGGATATGCTGCTGGTGGAGAAGTTGATGCAATTGTTGCCGGAATTAAACAATTAAAAGGTAAATATCGTAGAGGAGCAAAAATTTATGCTGCTCAAGATGTTAATGACGCTGTTTTGTTTGCAAAAGATGCTGCAGGTGATTTTATTTATCCGATATTCAATAACAACTCCGGAGTTTCATCTGTTGGTACTATGAGAATGGAAGTGGATGAAAACCTTGCTGAAGGCGATTTCGTAATTGGTAATATTAATACATATTTCAAGGCAAATATTTTAATTCCGATCCGAATTGAAACAGATAGACAAGCAAGAAAAGGAATAACTGAATATGTAGCTAGTTGTTATTCAGCATCAGCTCCTGTTCCTGGTTCGATAGTTCATGGGACAAAAGCTTAATATATAAAAAATAGGAGGTAGTTATGACAAATATTTTAACAACTGAACAAGTAAAAGAGGCACTTTATTTGGATGATGACGCTAATGTGCAAATGTTAGAAATGTATAGTAACCAAGCTACCTCCTATATTTTTCATAAAACTGGTTATGACTTTTCAAAAGATATTGAAAAAGAGCCATTAGCCATTTTATGTGCTCAAATGTATATCAGACAAATTTATTTTGGATCAACAGGATATAACAAACAACATGATTATTTAATTGGTATTGGTGGTTTAATTTCGGATTTACAAATTATTGCTGATGAAAAATTAAAGGTAATATTATGAACGTAGGTCCAAAATTTTCACGTAAAGATAAAAGCATAAGAATTTTTTATGAAATTATTCAAGAAAATTCTATAACAAAAAAGTATATTCATCCTGAAAATAGCACTTTGAATGCTTATGTAAGACAATTGTCGGCTACTGAACAAAATGCAGCTAATTCAATTAGAGATGGATCCAATGTACAATTTGTAATTAATTTCAGAGAAATAAAAACAGATATGTATGTAGAGTTTAGAGGAAAAACATATCAAATTGGCCCTGCAGATTTGTTCGAATTTTATAAAAATGAAGTTAAATTTATCGCTTATGAAATAACTCCAAAAGAATATGATTTTATAGAATGGAGTGTATGGTAATGAAATTATATCAAGTAATGTTTGCTGTGAATGATAGTATAAAATCAACTTTATCATCCGCCGGATTAATCGATGGCCTCCAAGCGACTCCAGAAGAATTAAAAAATAATAAAAGTATTATGTTTTGGAATATAACAGTACCATCAGAATTAGCATCATTAAAACCGATTTTTATTGTTTATAACATTCGATCTATTGATAACGATGAATATTTAGATGGAGATCCTTTTAGTCATACTGTAATTGTTAATTTAACAATTTATACAAATAAAGATAAAGTAAATGATTTAATTGAAAATATTAATAATGCTTGTGAATTAAATGAATGGGAATTTGATTTAGCTGGCAATGTTGATTATGATCCTCAATTAAAATTATATATTTATCCTTTTCAAATGGAAAAGGTGTTTAGCGATGCAAATTAAATTAGAAGATCAATTTGCTGAACTTGTTCGTGAATATAGGGATAAACAATTTGATGCTATACAAAAATCTTTAGATGTAGCTGCTGATTGGATGGTAACAAAACTAGAATCAGCATCACCTATTGGTAATAGTTCAATCCATTTTAAAGATCAATGGGAAGTAAAAAGAAAGTACCCTAATGTTAGATACATAGGTAACTCAAAAATGACAAAAGAAACTCCTAATTTTAGGAGTGTACCATTGTCAAATATATTAGAACATGGTAGAAATCGCCATCCATTTATTAAAAGGACTTATAATGCTAATAAAACAGAATTATTTTCAAGATTTAAAAATGAATTAGAGAGGAGATTGAAATAAAATGGCAAAGAAAAAAATGGTTAGATTTAATGTAAAAAATGTCAAATTTGCTATGGTAGATGAAGAAACAGGACTATATAAAACGCCTGAAGATCTTGCATATGCTAATAGTTTATCGTTAGAACCTGATTATAGTGAACAGCCTATTTACATGGATGGCGAAAAAATGGATGTATTAATTGATGATAAAGGTAAAACTGGAGAATTATCAGTTATGAATAAAGAACCAGAATATGAAATTGCTTGCGGTCGTTTGATAGAAGTTGAAGAAGGTTATGCTGATATTCAACAAGATAATTCTATTCAACATGCAATTTACTATGAAGTTAATGCTCGTAGAAATGGAGTTACTATTACTCTTAAAAGTTGGTTGTATAATTGCGTAAGTGGGCAAGCCGCAGAAAGTTATCAACAAAATCAAGATAGTCGTACAATAAATCCATTTGCATATCCGTTAACTATTATGGGCGTAAATATAAAAAAATCTACTGGAGATGAAGATTATTTTGATGAAAAAGGAAACACAAAAAAAGTAACAAGAATTACTGCTTATCCAGAATCACCAGGATATGCTACATTTGGGGACACTGTTCCAATTCCTAAAATGAAAGTAGTGATTTAATGATAGTTAAATTACCTACTATTCAAAAAGAATGGGACGAACAAACCAATAGAGTTGTAGTTACTAAAGATGAGTTAAAAGTAAATATTGATACATCTTTTAAAGCTCATCAGAAATGGGAAGAACAATTTCAAAATTCAATGAATTGTTCTTTAGCTACTTATACTGACAGAGTTATGAGCTGGAAAAGTAATCAAGATGCTATCCTTGCCAATTTTTTGGGGATATTAAAACTTTTATATTGTTATGTCAATTCCCCTGAATTGCCAACTTTTATAGATTTTATTACATTATTTGAGCCAGAAAACTATAAAGAAATTTTTGAAAAAATTGAAATTGTTCTTGGCGAGGTAAATAAAACAATAGCAAAAAACTAACAGAGCGGGTTGTTTTCTTGAATAATTTAATTTTTATAGTGTATCCTGCATCCTCTAATGACAAAAAAGAAAATAGCTCGCCCTATATTTTAACTTTAATCAAAAAATGTAGCAAATATAATATCTCATATGAGTTAATGTGTAATTTAAATTTTTATGATTTACAATATTTAATAATTGAATATGAAATCGAAAATTTACAAGAAGTATTAAGAAGAAAAGAAACTGAAAGATTATCTAGTCTAGGATTAGAAGTTGTTGATGCAACTGATGAAGATATTTTAAGAATGCATTCTTGTTGAGAGGGGAGTGATTTAAATGGCTGAATTTATGGGATTGAGTGTCTCTATCGGTGCGGATACAAAAAAATTTGACAAAGATATAAAAAAAGTAGATGGTAGGATTAGAGGAACTACTAATATTGTTAATTCACTAAATAAATCACTAGAACTCGATTTTGATGATGAACGTTTTGGAGAGGCATTAGAGCAAGCTCAAAAAACTATTGAGCTAACTGAGTTTAAAGCAAAAAGTCTTAAAGATGAATTAAAATATTTAGAAGATACAGGGAAAGTAGATACTACTTCATATCAAAATTTACAATCCCAATTAATAAGAACTGAATCAGATGCAGTTCTTTTAAAAAATAAATTAGAAGAAATTAATAATCTAAGACTTGATAGAATATCAGATCAAGTTAAAGGTGTAGGAGATTCTATCTCAAAAGCTGGGAATGTTTTAAAACCATTCTCTGTAGCAGCAACAGGACTATTAGCAAGTTTTGTTGCTATTGGAAAAAGTTCAATCTCAAGTGCATCTGACGTTAGTGACTTTTCTCAACAAGTTAATATCTCAGCTGAAGAACTCCAAAAGTGGCAATATATAGCCATGCAGTCAGGGTTGCAAAATACAGAACTTCAAAATGCATTTGTTAAAACCCAAAGTGCCCTTGCTGATTTGTCAAAAGGTGATAGCGGGAAGAGTGCTGAAGCTTTAAGAATGTTAGGAATATCTAGTGAAGAGGCTGCTAAAGGAATGGGGGCTAATTTAGATATAATAATATCAAGATTAGCAAGTATTGAAGATCCAATACAAAAAGCATCATTAGCAAATGAAATTTTTGGAGATAAGTTAGGTTCAAAAATAATTCCTTTGCTAAATCAAGGTGGAACTGGCCTAGCAACTTTAACATCTGAATTTGAAGCATTGGGATACATGTCTAATGAACAAGTTGAAAATTTATCAAGTTTTGATGATAAACTCAACATGATAAAAACATCTTTAGCAAACATTAAAAATCAAATAGGAGCAGCAATGCTCCCTTTAATGGAAACTTTTGCTTCGTTTTTAAGTGAGAAAGTTGTTCCGGCAATTCAAAATGTTGCTAATTGGTTTATGAATTTAAGTGATGGCCAACAAAAGTTTTTGTTTGGAGCTTTAGCAGTTGTTGCAGGTCTTGCTCCATTTTTGTCCATAATTGGGAAGATGACATCTGGAATTGGTAGTTTAATAAGTTCTACTGGTGGTTTAACAAAAGCACTTAGCTTGTTATCTGCACATCCCATTATTGGTGTTATAGGCCTAATTGTGGGACTACTAGCTCTCATGTATTCCAAAAACGAAGAGTTTCGGGAGTCGATTAATAGTTTAGTTTCAACGATAGGTAGTGCTCTAATGCCTGTTTTTGAAATCTTTGGAAATATATTAAATACAATAATGGGAATAATTGGACCTATTATTGATATGTTAGCAGTAATGTTATTGCCGATTATAGACGGGTTGGGATTAAGTATAGGCATTTTAGGAGAAATACTAAAGTTTGTCTTACTACCGCTGCAAGTTTTATCAAAAATTTTAGAAGTTATATTTAATTTAATTAAACCATTAATCACGATTATCACCGAATTTGCAAGTGTTATTCAAAATGTTTTAGGTGGTGCGTTTGATTGGATCATGCAAAAATTTAAAGGCATCACCGATGGAATAATGAAATATTTTGAAATAGGAATAAATTGGCTTATTGATAAAGTTAATTGGCTTATTGATAAATTAAATAAAGTTACTGGTGTTGTTGGAATATCCATTAATAAAATCGATAGAATTGATTTAACAAGTAATAAATCAAATCAAAAAACAGTCGCTCCAGAAAAAACAAAAGATCCCGTATTAACTCCAGAGCAAGCTATTACTAATACACAGAATTGGTCATCACCTCAAACTATAACAAATAACGACTACTCAAAGAAAGAAGTTAAGGTCGATGTACATTTTAATAATTATGCAGCAGAGTTTGATGAAGAAAATTTCTATAGGACTATTAATTTAAAAATGGCAGAACAATTTTAAGAGGAGGCTTATTATGAGAAAATTAAAATTATATAATTATAATAAATCCTCATTTATTGACTTTAACGATAAAAAGTACTTAGTAACTGATATATCAGGACTAGGTACTAAATATGATCTAATAAAATTTGAAAAAACAGTGCATGATTTAGAATATAATTTTGAAAACATATCTCTTACTATTAATTTTGGAATTGATAGTAATGCTTATAATGATTATAAACGATTTCTTGATTTTATAATTTCAAATGGCAAAAACAGATTTATTTTAGGATATGATTATGGAACGAATGAAAGATTTGCAGATGTTTATTTATTAAACTCTCCAAAAACGCAAAAAACAAACTATAGAATTATTACTGAAACTGTTATATTTGAAAGAATTACTCCCTGGTATAAAAATGTTGAAATAAATTCTCCAGGAGATAATCTTCCGTATGAATTAGTAATTCAGAATAATACTTTTATACCAATGCCTGTGAATGTTGAAACTGCAAAAGATAGTGGGATATTAGATTTAAGGATTAATTATGCTGGAGAATTTAATAGTAATTTTCTTCCAAAATCAGAAGCTCCTTTTTACATCGAAGGTAATCCTACAACAGTTGTTGATGGTCAGTTCGTAATATCAAAGCCAAAACAAATCATTAGTAAGAGTAATAATCTATTTGATAAAAATAATGCTATAAATGGTAAATTTTACGATGGGATAGAAAATACATTTGCAAATTCTTTTTATAATTTTGTATCAGTAAAGCCTAATACTTCATATACCCTCAAGTTTTTACACACTTATCCATCTACATTAAGACCTATGTTAGTAGAATTGAAAAACGATAAAACTTTAAGTGTTAATCATTATGGTGGTACTACTTATGCTAGTGGAGAAATACATAGTGTAACTATCACTACTAATGCAAATACATATTTTATAGCAATATCAGTATTAGACATTCCAGTTGTATCAAAAGATTTAGTACAAATTCAGCTCAACGAAGGCACAGAAGCCCTACCTTATCAACCATACCAAGAACACATAATCCCACTAACTACACCATTCTCTTATGGTATGCCTAAATTACCGAATTTAGTAGGGGATAGGTGGTATTGGGATAGGCATGTGAAGAATGTTGGGTATGTGGTGTTGAATGGCACTGAAGAATGGGTATTAGCATCAACATATACAAATACTATTAGATTTACTCATAATAAATCTGATGTAAAAGTTGCAGGAATTATAATATCTACTTTTTTTAATGAAGGCGTTGCTGGAACTGATATTGAAAATATTGATACTCATGGGACTATCACTACTATACAAATAACTATTTCAAAATCTAAATTAACTACATTGGACGTTGCAGGTTTTAAAACATGGCTAGGAACAAATAATGTAAATGCATTATATGAACTTGCAACTCCAGAAACCATTACCACAGCATCATACTCAAATAACATCCAAACTTATTCAAAAGGGACTGTTATAGTAGAAAATGGTCAATTATATGCTCAAAAAGAATTTGATTTTAGTTTTAAAAATTTAGGGCTTCAAATTGGAGATCCATTAACAATTTCATTTTTTGCATGTTTAACAGAAGGGAATAATCTTGGTAATAGTATAAACATTGGGTTATATTCAAATATTGGATTAATCAAAAATTCACTTTCTCAAGTTTTTAAATTAAAAAGTGAATGGGCTAAATATGAATATACTTTTATTCTTACTGAAGAAATGATTTCCAATACTGCTAAAATAATTGTAAAAAATGATAATACAGTTGGAACTAATACTGACATAGTTCGATTCATTTCAAAACAAATTAAAATTGAAAGTGGAGCTATTGGAACAACATGGAGTTCAACAATAGAAGAAATGGGAGATTTGACGGAAGTTGGAAGGGTTAATGCTACACTCAAAACTGGGTATTCGTTATTGATTGACAGTGAGAATAAACAAACTAAATTTTTAAATACTGCAGGCGAAATATCAGCGTATGATGCTATCGATCATTTATATGATTCATTTATTAATTTAGATAAAGGTCTCTACGTTTTAAAAGATGCAAATGGTTTCCCTTTAAAAATAACTTATAAAAAATGGGTGGCAGATTAGAAATAAATATTAATACTAATATTGACTTTCTTTGTGCTGATGGATGTGCATAAATTGGAGGTGAAACAATGTATATTGCAATTTACGGTAGAGACTTAAAACATATTACAAATATTACAGATGTTAAATATGAGATTACAGAAAGAGTTTTTGAACTGGATACTTCTAATTTTTCGGGGATAACTAATGTTAATATTTCAAAAGGATTAATTTTTGTATTATGCAATAATACCGGGAAACAAGTTTACAGTGGTTATGTAAAATGGTTAAAACAAGCAGGAACTTTTGTCAAATTCTCGGGTGATGATTTTAAAAAGATGCTTAACACCGAGGTGATACTGGATTATGCTACTCATCTAAAAACTTCTCCAGCTGTTCTAGGTGCTTTGTTTAAAGACGTAGCAGAAGCAGTTATTAATCAAAATCAAGAGAGTATTCAGATAGTACCAATAGATTTTAAATACCCAAACCCTCAAGACGATATATACTGGATAGCTAACTATGATATGCAGTATTTAACTATAAATGCTAATAAGTTTTTAAAGACATATCTTGCCTATTACAATTATTTCATAGATAGTTATTTTGATGTGATCAACAAAAAAATTGTTTTGGAGATTAAGCAAAGTACAGAAACAGCATCAATTAAGTTGGATGATTTTGTACACGAGACTACAAAGAATGAGACACTTACTAATAAAGCTGTTGCAACTTTAAAATTTAATAATACTGAAGAAGGATTGATGTGGATAGGATCATCTAAAGCATATTGGGATAGGCAATCCGAATCAAATAGAGCAACGGCTGGTCCTCAATCATTCCCTGAGCCTTTAGATGATGCCAATATTTATGTGAACGGATTTGCTTTAAAAGTATTATATCAAGAACAAGGGGTTCCAGATTTTATTGATTATTATTATCAAGTATCTAATGCAGCTATTAATAGACCAATCAATTTACCGATTAGAAATTATTATTTAGGAAATGATAATTTAATTTATGAATCGTTAATATTACAAGATAAAATAATTTTGCCTGTAATTACAAAAGTTTTTGAAGAAGAGTTCTTTCAAGCCGCGCAGTTTAATGCAGTAAGCGAACTCGTTAATAGTAGATACAATGAAAACATAATTATAGTAAATACTCAAACTCCAGTAGATATATCAAAGTATGCTTTATATACAATTATAAAGGTTTATGACAAGAACGGTCTAATGGTTGAAATGCCACTTACTGAAATCGAAAGAAATAATGATAGTTATAAAGTCAAGCTAGGCTTCAAAAAAACCAAATTTACCGAAATTATAAAAGGCTTAACTGAAGATTCTCCGATTAAATCAACAGGATCTAGTGGAGGTAGTGGTAGCGGAATAACTGAGGGTAATATACATAATATAATTGATAAAGAAGTACCAACATTAATAGAACAAAGTAAAGATAAAGGGACATTTCCCCCTGAAACCGAAGCGGTTCAATTAATCGTTTTAAATATGCTAGAAGAAGGAGCTTTTGATGGAAGCTTTTATTCTGAGCAAGAAGTTAATGATTTATTAACTATAGCAACGGATGATTTGAAATTAAATAGTTTAAATAATTTAAAATTTAAAGATATACTCAAAAGTCAAATAACGCATCCTGATTTTGTCAAAGAAGTGGATGTGGTATATATTGTTTTTGATGATATAGTTGTGTGATCAACATGGATTATCTAGAAAAAAAAGGTTATAAAAACATTGATTTATTAAAAAACGGTAAGTTTGCAATTGATTTATTATTATTTAAACAAGAATATATACATACCCCACATGCTCTTAGAAAAGATAGTATTCCTTTTGAATTTTACGATGGAGCTGAATACTACGATAAATTATTGTTTATATTTATATCTATTTCAATAAATCAAAATGAAATCAATAACTTATCAAGGACTTTAACAAATGCTAAATTTGAATTTAGACTAATCGCAAATGAAGGAGATTCTTTATATGGTCCCGAAGTTTATGCTCAATTTATAACAGGAAATTATGAATCCCCTAATGTTTCTCACAATGGCACTTTTTATCCATCGCAAATAATTAATGGTCAATATGTGCCTGCGTATTATATTACTGATCTTATTTTTGAGAATGTTACAGTAACGTATGATTTAATCGATTGGAATAAATTTTATGTTGAAGGATTTGATACTCCATACATAAAAGAACATATTTTATTAAGAAACCGAAATGTTTATAATTGGAAATTTAGTAATAGAGTTGGAGGATCTACAATTAGCACAGCGATAAGTACAGCTAATTATGTCTATCATAATTTGCTTGAACCGACAACTATAATAAATACATTGACAAATGATTATTGGCCATCTAGAACATTTTCTGGTAAAGTTGCAGCAGTTTATATTGGTTATGGGCCAAGAAATGAATTTGGGCTAGATGGAACAGCAATTAATTATATATATGATCATTATATTGTTGTCAGTGAAGGGCCTGGTTCTGCACCATATAGTTGGGTAATAAAAAATAGATATTCAATTCCAGAAATTTTTGAGGCTGAAACGAAAGATCCTAGTAGTCCTTATTATTATGATTATGATGAAACTGATATTGGGTCAACTTCTTTTACTGAAGAAATATTAAATTTGGCTTTTCCTCCAACAGCAGAAAATGTTGGGAAAATTGCTCGAAATTTTATTTCCACTTATGAAGCAAGTGGTGGAGATATTGGTAGTATTTATGATTATTGGATTATTCAAATTAATAATTAGAGGTGAATATGGAATTAGATAATAAAACAAGGGATGAAATCCAGGAATTAGTAAATGCTGAAGTGTTTAATAAGACTGAAATTCAATATGTTGAAAATTCGGAAAGTAAGTCTAAATCAATTGTTGCGGGATTACATGATGCAGCAGTTATAGCTACAGTAAAAAATGATGCTGAAGTACAAAGAAAGTTTAGCGATCAAGCAAAAAAGTCAGTGAATACTGAACTTAGTACAATTGATCAAGAAATAAAAACACGGCAACAGTCAGCAACTTATAATGCAAATGAAGAGGCCTGTAAAAACTATGGAATAGATAAGCATGTTCCTTTATGGCAAATTACATTAATGAAAATCGGGAGTGGTTTTTGGTTTGTAATTTATTGGATTTTTGCATCATTTACGATTGCTCCATTGAATGTTTTTTTCAAAGGTATAAAAACATTCATTAAAAATAGTTATGTGGTTTTTGTTTTTGCACTTATTGCTTATTTAGCAATTGTGGTTGGAATACCATTATTAATAAAGTTTTTTGGATAGAAAGGGGGAAAATATAATGACTATTCAAAAAGAGCACTTGGATCAATTTAAGCAAGAAAAACTAAAAGAGCTTGCTGAAGTTGATAATGTATTTAAATTAAATGAAAGCAAAGTGATTGATGAGAAAGTAAATTCTTATCGTGATGAATTGACAAAGGAGTTAGTTCAAAAAATTGAAATTAAAAAAGCCGCTCTTAATGGTGAGCTTTCTGCAGTTGAAAAAATTGCACAAAAACTATCGGAACCGGAAGCTCAGGTGTAATTTAAATGGAACTTAAATTAATTGAATTACTCATGACAGAACCTCTTGTTTTTATTGGAATGGCAGTTTTGGTTTGGTTGCTTACCTATCTCGTTAAGATTCCAATCAAGAAAATTACTGCAGCCGCTAAAGATGATAAAAAAAGAAAGCTATATAATAAATGGATTTTATTAATCCCATTTATATTAGCTTTAACAGTTTATTATGTTTATTATGGATTAACATTTAAAATTTGGGTTAAAGTTGATTATGAATTAATTTTATCTTCAGCATTTAGTATTGCAGTTTTAGCAATTACAATTTATAATGTTTTTGAAGGATTGAGAGGCAAAAAAACCGAATATGAAACTACTATTGATGGACAAGCTTTATATAATCTTTTATTGATATATACAAAAGATAAAAATAAGGTAAAGTTATTGTTAGAGCAATGTAAAGAAAATTATAGTAATGCTAGTTTTGAAATATCAGATACTGTAAAAGGCTGGTTGCCAGGATATGTAGATGATGATGTAGTTAATACTATTGTAAAATCAATAAAATTATATTTAGATAAGTATAATAAAATAAGTATTAAATCAGAAGAAGTAGTTGTTGAAAAGTTAATTGATGGAATTAATGATAAATTAGAAGAGCAATTTAAATAAAAATAAAAAAAATACCACTAGACATAATAATCTAGTGGTTTTCTTCATTTATTTATTCTTTACTACCCAGTAATAACTACCTACATATATGCTTTCAACATTGACTCCATCAAAAACTTGCTCATACATGTTCACTTTTAAAGCATATCCTATAGGATAATCATTAGGATTATTAGGTGCATCAGGGAACATTACTGGCCCGGATTCTCCCCTATTTATTTCAAATTGGCTATTCCAATATTCGAATGATGATTCAACCCACTCATGATTAGCTACTTCACTATTTTGATTAAGAATAGGTATTTCTTTATTAAATGCAATAACATCTAAAACAGAAATTCCAGCAAAAATCAAAAAGATTGAAAGATAAACAAAAATATGTGTTATAATCTTGTTAGAATTAATTTTATCAACCATGTAAGATACACTCCTTTTATGCTTTTCACTTACATTATAAACTATTTATAATATTTTATCAAGAAATAATTTATTTTTATATTATATTATATTATATGCTTTACACTAAAAAGTAACAATTTATTCTTTAAAAGCTTTTTGAACATATTTGATATCGATTTCTAAAACATCAATTAACTTAAATAAATCCTTTGCGTTGGGCATTCTTGTTCCTAATTCCCATTTTTGATAAGTACCAGGATGAACGTTAATTTTATTTGATAATTCTTCCTGGTTTAAATCATTAGCCATTCTAAAAGCTCGAAAGACTGATCCTATTTTAGTATTTGTCTTAAAACTGTATAACATAATTAATAATTCAATTAATAAAACTTTATATGCTTTTTCATCGGCATATAGTTTTAGATCTTCACGATGTTCATAATCTTCTAAAACAAAACCATCTTTAAAAATTAGAGCAACAGAATGATGCGTTCCATATAATTTTACATCTTCTAGGCATTCATTAATTAAATGATCTAATCGCTCAGTTGAGTCTTTAAACAGTATTTCCATTATTTCACCTCTAAAATATTTTGAATTGCTAAATACATTTCTTTTTCATTTTTGCAAATAATTTCATTATCATAATCATGTTCATGCCAAACCCCATTATGTTCGTATGAAGGCCTTTTATGAGTTGAGAATCTATATTCTTCATTGCCATGTTTAAAATAAATACTTTCTGATCGACTAGACTTTTCAAATTTAATGTTATGTTCTTTTAATAATTTTTCAATATCATAGTTTTTTACTTCTATGATATTTACATAATCTAGCATAGATTCGCATTCTTCAAAATATGGATCGCTATCATTATCATAAATAAATGTAATTTCATATTCACCTTCGATTATCGTTTCAACAAAATAATTATCTATTTCATTTCTGTCGTTTATGATTTCTGCAATTTTTTCATATGTGCATTTTCTTGCATAAGACAACATTCCGGATTCTACTAATAATTCTTTGTTTTCCATTTTTAAATCCTTTCTAGTGATTACCTCAACTGTTAATATCATTATACACCCTTTCGGGTGTGTTGTCAATACGTTTATTAAAAATAATTAAAAT
>ENA-UOOK01002001-UOOK01002001.1-fermentation-metagenome-genome-assembly--contig:-NODE-2001-length-25788-cov-22.140481_pt1 | contig 25788 bp, 23 predicted proteins | sample MGYA00245777_ERZ724023 | MGnify/ENA primary metagenome ERZ724023 (study PRJEB28704, sample SAMN03018312) | fermentation metagenome | biome: anthropogenic terrestrial biome; feature: soil... | reverse complement strand
GCTTTTGGGCAAGGAGTTTTTGGTCTCGCCCGAGTCGTTCTTCCAGGTTAACCTGCCGGTGGCTGAAGAGATGATCAGGCACGTTCTTTCACTAATCGAAGGGCAGAAAAATCTGAAGATTCTCGAGCTCTACAGCGGCGTCGGGCTCTTTTCTCGTTTTCTCGCCCCCCTCGCCAGCCAGCTGACTGCCATCGAAAGCTCCCCCTCTGCCTGTTTCGATTTTGTGGGCAACCTTGATGAGTTTGACAATATCAGCCTCTACGAAGGCACAGTTGAAGAAATTTTGCCAGGCATCATAGAACAAATCAAACCCATCGACCTGATGGTGCTCGACCCACCCCGCGCCGGATTGAACGCCAAAGCCCGCCAGGCACTGATTGACCTCGCCCCCAGCCAAATTGTATACCTCTCCTGCGACCCCAGTACCCTGGCGCGCGACCTGAAGTATCTTGCAGAAGCCGGCTATAGCCTGAAAAACCTTCAGGCCTTCGACATGTTCCCCCAAACCGCCCATGTCGAGACTATGGTAGTGCTACAAAGAACTCAACGAGGAAACTCGTAGAGATCTTTCGATTTAAGCACTTTTCACGATACATTTATTTCACTTCTGAAGGCGAAAACGAAAGAAACAAGGTCATCAAAGACCATGTCAATGTTCGGGTAGTGGTTGACCTAGTCTGTGGGTACACAACAGAAGGTGAAAATTCAAACTATCCTATAACAGCAAAACATTAAACTATGAAGCAACAGCAGACTCTCCTGGTGAGGTCTGCAGTTCTCATTTTCTGAAAGAAAGGAGGTTACATGGATACAACCGAGATAACTTTTGATTACTACTATGGAGATCAGGCAAAGCAATTTTCGTTTTATCGCATCCCAAAATCACTTTTTACGGATTCGATCTTCTCTGGACTTTCAAGTGATGCGAAGGTCTTGTACGGATTAATGCTAGATCGGATGAGTTTATCTTTGAAGAATGATTGGAAAGACGAACAAAATCGGGTTTTCATTTACTTTACCCTGAATGAAGTCCAGGACACGCTGAATTGCGGTCATTCAAAAGGGGTTCAACTCCTTGCCGAATTGGATTCTGAAAAAGGGATTGGATTGATTGAACGCGTCAAACAAGGGATGGGTAGACCATCCCGGATCTACGTCAAAAATTTTATTCGTCCAGAATCAACTCCTGATATTGTCAACGGTTTAGGTTCAGACTCCTCAAAAGCAGAAGTCATGACCTCCGAAAAACAGAAGTCATTAGTTCTGATAAATGGAAGTCAAGACTTCCGAAAAGAGGAGTTAATTAAGACTGATAGTACTAAGACTGAGTTAATCAAGACTGAGAAAAAAGAAATCTTCAATCTATCTATCAATCCATCACGCCATAAGCTTTTGGAAGACAAATCCAAAGAGATTGATCGATGGATGGAATTTAGAGAAATTTTCAAGAAGAATATCGAATACGATTTCCTGGTCCAACGAGATTCAGAGATGATTCCGGAACTCCTCGAGATCATGATCGAGACCGCCTGCTCGAAGGTCAAATCCTTCAGCATCAATGGTGCTCAAATTCCGCCTGAGCGGGTCAGAGAAAGGTTGTTGAGTCTAAACTCAATGCATATCGAATATGTGTTGGATGCTCTTAATCAAAACACGAGCAAAATCCAGAATATCAGAGCTTACCTGCTCGCCACCCTTTACAACGCTCCTAAAACGATCAACACCTATTATCAAACTTTGGCTAATCACGATATGTATGGCAAGTCCAGGCAAGGAAGGTAGTCATGCAAGAAGAGATTTCACAACGTAGCATCACCTTGATTGTTCAGACTGGAAAAATGACCGGGAAGGTCTTCCTCCAGGCGATCCAGAAATATCTCGACATACTAAAACAGCAGCAACAGCAAAAATCAAGAGACAAACAACTCCATCCAGCCTACCAAGGTCGCATGACCATCAAGGAGCTAATGAAGGAAAGATCTGGTCTGTCGAACATTGATATTCATGACGAGCATATTCACGACTTTGAAAGAATCGCCCGGAAATACGGTATTGAATATGCTATCAAGAAAGAACGAACGAAAGAATCCCCTCATTACCTGGTTTTCTTTCGAGGTAGAGACACAGACGTCCTTCAGACTGCCTTCAATGAGTTTGTGAAGAAGCGGCTCAAAATAAAGGAGCGTCCTTCGCTTCGGGAAAAGCTTCAGAAACTCAAGCTTCAGCACAAAGAAAGGGCTGCACATGTCCCTGAAAAAGTTCAAAGAAAAGAGTTTGTGCGATGAATACTCGAATTCCCAGAAGTTTGTTTTTGAATTTTGTCTATCTCTTGCCATTTTATGTTGCCAATAAATTCGCCCAGATTTTCCGTCTCCTTCAAGGTGGGGATGTTCTCGACCGTTTTATCGCCATCTTTTCAAACCTGAAATTTATCGGTCAGTACCCATGGCTGTCTTTCAATCTTCAGGACCTGGTTAGTGGATTGTTATTTGCAGGCCTAATGAAACTAGTTGTTATTGTGAATGGACAAAACAGGAAAAAGTTTAGGAAAGGTACTGAATACGGATCTGCCCGCTGGGGAACGGCCCAGGACATTGCCCCGTATATTGATAAGGACCCTCGAAACAACATCATACTGACCAAGACTGAATCTCTCAGCATGGATAGCCGCCCAAAAAATCCCAAAAGAGCAAGAAACAAGAATGTACTGGTTGTTGGTGGGTCTGGTTCAGGTAAGACGCGTTTCTTTGTCAAACCCAATCTGATGCAAATGCACTCCAGCTATGTAGTCACCGACCCTAAAGGAACCATACTCACAGAATGTGGAAGGATGCTTAAGCGCAATGGTTATCATATTCGTGTGCTCAACACGATCAATTTCAAACGTAGCATGCACTACAACCCCTTTGCCTACATCCACTCGGAGAAGGACATTCTCAAGTTAGTCAATTCAATTATCATCAACACCAAAGGAGAAGGTGAAAAAGCAGGTGAGGACTTTTGGATCAAAGCGGAACGTCTCTACTACTCAGCCTTGATTGGATATATTTGGTATGAAGCTCCAGAACGAGAACAGAACTTCACCACACTGCTGGAGATGATCGATGCCTCAGAAGCACGTGAAGATGATGAGAGCTTTAAAAACCCCGTAGACGACCTCTTTGATGAACTGGAAGAAAAATCCCCTGAACACTTTGGTTTAAGGCAGTACAAAAAGTACAAACTGGCAGCGGGAAAGACGGCCAAGTCTATATTGATCTCTTGTGGTGCGCGTCTTGCGCCATTTGATATCTACGAATTGCGGGAGCTGATGAGCTACGATGAAATGGACCTGGACTTGTTAGGGGATCGGTTATCTGCACTCTTTGTGATTATCAGTGACACTGATGACACCTTCAACTTCGTCGCAGCTTTGCTCTACACCCAGTTGTTCAATCTACTTTGTGATAAAGCCGATGATGTCTATGGCGGCAGGTTGCCCATCCATGTGCGCTGTCTCTTGGATGAGTTCCCTAATATCGGTCAAATCCCACGCTTTGAACGATTGATCGCCACAATCCGCAGTCGTGAGATCTCAGCCTGCATCGTTCTGCAAGCCCAGAGTCAACTCAAGGCCCTTTATAAAGACCATGCCGAGACGATCGTGGGCAACTGTGACAGCATGCTCTTTTTAGGTGGGAAGGAGAGAACCACACTCAAGGAAATCTCTGAGTTATTGGGCAAGGAAACGATTGACCTGGATAACACTTCAGAAAATAGAGGGCGGGAGAAATCGCATGGTATCAGCCATCAAAGAATGGGCAAGGACTTAATGACCCAGGATGAGCTGGCAGTGCTGGACAATTCCAAGTGTATCCTTCAGCTTAGAGGCGAGCGTCCGTTTCTATCGGATAAGTATGACATTACCAAACATAAAAATTATCAATTTTTAGCGGATGCTAATCAAGAGCTGGCGTTTGATTATAAGAAGAGAGTTAGCAAAAGTATTAGCCTAGGCAACAATCATATAACTGAGCTTTACGATATTGGGTGTGTATGAAAAACCGAGTCGATAAAACGCTTCGGCGAACTAATTTTGTCTTGGTAGAGGGAATAAGGCTTGATTTTATTGGAATGGGATAGTCTAAAATTGGTAACTTCTAATTCCTAGGATTGGATCAGGCAATAGACCATTCATTAATCCATACGATTTCTTACAATCATATCTTTAAGACATCTCGTTAAGTTTATTGTTTCCAGGAGGAATTCTTGGTGTTTTTTTACTGTATGGGACGATAACCAAATCTAGCCCCCTATTACAGGTGAAACACAATTAACCCGTAAACCGTCTCTTTAAATAGGAATCAGATACAGAAACAATTACGGAAGTACCCAACGAGGATTTCTGACAATAAAAAGAAAGGAGGTTGGAGGAAGGAAGAATAGATTAATTTCCAAAAGGATTTTCGACAGACGTAACTTTGAAAGGAGAATTAAATGAAAAAGCGAACTCGAACCATTTTGTTCACAGAATCATAGAAAATGTTTTATATGATAATTACCATCATTACCTACAATGTGAGGAGTTACCTGATTTAAAGACCGTCGAATATAAATTCTCAAAATATCAAGACACGGTAAAACAAATCGAGGATCTTGCTGAAGGTCTGGTTACGATCCAAGTCGACGCCGACTCATGTCCAGGGAAGGGAAGTATACTAATTTCTTACCCTTCTAATGCGATCCGAAAACAGATTGAATCAATTTTAGGTGGCAAGACTTTTTATGGCATTCCAGTGACTTTGATAAATCAATAGCTGCATTTGCTTGTAATTAAAAACATTTCTCTATTGATTTCATGACCTAAGATCGGAATGGGGAAGTAATTATAAATGAATATGGGAGATAATAATCGATGCTGTCAGTTTCGATTATTTGTTGTATAATCTAAATCCGAGAATAAGAATACCAACGAAGCTAAAACTATCGTTTAATAATCACATCTCTTTTTTAGGAATATATATTCGAGTTGATTTTCTGGCACCCAACTCAATCGTATCGGAGAGTGCTTAGAAGCCCTTTTACAAGATCAAAACACTGTTCAACACTATTTTGGTCAGAGTAAACCTGGAATCCCCAACGAATTTCCTCATTTTTATCGGGATCCTTATAGTAAATCAATATTTCTTGTGTTGATCGTTGAGATTTCTCTGCCGCAGATTCATTGGGTGTATTCAAGTAATACGCAAATTCCTGCCCATCAATTTCGAAGTAATATTCTTCTCCGTAGGGTCCTTTTCCGCTACCATATAATGTATGAAAAATACACCCGGGATACTCGAGGGATTCAAGATAAGAATAGGACTCCGGTTTTTTGATCTCCTGCCACGCAGCGGGGTCATAGTCAATTTCGAACGCATCAAATGAAACAGCGGGAGAATTAAAAGTCAGCAGACTAGTTTCTGTACTTGCCACAATGGGTGAGTTTTCAGGCAAATCACTGTCCAGAGACTGATTGATCGAACAAGATGATAGCATTATTAAAGTTATAAAAATACATACTATTAGACACTTTTTCATTCTTAACCACCTAACATTTCCGTTTCCGATATTCCTGGGCAAATTATGCTATCATCCCAAGTGAATTTATAGATTGCAGTACCTGTTGACACGGTAGCATAACAGCATGGAGCAACTACTGCGCCCCCAAACCTTTCCAAGTGTGAGTGCGCTCCGGTATAGAAATTGCCACAAGTTCCTGTTCGTATTTTGTTCAAGCTATTTTTTTGCTCGATTCATGCGGGATACCTGGGAAAAGCATAAAACATCTCCATTATCAAGATAACTCTATTAGTATCAAGTTCGTATTGGAAAACAGATACTCGGTTTCCAACTTCAAATTGATTGTACAAATGTAGATGTTAAATCCGTGTTAAGTTACATGCCTAGTTAGTATTGATTTTTTTTCATACTCCCTTGTTGTTACAACCCATATCATGACAATAAGAATATCATGCGTTAATCCATAAAACTTAAGCAAAACTCGCCTGACCGTTGTTTATGTATTAGCGCACCTCAATCCTGGGGAGCAAATACATGGAACGAGGTAACGGCAAGGAATTTTTCGGCGGGGCAATCAACATTCTAAAAAATTATTAGTCATTGCACTAGGAGCGGGTTTGTCCGTCTGGGGCGTCTAGAACCATCATTCATCCAATGATTTCTAGCTTACCGCTCATTTATGTTTATAAACGTAATTTGTCCTATAAATCAGAATTAGGAATGAGAAGTTCATCCTACTCCTATAGAAAAGGGTTCATGTGCAATACTCTAAGGACTATCTTCAGCGCAAGTAGAAGCATCCGAAGCGAAAATTAAATTAATGGGATCAAACACAAAAATAGTTCCATCTTCTGCTTGTAAAACCAGCTTAGATTCACATTCTCTTACAAAATGAATGTAACCTTTCCTTGTAGGGGTGGTGATTAAGGTAATGAAAGACCAATCAGAATCTAATACTTTTACAGCTCCCTGAGGTCCCAATCCGACCCATTCTGGATGAGTTTCGCGCCAATTTTCATCGTGATCGCGTTGTATGCCTGCCATTATTTGAATGGTCTTTCCATTAACTGCACCTACCCAAAAATTGTATTCAGAATCCAGTGTAGGTATAAAATCATTACTAGGAAGTAAGACTGTTTTCTGAATACCCAGTCCAACTTCAATTTGTGGAACGGATTCAACTGTAGAAGGAAGCTCCGCTATTCCATTCTCAGGTTTTGGGGCAGGTGTATACGAGATTGCTTGAAGAGCGCACTCCTCCATAGATTTTTCTAATGCCACTCTTTTTTCAATCCAAAGCATATACGATTTTGCATTTGGGTCTAAAGATAAGTTTTCCTCGATCATTTTTAACTCGATCGGTATGCAGTAATCCGGGATGGAAGGATTGCTAAAAGCGTTCACGATTTTTGTTGAAATAACTGAAGAAGATAACAGGAATATGGACACAAAGAGCCCCCCAATTAAAAGCACAGGCAAAAACAAAGAACGTAAAGAAGTTGTTTTATTGTTCATCTTATTATCTCCATTTAATATCAGTCGACCAGCGAATGTTACTGAGGGACGTTCTTGGATCTACATATGTTGAGTTAAACAATTGCGTCCACCCTTGCGAAGGAGTGTTGTCGATACCTGCACATCCACCCATTTGCTGACATGCTTGGTATTGTGTAAGGGTTCCTGGAAACAAAATTTTTCCGCCCTTATAAAGCGCGGAGTACAAGCTGATGCGATACCATTGTTCAGCGTTTGCGGTCGAAGTGTTGTAAATCTCAGGTATGACATAGAAAGGGATCGCACCCCATGAAACATACCATATATCATCAACGACCCAACCATTATTACATGGCGAAGAAGCGGATGGCGTTCCTGTCCATGGGCATCCAGAAGCTGCTCCTACGTTGTACAACCAAAGTCCACTGCCATAGTTCGCGTTATACCCATCCACCCATGCTCTCGCTGCAGCAACAGCACCAAAGTCAGGTTCAATATCTGCCGCAGCTCTAATTTTTACTTGACTTGAGTATCCATTCGCACTTACCCATGAGTTTACAGAATTTATCATGGTTGCCCAAGCACGGCCATGGGCATTGGTTACACCGGCTCCATAATTATTGACCCCTGCTGCCAAATACAGCTGGGATGCAGAGTCGCTACCTGTACAAATGTAATATCCTCGAGCAAATTGTTGTGTAACATTTGCGATCAAAGATGTCGACAAGAAATAGTATGGTCCACCTCCTCTAGATCCCCAGACATAAGTTCCAAAGGTTCCGGATGAATAAGCAGGTTGTCCGAATAACAACGCCACAACGTTATCCTGAGTGCCTGGAGTGTTACTGTCGTGGTAACCCAAGTTGCATCCCATTACATATGCATCGGAGGATAAAGTGCTAGGATTTGATGTGTTCATATACCAAGTCGTTGTATAAGGGGGTGGAGTCGCTGCTTCAACTGATTGAGTAGGAAAGTAAGCAAATAAGAGTGATACTACAACCAACATAGGAAGTAGAATCCCTAATTCTTTCTTTTTCTGACCCTTTTCGCCTTTCATTTAAGCCTCCGTTTTACTAGAAAATAATTTTTTGAGATTCGGTCTAATTTTTTCATAGATATCACCATGGTCTCCTGAATCCTGAATTGATTGTATAAAAGTAGATGTTAAATCCGTGTTAAGTTTCATACATTGTTAGGATTACTTTTTATTCATACTCTCTTGTCTTTGCATCCTGTATCTTGACAATAAGAATAGCTTGAATTGATCCATAAAACATTGGCAAATTTTCCCTGACCGTTGTTTATGTATTAGCGCACCTCAATATCGAGGAGCTAATTCATGAATCGAGGTAACGAAATGGATTTTTTCAACGAAGCAATCAATGTGCTAAAGATTCTGGTGATTGCCCTTGGGGCAGGTCTATCCGTCTGGGGTGTCATCAACCTACTTGAAGGCTATGGCAACGATAACCCGGGCGCAAAGAGCCAGGGGATCAAACAACTCATGGCTGGTGGTGGAGTCGTACTGATCGGCCTCAAACTCATTCCTTTACTTGCAGGCTTATTCGGATAATCACCCATGCTGGGTTTGTTTGACAAGATCGAGCAAGCGATCCGTGAGTTTTTCATTGGCCTGGTGGAGAGCAATCTCACCACCATGTTTGCCGATGTCAACGAGAAGACTGCCACCATCGCCGAACAAATTGGTCAGACCCCCCAAGGATGGAACGGCAATATTTTCAGCATGATCCGCTCGCTTTCGGAGACCGTGATCATCCCCATTGCAGGGATGATTATTACTTTCGTGCTCTGCTATGAGCTGATAACGATGATCACCGAGAAGAACAATCTGCATGAAGGGGATACGTTCAGTTTCTTCAAATACTTCATCAAAATGTGGGTGGCGGTCTTTCTGGTTTCCCACACCTTTGATATCACCATGGCAATTTTCGATGTCGCCCAACATGTGGTCTCCGCCGCCTCTGCCCTGATCAGAGGGAGCGCGTACATCGATATCGGGGAAGTCCTGTCAGCCATGATCGCAGCATTGCAGGATAAAGGCATCCCGGAACTGGCTGCCCTTGCCATGGAAACACTCCTAGTTGGCAATGCCATGAAGTTGCTCTCCGTGCTGATCACTGTAATCCTATACGGTCGCATGATTGAAATCTTCCTGACCTGCTCGGTTGCGCCAATCCCTTTTGCTACCTTGACCAACCGAGAATGGGGTCAGATGGGCAACAACTATATCCGCAATCTGTCGGCTTTGGGTTTTCAGGGCTTCTTCATGATGGTATGTGTGGCGATTTACACGGTTCTGGTTCAAAGCATCGTCCTCTCGGAAAACATCCACGCCAGCATCTTCCAGATTGCTGCCTATACGGTGCTGCTCTGCTTCTCGCTCTTCAAGACGGGCAGCCTGTCCAAATCGATCTTCAATGCCCATTAAGTGAAAGGAGGAATTGATTGGCTTATGTAACTGTTCCCAAAGACCTCAATCGGGTTAAGACCAAGTTAGCCTTGAACCTAACCGGACGGCAGTTGATCTGCTTCTCTGCCGCAGGACTAGTTGGGATCCCTCTCTACCTGTTCACCCGGAGCGCACTAGGCAATGACCTGGCTGCACTGTTGATGGTATTGGTAATGTTGCCCCTGTTTGCATTTGCCTTGTACGAGAAGGATGGCATGCCACTCGAGGCTTTTATCGGTAACTACATCCGTGTGCAGATTATTTACCCCCGCATCCGTCCTTATCAAACCGAGAACTTCTATCGCCTCATTCACTATGAAATCCTCCATAGAAAGGAGCTGCGTGCCCGTGCAGAAAAAAAGATCCGCAGAACCCACAAAACCGAAAACCACGCTGCATAAAAGAAAAACCAGGCCCGAGCAGCGCTTTCCCAGGACCGCGCAGAAGACGATACCGTACAAATTGATGTACCCTGATGGGATTTGCCAAGTCAGTGAACACTTCTTCTCAAAGGTGATTCAGTATCAGGATATCAATTACCAACTGGCGCTGGAAGAGGACAAGCGCGCCATCTTCGATAAGTATTGCGAATTCCTGAACTATTTTGATTCCTCAGTAAAGCTGCAGCTCTGCTTCTATAACTATTCCGGTCGCACAGAAGATTATCAGTCCTTAATTGCAATTGACGATCAGCAGGATGCTTTCAATGATATCCGTCATGAATACGCCGAGATGCTCAGTTCCCAACTAGCCAAGGGCAATAACGGGTTGCTTAAGAGCAAGTACATCGTTTTCGGAATTGAAGCTCTCTCTTACAAAAAAGCTAAAACACGCTTGGACCGTATTGAGATGGATGTCTTTGCCCAGCTCCACGGACTTGGCGCGATTGCCCAGTCACTGAACGGCGTTGAACGCCTAAGAGTCATGCATGACCTCTTAAATGAAAGCCAGAACAAGTTCCATTTCAACTGGAAACAACTCAAAGATAGCGGTTTGGGCACCAAAGATTTCATTGCCCCTAATGGCTTTGACTTCCGAGATAGGGGCAGCTTCCAGATGGGTAACCGATATGCCCAGGTCTCCTATCTGCAGATCCTGGCTCCGGAACTCTCTGATGAATTGCTCAAGAACTTCCTGGTACTCGAGAGTGATCTGGCGGTCACATTGCACATTCAAAGCATTGAGCAAACAGAGGCGATTAAGCTAATCAAGCGCAAGATCAGCGACCTCGACAAGATGAAGATTGAGGAGCAGAAGAAAGCCGTCCGCTCTGGATATGACATGGACATCCTCCCCAGCGATCTGGTCACCTACGGTGCTGAAGCCAAAACTCTGCTCGAGTCGCTGCAAAGCCGCAATGAGCGGCTGTTTCTGGTTACCTTTCTCTTGATGAACCTATCCTCTTCCAAAAGCAAGCTCGAAAACGATTTTTATCAGATCGCAGGCATTGCCCAATCTGCAAACTGCAACTTACGCCCTTTGAATTTCCAGCAGGAGTCTGGATTAGCCGCCATGCTACCTCTAGGCGTTAACCATGTACCTATCGAACGGGCTCTGACCACCTCCGCAACCGCTGTTTTTGTGCCATTCACCACGCAGGAGCTCTTTCAACCGCCACCAGCTTTGTATTATGGTCTCAACGCGTTATCAAACAATTTGCTTATGGCTGATCGCCGCAAACTGAAAACGCCTAACGGCTTGATCATCGGGACCCCAGGATCCGGCAAGTCCTTTGCTGCCAAACGAGAGATCACCAACGCTTTTCTGGTCACCGAAGATGACATTATCATCACTGATCCGGAGAGTGAATATGCGCCGCTGGTGAATGCCTTGCATGGTGAGGTGGTCAAAATCTCGATCAATTCCAACCAGTACATCAATCCCCTTGACCTCAACCTGGACTACAGCGAGGAAGAGGACCCGGTCGCACTTAAGATGGACTTCATCTTCTCCTTTATTGAACTGGCAGCAGGCAGGAAGAGCGGGCTCAAACCCGAGGAAAAGTCCGTGCTCGACCGCTGCATCCAGTTGATTTATCAAAAATACTTGCAAGAACCCAGGCCAGCAAACTTGCCTATCCTTGAAGACCTCTACCATCGCCTGTTGGAAATGGAAGAACCAGATGCCAGGTATCTGGCAACTGTCTTGGAAATCTATGTGAAAGGCTCCTACAAAGTCTTCAATCATCGGACCAATGTGGACACCCACAATCGCTTGATTTGTTTCGATATCCGTGAACTGGGCAAACAGCTCAAGAAGCTGGGCATGCTGGTGATTCAGGATCAGGTATGGAATCGCGTCACTCGCAACCGGGCATCCAAAAAAACCACCTGGTTCTATCAAGACGAATTCCATCTGATGCTCAGGGAAGAACAAACTGCAGCTTACTCCGTGGAGATCTGGAAACGCTTTCGTAAGTGGGGTGGCATTCCCACAGCTATCACCCAAAACGTCAAAGACCTGTTGGCATCACGGGAAATTGAGAATATTCTCGATAACTCTGATTTCATCTATATGCTTAATCAGGCAGGAGGAGATCAGGAAATCCTGGCCAAGCATCTCAACATTTCCAAGGACCAGTTGTCCTATGTCACCCATAGCGGGGAAGGACAGGGATTGCTCTTCTACGGCAATACGATCATTCCCTTCAGTGACCGTTTCCCCAAAGATACCAAGCTCTACCGGATCATGACCACCAAACCAGATGAGGTCTAGAAAGGAGCCTGCGATGACGCAAAAGAAATCCAGACTCAGAACCAAGGCTCTCTATCATTACCAAGTTGAAAAGCCCCTGGTGGAAACTGAGCAGGCGTCTAAGCATCCTGAAAACGTTGCGCAAATCATGCTAACACCGGCAGCAACAGCACCTACTTCGATTCAGCGATCAGCAAGTGAGAAGAAGATTCGTGCTCAGCCAATTCCATTGGTGCCTGAGCAAAAGAAAACCTATCGCAAGCTCAGTCAGCAGTTCATGCTTGAAAAAAGCACCCCTGTCACCATAACTCCCAACCTGCCGGGTGAACAGGTAATCTCAAAGTCCTCTCTGTTGCGCTTTGAAAAGCCAAATGAGGTTGCTCCATCCGCGTTTAAAATCGGAAAACCAGGCAAGATCCTTTCGGACACAATCTACAGAAGCTTCGCCATGGCTGCCAGTACAGGGCTCAAAACATCAGCGAAAGGGCTGCATGATTCTCAGGAAGATCGCAACGCCGCGACTGACGCACTGCGCGCAGCAGAGCATACTGCATTTTCCCTCAACTCCCGTATCCAGGCAGTGCCAGGGCAAGCGCGCTCCCGTACCATGGCTGCGACTCGCCACCTTCAGGCTCAATCCATGCGTCAACGCTCGGAAGTCTTAATCAAGGCAAGTCCCAAGAAAAACCCGATCCTGCGCTATTTCCAAAAACAGCGCATAAAGCGCGAAACGATGCATGCCTATCGTGCCTCACTTGGGCTCCAGACCGCTGCTTCCCAGACCAAACAGGCTTCTGGAATAAAGAAAGTCTTCACCAAAGTAATCCGGATCGTCAAAGGCCGGACAACCTTGTATGCCTCGATCGCTTTGGTGGTGCTCCTGCTGGCTGGGTCGATCGCCTCGTTCGCCTTTTCAGCCACGACCGTGATGGGCGGCTCCATCATGGGTGGCCTGGCGGAGAGCCTGCGCGGCTCTGAAGGCATGGTCGAAGTCGCCCGCGGCCAGCTTGGACAGGTGGGCGGCGAGCCCTACTGGTCCTGGTACGGCTTCCCTTCCCGGGTTGAGTGGTGCGCCATCTTTGTCTCATGGGTAGCCGATCAGAACGGATTTATCTCCGAAGGACGTTTCCCGAAGTTTGCCGGATGCAGCGCGGGAGAAAGCTGGTTCCGCACTGAGAACGCCTGGCAAAATGGCGGCTATCAACCTTCTCCGGGGGAGGTGATTTTCTTTGACTGGAATGGTGACGCCTTTCCGGATCATGTCGCTATCGTCGAAAGCAGTGATGGCAGTACCGTCTACACCATCGAAGGTAACTGGGCGGACAGTGTGCACACTGATTCCTATCCAATCAACAGCCCTTATATCTATGGCTATGGCACGCCCAACTACTACGAATGAAGGAGGAACCTTGAACCTAAACCAAGTCCGCAAGGAAAAAGAACAGACTCAAAAACGCATCCAGAGCCTGCAGGAAAAGTTGCAGAAACTGGAAGCCAAAGAAACCGAACTCGAAAACACGGAGATCCTCAAGACCGTACGCGCTTTGAAACTCAGACCCTCAGAACTGGACGGGTTGCTTGCCCGTCTCAAGCGCAATCCATTTGAGGAGATCCAAGAGATCCAACCCTGGGAGCCAGAAAAGTATGAAAACTAGTCATTTCCGTTTCTTTATCCTAACGCTTTGTGCCATCACCCTCGTATTCAGCCTCAGCAGCGCCCATGCTGCGGCATATCCCAATGCAATCTCAGAGACACAGCGCCAGACACCTGCCCCGCCCACCGATGCCAAGGGCAGTCTCATCGCTGACATGCCTCCAGGCAGCGGAAACCTGACCGAGTACACGCTGGTGCGCCAACCGCTGAACAAGTCCACAGCCGTGCCCACCGAAGAACCGCTGGAAGAACCAACGCCCAGACCGCGTACGGATACCGACCTGGAACCGCCACTGGTGCTGATCGCCAATCCGCCAGAGAAAGAATTTTTCATCATCCAAACGCGCAATGAGAAGATCTTTTATCTGATCATCGACCATACCAAGGTGAGTGATAACGTCTACCTGGTGACGGAGGTTGATGAAGAAGACCTGCTCAACTTTGTGGAAAGTGAAGACACGCCCTCGCTGCTGCCCTTCCTGCCCCAACCGACCCGGACCGTGCCAAGCGAGCCTGCTGCGATCACTACGCCTGCTGCGCCGGTTACGCCAACGATCTCTTTTCTAGGAAACATCCATCCTGCCATGATCATCGTGGGCCTGGCCCTGCTGCTCTTGGCCGGGGCAGGTCTCTTTTACTGGAAGGTCGTCAAACCCAAAGACAAACTGCCATCCGAAGCTGATTTCTTCGCAGATGACTACCTCGAAGAAAGTTCGGAACAAGAAGTCGACTAGATGCAATCGAGAATAGGAGAAATAATGAGCCTCAAAGAATTGATTTTTGATCTGATCGGAGTGCAGGTGAACAGCGAAAATCTGGCTGAAATGCGCCGCGATCCCCGTCCCTTCGTCGAAAGCGAAGAAGAAGCCCAGGCATTGGAAGAGTTGCTCTTCCTGCTGGAAAAGACAGAAGAAAGTGAGGAGTTGACATGAATCCTGCTGAAGAGACCCGCTACATCGCTGCCTATGCCCGTATCATTGGCGTGCAAGAGGCTGTGGCCACAGAATATGCTCAGCGCAAGGGGCTGGCAGCTTTGGTGGATAACGCTTACCAACTGCTTGAGACCCCTGAGCAACTGGCCAAACATCAGGCTTTCCTCGACCTGTATCGCATGAGCAGTTCCCTCACCCGGGAAAAGCCGATCCTCAGCTCCCCTTCGATTGCGGCAGAGTACATGCATTCCGTGATCGATCAGGTGCACGACAAGGAGTCGCTGGTGGTGGCTTTTCTCAACACCAAGAACCGCGTCATCGATTATGAACAGGTCTCCATCGGGACGATCAATAGCTCCGTGATCCATCCCAGAGAAGTCTTCCGCAACGCGATCCTCAACAAGGCGGTTTCAGTGTTGCTTTGTCACAACCACCCCTCTGGAGATCTCAACCCCAGTCCGGAAGATCTGGCCGTGACCCGATCCCTCAAAGAAGTGGGGGAGATGCTGGGGATCCCTGTAGTGGACCACATCATTATTACCGGTCTCAATCGCCAGGACGTGTATTCCTTTCGCGCTCAGGGCGTTCTGGAAGCACATGGGCATTACACCGTCGATGCTAATCTTGCCGAAAAGAAGGCAACCTACAATGCAAAAGATAAGGCTTTGGATGAGATCACTGCTAAGCTGGAGGAGGGCATCAAGGATATTTTCTCCAGTGGCAAGTTTGCTGATTATCTCAAAGTGATGTCCCGCTTCCATCGTTACAGCCTTAATAACACCGTCTTGATTGCCATACAAAACCCGGAAGCCTCCTTAGTTGCAGGCTATCATTCCTGGCAGAAAAGGTTTGAGCGGCAAGTCCTCAAAGGGGAGAAAGCCATTCGCATCATCGCTCCTGTGGAGGAAAAGCGTCTGGTAGAAAAAGAGAAGATCGATCCAGCCTCCAATAAGCCTGTTCTGGATAGCCACGGCAATCCAGTTATGGAAGAACAGGAAGTGACGGTGAAGCGCTTTCGGGTTGTGCCAGTCTTCGATGTCTCCCAGACCGAAGGCAAGGAACTGCCCACCCTGGTCAAAGAGCTGGAGGGAAGTGTACGGGATTATGATCTGTTGTTTGAGGCCATGCAAGCAGTTTCTCCGGTGCCAATTGAATTCAAGGCGATGAAAGCAGGCAAAGATGGTTACTACCACCTCAAAGACAAGAAAATCGCTATACGGCAAGGTATGAGTGAGATTCAGACGGTGGCAACCGCCATTCATGAGATCTCACATGCTAAACTGCATGATCGTGACCCCCAGCAAAGGGGGGCCAAAGGAACGGAAAAAGAGAAGGATCAGCGCACTCAGGAGGTTGAAGCTGAAAGTATTGCCTATGCCGTTTGCCAATATTACGGTATCGAAACTGCGGATAACAGCTTTGGCTATCTGGCAGGTTGGAGCAGTGACAAAGACCTAACTGAGCTGAAAGACTCGTTGCAAACCATCCGGAATACCGCTTCAGAGTTGATCCAATCGATTGATGACAAGATCCAAAGTCTGAAACAAGAACTCGAAATAAAAGCACCGAAAACCCGTATGGAAGCGGTCAAAACCGTCAACGGAAAAGTGGCGGCCTTAGCTGAAGCCCTACAGGATTACCAATTTGAACCCTTACCCAAAGGGGAGCTCAATCTGGAAAATAACGAGCTTACTCATGCCGAAACCATCCCACACTGGTTGGAAGCGGTGGTGCGGGAAGACACCAGCCCGTACACCACCCGGGCAGCCAAGCTCCTTCAGCAGATCGATCAGATACAGGAACCTTCCGCAACTCATCTTCTTGAAAACGGAGAAACACTATCACTGATACGCGAAGGCTCTGAGATTCAATATCTCCTTCAGGATGTTATGCAAGCAACTATCTCCGAAGGGCTGCTCTCCGAACCCAACCTGATGTTGGATGCTGCCAAAGATATCAGTCTCAGTGAGAATGGGCGGGATGGGATCACAGCTACATTGCTAACCGATGAGGCTCTCGAAAAGTTACAATCTCTGAGGCTCAGCGAACCGCTGGTGACTTTCAGCCACAGTCAGCATGCCGAGATTGCCGATGGGATGAGCATGCCGCTCTCTCAAGCCAACCGTCTGATGGAAAGGCTCGATCAACGCCAGGCGACTGATCGGCAAAAGTCGGACTACACTGGTCCCTTGACCTACAGCGTCGATTTCCGCCTGGAGTACGTCAAGGATGGTATGCCTGGTGTTTATTCGGGCAGGCAAGAGATCGGTGCAGGAGATGGCAGTCTCTCCCACCACATGCTAACAACTGTTCAGGGAGATCTCTCAGATCGCTCCTGGGGCAATTACATGAAAGAAATGGGTGAAACTGTGCTCCAGCCTGACGCAAATGCCTTACAGAGCGTGCGGGATGAGCTTTTACCTTACTTCAATCAGCATAACACTCTGACTTTCCTCAAAGAACGTACAGAAGGTTATCAGGCGGGTCTTCCAACAGTTGCTGAGGAGAAACGGGAAGCATTGTCTGCTTACTATGCTGATGTGGTTTCTTATGTGCAGGAATGTAGGCAGCAGATGAATCTAAGCCAGAATCCGCAAAGCCTTGAATTCCCGCAACTGGATCAATATCTGAATGCAAACCTGCAAGAGCGCGATCTGGACCACGATGGCTCTCCAGAGCGGGCGGATATTGATGATCATGATAGCCGTGTTCAGGTGACTCACCATCTGGACAAGCGAGATGGTGTTACCGAGAAGCAATCCATCCATGATAGGCTTCGAGCTGGAAAAGCTGCTACCGATGAACGTCTGGAAAGTAGAGCTAACCTGAAAGAGGTCGAGATAAACTAAAGCTACATTTTTTGAAAATGCCAAGCCTTCCGGCATTACAACCGGAAGGCTTATTAATTAAAGATAATCTTCAGGAGGAAATACTGGTGTTGGTGTAAGCTTGGGTGTCTGATCATCAGAATTTTGTATTTTCTGAGAGGGCGTGATCTGAGTAACAATAACGTTTTCTCCTCTTTGGTATTGGATTTCCATCTTCATTTCTTCTGTGTTTGACCGGATCAATTCCCGAACCTTGTCTCTTTCTGAGGTTACTGAAAAGCCATCTATGCTAATCAGGATGTCGCCGGACTCAAGACCAGCTCTCTCCGAAGCGCTTCCGGGTTCAACATACAGGATTTTTCCGTCGTTATCAATAACAATCCCTAGGACTGGCTGTGGGAACAAAGCATATGCTACTATTTTTGTTTCTTCGCTTTGATCAGGAAGCTCTTTTGTCGAGTTTTGCGAAATACACCCTGTTACCAAGCATATGAAAAGTAACGAAATTTCAATAAGTGTGTAAATTTTCTTTTTATTCATCACGTCTCCTTCTAATTATAAGAGTCATATTAGTTTAACGCACAGGGCCCTTCTGGCGCAGGCCCCTGATAATCACTTTGATATAAGTATTTACTTCCATTTTTTGCGTCGGTATCAACAACCCTAAGGACACCTGTTCCTATTGACCGATACATCAGATAGCTAGAAGTCCCTGAATGGCATAAACCTTGCGCATGACCAAGTTCATGGTGCATAACCGATCTTAAATCATAATAGTTTGAAGGGAGGGTCGGAGCTTGAGTCCCGTCGTAGAAAGCATAACCACTTCCTATGTTAACAACAATTTTGAATTGGTTAATTGGGTTACCCCAGACTGAAGCCTGAGCAAGACAACCATTGCAGCTACTAGCAATATTCGATGCTTGGATATGGTTAGAGCTTGAGCTATTCGAAGAAAATCCAAACGCCCCAAGTTGTGTCCAATTACTTGCAGCAGAATTAAATCTACTAGACCAACCTGTACCTTGACTACTAAAACTTGAATCGATAACATAAGTCGTAGAAGTAGTAGACCATTTTCCCGACATGACGGTGTAAGCTTGAGCAATTGAGTTTTGAACTGAAATCAGAAGAACAAAGCTGAACAGAACTAATAAAATTGTAAGTTTTCGATTGATTTTATACATTTTGCTCCTTTATTACCTGTTAGCGTTTATAGAATACTGGATTATTGCCTTGTTGTCGCCAGTACTTTAACCGGTTTTATTCTTTTTCAAATTTGGAGTGTTCTTGGAAAAAAGCTCATTTTACATCTCCTCTAAAAAATAAAAAAGTATGGCATACATTGGTGAGCTATTCATTTGCTAAAGTAAAAGTATTATGTAATACCTCCTTTAAATACTTAGACCATGATTCTGTCATAAAGACCACGATCAGTCTATGGATAATAACTTATTGTCGAGCGGTCAACTTTTTTTAGAGTGTAATGGAGACGACGTTAAATCTACGTTAATTAAATTCTCAAACAAAGCGATAACTTTAAGACCCCCACAAGTGATTGAATCCATGAAATACCAAACAAATAAAACCGGTTAGGGAAAACGAATTTATCAGGCTAGAGAGAAGCTGCCACCATCAATCCGAAAATTAACTTCCCTGGCAAGAAACATTGCTTACAGCGAAATCAGAACACGATCGATATTAGATTGAAACACATGGCAAAAGGGAGAGGGAAATGAACTAAGACTTGCGTGGAGAATAAACACATTCTGACTCTTCGCCAGAATGTGTTTATTAATGAGATCTTCGTCAAATCTGATTAGTTACGCACGGGTAAAATGTCGTTTCTCCTAGTTATCATTAGTTTACATGGTCATAATCTTCTTGATCAAGCGCTTCGCTGTTCACTTTTCTACTTGTTGTTATGTTTTCAGATTGTTAGGTAAAATTGAAACAGTAGAGTTATACCCATTGGAAGCGAGTAAAAATGAGAGTGCCAAAATCCTTTGCTGTGCAACTTGAAGAAGAATTTTTTCATCTCAAGTCACTTATGGACAACTTAATAGATATATCACCGATAAAGGCATTCCATAATGACCCTTCAAGTGGAATCATAATCATTATTCCTGATTTTGAATGGGGAGAGGTTGATGAGCAACAAACGTTAATCCAATTAAGACTTCTAACTGGTTTCAAGAATTGGTTTGAGAAGTTTTACTTACTATTTAATTCAGCTCCTAAAGAGCTTATCCAACAGATTGAAAATATACAATCCTTCATTAACACATGGGTCCAAAAAGGAAGTAGTTGGGATTTACCGTCGAGCAATGAGAAAGCGAAAGTTGTATTCGATGAAAAAACAAAGAAGATACATGAACTTATAAACCTTTTAAAAGATTCTGGCTCTTCTACTGTCATACTAGTATTAGACACTAACTCATTAATTCTCGAACCCGATTTTTCCAGATACCTGAATTTAGTTGATAAAGAAAAGTTGACAATTTTTTTAATTCCAACTGTTCTAGCTGAACTCGATAAATTGAAAATAGTTCACAGGGATGCAGAATTCAGGCAAAAGATACTCTCTATAATCAACCGTATCAAAGGTCTCAGAAATCAAGGCAGTCTCTTGGACGGTGTGATAGTGCATAAATCAATTCTCATCAAAATGGTAGCCACTGAACCAGACTTCGAACATACGCTTCACTGGCTTGATAATGGGAATTCAGACGACCGAATAATCGCCTCAGCATTAGAAATTCAAGTAAGAAATCCTTCAGATACAGTAATCTTGGTTAGTTCAGATATAAACCTACAAAATAAGGCAGAAATGGCAAATCTCCCTTACTTAGAACCTCCAAAGAGAGAACAATCAATAAAGAATGAGGATTTTGATAATGGAGAAAACAAGCTTTTGTATAAAGCGTAATCTACCGCTTAATCTACCGGAATGGTAGAAAGAGCGGTAGATTACTCAAGCTTGATCTTATATCGAACACCCCGTCCAGCGCCAAATCGTTCTATCTTGCCTTCCTTGACCAGCATATTGAGCATCTCTGTCAATCGAGTTCTTTGTAAATCGCTGATAGCCTCCAGTTTGGAGCGGGCTACCATGGGATTCTGACCGATAAATAAAAGAATGCGCTCTTCAGTGGAAAGTTCTTCGGGCAGTTTCTCGTAGTTAATGACAGGGAGAACAACGCGTATGAGGTCTGTTGAAACTTCAAATTCCGGCTTGTCAGCATATCCTTCATATTCAAGTCTGATTCTTTCGATCCCTGTACCAAACTTCTCAATAATAGCGAGACGATGGAAAACCTACGCGATAATCACGTTACGTGGGATAGAGATTTGGCTGTACAGGTAAGCTGATTCGCTGATTCCATCAGGCAGTCCCCTGGGGGATGTGATCTCTATCCTATTTTGGTACATGGCAAATTGCACAGCTCCATTTAGGTCGTACCACAAATCGATAAAAGCATTCGAGTAGCTTTCTACTAAGATTTTTTCACTTCACATTTAACGTAGATTTAATGTCCGATCCTGTAACATAATAGTTAGAAGTACCCGTCTAACATAAGAGATAAACCAATTTTGATCGGAATATATGCAGGCAAAATAGGAAGGAACTGAAATGAAATCCCGAAAGTACTTTTGTCAACCACTATTCAAACTGTTGGTCGTATTATTAATGCTCTTTGTCGCCTTCCCTTCGATTGGATCTGTGGTCCCAGTCACAGGTTTCCCCCTGAATAAAGGGCATATCTTGTTTTCAGAGAATATTCAAGCTAATTTACTCAACGATACAGATATCAAATCAGTGATTTACAAATACTTTGAGACCAAATACGAGAGTCAAAGATCATTGCTAAAGAAAGAATTTTCAACCCTTGTATATGACAATACCCACGATTGGGTAAAGCAAGAAAATGATAAACGAGATATAGAATTATATATTGCCTCCAAATTTGACTTAAAATATATAAATTATTACTTTGAGCTTTTCATTGATCAGATTATTCTTTCTGATGATGTCGCAACGGTATATTTATATGAGAGTCATGACGTCGTATTTGAAGCCTCCGCACCTGAAGTTTCTAGCTTATCTGGTCTGCGACACATCATCACCCTTCGTGAAACCCCGACGGGATGGTTAATCCAAGAGGATCAATATGAAGATGAATTGTCGAAACAGTTGAGTTTTATGACTGTGTCTGATATCAAGAGTATAATTGATGAAAACCATAATAAAGATTTACAAATTAATAATTATTCATCAGGGCCAAGTATAAATGAGGGAACAAGGTTTCTATCTAACAACCCTATGTTAGAAAATAAAACTTACAACGGAAGCGATGCTGCAAGTTATGCTGATGACCACACAAGCGACCTGCCTGGTTCTTCAACATATAACACGAACTGGTATAAAACCGAAGAAAGTGATTGTGCTAATTTTGTCTCTCAAGCGATTTACGCAGGTGAAGGAAAAACGCCTCCAGATGCAAGTGGAATGGGTAATGACTATCAGACAGATTGGTATTACGTTTTCAACAATCCTATGGGAAATCAAAATGGATCCGGCTCTCTAGCCTGGATAAGAGTTCAGGAAAAATTCAATTTTATTACTGGAAATACCAATAAAATTGGACCTTACGGATACCTAGCGATGCAAGGATATTCAACTTATTGTGACATCGGCATTGGCGGTGTTGTTCAACTTTACGATGTCAACGGCAATAGAATCTGGGATCATGAAGGTATTGTCGTGCAAATTAATGATTGTTGGTCGATGTCACAAGTTTTGGTGGACGCTCATACAACGAATCGTAAACACTATCCATTATCAAATTGGGCAAGTTTTACCTGGCGAGGAATTCATATATCTGGGTGGAGAAGTAATTAACTCCAACCTCTTGCAGATGCAAGAGCAACTCTAATCATGAAAGGTTTGCCAGATATGAACAAATTTCGCCTTTTTCTCCGTCCTGTTATATTTGTTTGCTTAGTTGTTACAGCATGCTCATCAGTTGGTCTTCCGGCACCGACTGCCCCAAACACTCCAGAACCGACTTTAACACTTTCCTATCCAACCTCCAACTTTAGCCCACTTAGCACAATTGATCCTTATAACTCAAGTTCAGCTTGGGATGTTCTTTATGAGACCCCAATCAATTCGGTACAAGGCTTGAATTCCGAAGAAATACTGATTTTTCTGATTTCAAAATGGCTAGAAGAAAAGAAGCAGGCTTCGATTCCTGGAGAGAAATTAAAAGAATTTATAGTCGATTCAGAATTGCACTTATTAGAATGGGAAGCTGATTCCGGTTTCATTCTCGTAGCAACGGCAAAGTTTCATATCGTTCCAGAAAAAAAAATAAACAATAATTGGGCTTCGATGTTGCTACAAATCCCTGAGGAAGGTGATATTTGGTGGCACCTTGCCGAAACCTTTGGACTTGAAAAAAATGAGGAAAACTATATTCTGCGGAACACAAACGGTTGGGGTACTTAATTAATCTTTTTTTCAGCGAGTAAGCATATGATGTTTAGTTTAGTTTAGTTGACTTGCCGCTCCCACGATGCCCCGAAATGGTGTTAATCTACTCTAGCCAACTCGAAAGCAAAACGCTTTCGAGTTTTTTACAGTATAACCTTGCATCACAATTGTTTTTGAAACATGCTGTAAGTCAATCAGTGGCAGATGAATGTCAGTCGGATTCAATTCACTTATTGAAGATGGTTGGGAAAAGTCACAAGATGCCCCGGTATAAATCATGTGAAGTAAAACTGAGGGCTGCAAGTCTTGCCACGACAATTTTTTAAGTAAGATTCAAGCATGGAAAAAGTTTTGCTTAACCGGCTGCATTTTCCAATTTAAGCTAAGCAAGTGGACTCTAATTTCACGCAGTGTTAAAGCAAGCCGCACCTTGCGACATATCTTCTTTTTATGAGCAATTGGGCTTGAGAGGGTCCGTTCTGGATTGGTTTTCCTACTCGATGCATAGTGCGATGAAGTGCTCAACGGAGTGAAAGTAGAACAACCCCCTGTCAGCTTTTCCAAACTGCATACCGCAACGAAAGTATTACAAAAATTGTGTCTTTGGAGAATCCATTTTTTCTACAATTCTATAGGAGAGCTTTCAATAAATGCCTGGTCAATTTGCCTCCTCGCGGCTTGAATCTTTTTCATATTCTCTTGGATACTTTCATATTTTTTAGACAGTCCTTCTAGCTGGTTTCGCAATGTCATCTGCTCTATTTCCAGAGGTTTGCTTGGTGGGAATGGGTCTTTGATTCCTTTACCCTTCAAAAAATCCTCGGCAGCTTTTACCACTGCTCCATCATACAGGCTTAGCTCTTCAAAATAAGACATGGAAAATTGGTGAGATTCAAGAACTTTTAGTTGCTTAATGATCTCTGAAATCTCGTTAATTTTTCGCTCTAATTTGCAGAGTTCGTCTTTGGTGCTTTCCAGGCTTAAAAGGAGATCTTTTTGTTTATTACATAACTTTTCGTAAGAGTCAATTCCTTTTTCAGCGATGACTTTCATCGCTTTTTCCGTAAGCTTCAACTCGCGGAAGGCCATAGGAGTTCTGCTTTTTCGCATCCTTCTCTTTGGAGTATCCTCGCCAAGGCTTTGAGCAGCTATCCGTTGCTTGATTCGAGATTCCGAATAACGATAACCTAAGCTTTCAGCCCAAGTAAAGCGCAGATCTCCTGCTTTTCGAAAGGCCAGGTTTTTTCCTTCCCTCACTTCTACCCCCAGTATCTGCAGTTTCATAAGAAATTCCTCGTAGCTGAGGCTGCGGTGTAACGCCAGGTCAACAGCTCTCCGAATTTGATTTTTCCAACTTGTGCCGTCTTGATATGCCAGATATTCTTTATAAGATTTCCCTCGATCCTGTATTGGTTCCACGATGGATAAGCCATATTCTTCACACAGTCTGTCACTGATTTTCCGAATCTGATAGTAAGACTTTCGATTGGAGACAAACTTACGGTAATCCGTGAAATTAGCAGCACAGAAGATCAGATGGTTATGGACATGATCCTTATCAACATGAGTGCACAGTACGTACTCATATTGATCTTTTAAAAAACCGTTGGCTAATTCGATACCAATCTTATGAGCCGTTCCGGGATCGGTCTCACCAGGCTTGAAGGATTGGATTAGATGAAAAGCTAGATTGTTTCCTTTTTGCATGCAATGAGAAAGTGTAAAACTGAATTCCAAATCTGCCGTTTCAGGTGCACAGGCAAAGCTTGTTACCAGCAAACCCGCTTCAGTCTTCCCTCCAGCAACCACATATGTTATGGCTTTTTTCAGCGAAGACTTGATAGGATGGATCTTTGTAATCGCCAGATTTCCTCCAACATTTCCTGTATAGCTTTCAGATCAGATTGGTAGATCTCACCTGTGGCGTTAAGGTGATGAGCGATTTGGTTGATATTGATACCGATCATTCTTATTTGTCGGGTGTGTTCCTTTAAATAAGCATAATCAATATGGATCACATAACCATCGATGGCAACCTTGCGTAGATATGCGCTGCGTGAATTCATACCAATACTTTTTCGTTTCTTTTCAATCCGTTGAAGTTCATCATCATTGACATAGAATATGATCAGGTTCGTTCTTGTTCTCATGCTTTTTCTAATAACCCTTTCACTAACGCTTCAGTAAATCCAGAATTATTCAGCAAGATAACGGAGTACCTTTTGCGGATGTGTATATACACTTCCTTTGCTTGCTCAAACGTACTTTCCTTTCACTATATTAAACAATTCAGCGAAACAATTTGCTATGATGAGGAAGATGTGTTTAACGCGGATTTAACATAGGTCTGTCTATAATGTGCTTAGACAATTTTTTCTGATTCATATAAAAATGTATAGCGATGATTGAAAGGAGAAATTAATGGAAAAAGTAGAGTTAGGCTGGTAATGGTCCTGACTATCTGTGCCATCGTAATCAGCGTGCTTGGTATCGGAATGGCTTATGTTGTTTTTGGTGGTGGGTTTGTCGGGGGAGGATACTGGGCGTGGGAAACAATCCCAGGCTTAATGGCAAAATCCACATATCAGCACCAGAGTTCATATCATTCCGCATCAGCACAGGTGGGGTCGGGCTCGATTGTCTATCAACATGAGCCACCTAATGTGCAAGCGACT
>ENA-UOOK01002000-UOOK01002000.1-fermentation-metagenome-genome-assembly--contig:-NODE-2000-length-25789-cov-5.710888_pt1 | contig 25789 bp, 17 predicted proteins | sample MGYA00245777_ERZ724023 | MGnify/ENA primary metagenome ERZ724023 (study PRJEB28704, sample SAMN03018312) | fermentation metagenome | biome: anthropogenic terrestrial biome; feature: soil; material... | reverse complement strand
TATTAATCAATATTGATACTATTGTAAGAACCCATAACGCTTTTGACATAGTAGGAACAACATCCATCAATGCATACCAATCTTCATTTAAAACCCATTTTGCATCTACACTATAGAATGCGCACAGTGTTAAGGCTGTCAATGACAAACTGATAAATCTAAACCACTTTGCATCTTGATTTTTTGTACTCCAAACAACATTTAATATTGCTGTGATGATTGCAGCAACTCCTAATACCATCCACATAAGTTTATCCTCCCACAAATTCCTGTTTAAACCATGCTATCAAAGTACACATCTTTATATGTTTTGTTTTTTAGTATATTACCCAAACCACTACCAAATTCCACTTTATTAACTATTTATGTTTATAAAGATTTATGTGCGAAGGAAATCAACTTATTATATAAGTAAACATCGCGTTTATCAAAATATTCATTTGTAAATTTATCAATAGAAAACCATTCAACTCCACTATTTTCATCTGAACAAATTCGCACCTCATTATTCTCATCTGATAGTATAATATAAGCAATAGATAAATGTAGGTGCGCATTTACATATTTAGATTTTCTAACATGTCCAAATACCGGAAGTATATCAATTGAAGCTATTCTATCGGTTAATGGATAAATATTAGTAATACCAGTTTCTTCTGCAGCTTCTTTTATTGAAACATATAACAAATCTTCATCGCCATCTGCATGTCCGCCTGTCCAAGACCAAACATTTCGTATATTATGATGCACTAACAATACCTTATCTAAAGTTTTATTCATAACAAATCCGGAACTTGTTATATGTGCAATTTCATTATCTCTTAGCAAAACATTGTTTCCAAAATGTTCTATATAGTCTAAGATAACTTTTTTATCCTGTGCCTCCTGTTTATTTACAGGATTATAACCTTCTATAGCCTTTATATACTCCACAATATCTCCTCGAATTTTAGGGACGGATCTTAAAATAATATAATTAGTTAAAGCATAATTCTTGAATTTGAAGGTCCGTCCCCGTAATTTTGTAATTTTTTTAACGCTGTTTTCTCCAAATCACTTTGCGTTATTATATCATGTCTTACTGACTAATACCACAAAATAAAAACAGAGTACGGCACTTATTAAAGGCAATACTCTGCTTGAATACTCTAATCTTATTAAGTTAGACTTATTTCTGTCCTACGTCACCTTTTGTATTTATTGCCGCCTGCGCCGCTGAAAGTCTTGCTACGGGTACTCTGAACGGTGAGCATGATACATAGTCAAGTCCTACTTTGTGGAAGAATTCAACCGATGCGGGGTCTCCGCCGTGCTCGCCGCAAACTCCGAGGTGAAGATGTTCCTTTGTCTCTCTTCCCAATTTAACAGCCATTTCCACCAAGCTTCCAACGCCTTCCTGGTCAATTGTCTGGAACGGGTCTTGCTCCAATATGCCTGCATCCTTGTAGTCATCCAAGAATTTACCGGCATCGTCCCTTGAATAACCAAATGTCAATTGTGTAAGGTCATTTGTTCCGAAGGAGAAAAAGTCTGCATACTCCGCTACTTGATCAGCTATGATGCATGCTCTTGGAATTTCAACCATTGTTCCAACTAAGTACTCGAGATTTGAATTCATTTCCCTTTTTGTTTTTTCTGCGGTTTCAATTGTTAATTCTCTTAATATTTTAAGCTCTTCCTTCTTGCCGATTAACGGAATCATTATTTCGGGAACTATATTTATATTTTCTTCCTTTGATACTTCAATCGCAGCTTCTATTATTGCTCTTATCTGCATTCTTGCAATTTCAGGGAATGATATTGCAAGACGGCATCCTCTATGACCCAACATTGGGTTGAACTCTGCCAAACTGTTAATTTTTTCTTTCAATTTCAGTAAAGAAACGTTCATTGCCTCAGATAATTCTTTTATATCATCTTCATCTGTGGGTATAAACTCATGAAGCGGCGGGTCAAGAAGTCTTATGGTAACAGGGCGCACACCCATTACTCTGAATATTTCTTTGAAGTCTTTTTTTTGCATGGGCAGAATTTCCGCCAAGGCTTTTTCTCTTTGTTCCAATGTATCTGAAATAATCATTTTTCTTACGGAGAATATACGGCTTTCTTCGAAAAACATATGCTCAGTTCTGCAAAGACCTATACCTTCCGCCCCGAATTTAATGGCTGCAGCCGAATCGTTTGGTGTGTCGGCATTTGTACGAATTCCAAGCACCCTGAATTCATCCGCCCAATTCATTAATTTTTCAAAATTACCCGATATATTTGCTTCCACCGTTTCAATTATTCCTTTATAAACACTGCCTGTTGAACCGTCAAGAGAAATATAATCTCCTTCGTTGAATACTTCTCCCTTAACACGCATTGTTTTATTTCTTTCGTCTACATTTACTGTTTCGCATCCGGCAACACAGCATTTGCCCATTCCTCTTGCAACAACTGCTGCGTGGGAAGTCATTCCTCCTCTTGAAGTAAGAATACCCTTAGCCTTGCTCATTCCTTCGATATCCTCGGGAGAAGTTTCTTTTCTCACAAGGATTGTTGCTTCGCCTCTTAATGATGCGGCAACTGCCTCATCAGCAGTGAAGTATATTTTGCCCGATGCGGCTCCCGGGGATGCGGGAAGACCTTTGGCAATAGGAGTTGATTTTTTCAGTTCTTCGGGGTCGAATTTTGGATGCAGAAGCTGGTCTAATGATGTCGGTTCAATTCTCATAACAGCTTCTTCCTTAGTTATAAGTCCTTCTTCAACTAATTCCACGGCAACTCTTAATGCCGCTTCCGCCGTTCTTTTGCCGGAGCGTGTCTGAAGCATGAATAATTTACCCTGCTCAATTGTAAATTCAATATCCTGCATATCCTTGTAATGTTGTTCCAAGGTATGAGCGGTACTAATGAATTCGTCATATATTTCCGGCATTATTTCATTTAATTTATCAATCGATAAAGGAGTTCTGATTCCTGCAACAACATCTTCACCCTGCGCGTTTATTAAAAATTCACCGAATACTTTCTTTTCTCCTGTGGATGGATTTCTCGTAAATGCAACTCCCGTACCCGATGTGTCTCCCATATTTCCATATACCATGGACTGAACATTTACGGCAGTTCCTATGTCGTGGGGTATATCGTAAAGGTTTCTGTAGGTAATTGCTCTTTGGTTGTTCCATGATTTGAAAACAGCTTCCACTGCCATTAAAAGCTGTTTTTCAGGATTCTCCGGGAAATCCTCGTTAATTTTATTTTTATAAATTTGCTTGAATTCCTGTACAAGTTCCTTTAAGTCATCTGCTGTTAATTCGGTATCATATACGCAGCCGGTTTTTTCTTTTTTTCCGTCAAGTGCATCGTCAAACAAATATTTTGGAATTTCTAAAACAACATCTCCAAACATTTGTATAAATCTTCTGTAGCTGTCATACGCAAAACGTGGATTACCTGTTTTTTTTGCAATACCTTCAACAGTTTCATCGTTTAGTCCAAGGTTTAAAATTGTGTCCATCATTCCCGGCATAGAAAATTTAGCACCTGAACGAACCGATACCAAGAGAGGATTTTCTGAATCCCCGAATACCTTGCCCGTTTGTTCTTCAAGAACAGATAGATTATACCTTATTTGCTTGATGATTTCTTCGGTTAATTTTTCTCCTTGATTGTAAAATTCTGTGCATGCTTCTGTGGTGACGGTAAATCCTTGGGGAACAGGAAGACCAATGTTTGTCATTTCAGCTAAATTGGCTCCCTTTCCTCCTAATAAGCCTTTTTGAGAAGCATTTCCTTCTTTGAATAAATAAACCCATTTCTTGCTCATATAGACCTCCATATTTCATAGATTTCCTAATAATATTATGTATACAACATTTATTAATATAGGATTATTCCTTATGTGAAAACGCTTAATCAGCGTAATATTTAATCTTTACAACTTTGTTTTTTTTGAATTATATAAACATTAATATATAATAAAATTTGGAAAAAGTACAGTACTATTTCAAAAAAATAAAAAAATAATAATAGCTTTGACATACCTGTTAAAAAATAATATAATTGATAATAATGCATTTTATTAAATTCAATGCATAGTGAGGTTGTAATGAAGTTATTAGATAATATTAATACACCGCAGGATATTAAGCATTTAAATATAGACGAATTAAATATTCTTTGCGGTGAATTGAGAGAATATGTTTTGGCAAGTGTTTCTAAAACAGGAGGTCACCTTGCCTCTAACTTAGGAGTGGTGGAGCTTACAGTTGCACTGCACAGGGTTTTCGATACTCCGCATGACAAGATTGTTTGGGATGTGGGGCACCAGACATATGTTCATAAAATTCTTACGGGAAGAAAAAATGAAATGTCTACATTAAGGCAATTTAAGGGTCTGAGCGGATTCCCGAAAAGAAGTGAGAGTATATACGATGTTTTTGATACAGGTCACAGCAGCACATCTCTTTCCGCCGCAATGGGTATGGCAAGAGCAAGAGATTTACATAATGAAGATTATGAAATAATAGCGGTAATAGGCGATGGAGCACTCACCGGAGGAATGGCTTTTGAAGCATTGAATGATGCGGGAAGAAGCAATACGAAGCTTTTAATAATTTTAAACGACAATGAAATGTCTATATCGAAAAATGTGGGAGGACTATCCCGTTATTTAAGCAGAATAAGAACTACCAAGGGATATTTGTCGACAAAGAAAGATGTTGAAAAACTGTTAAACAAGACGGCTGTCGGAGGAAAAATTAAAGCGTTTTTAAAAAGGGCAAAGGATGGTATTAAGCAAATAGTAGTTCCCGGCATGCTTTTTGAGGAGCTTGGACTTACATATATGGGACCTGTGGACGGGCATAACATACATGAAATTATTGAGAATTTAGAAATAGCAAAAAATATTGAAGGTCCTCTGCTGATGCATGTTATTACAAAAAAAGGCAAGGGCTATAAATTTGCCGAAGAAAGACCAAACGAATTTCACGGAGTTTCTGCTTTTAATATAGACACAGGTGAAAGATTAAAAAAATCTTCCGAGACTTATTCTGATTTTTTTGGTATGAAGATATGCGAAATTGCGGAGAAAAATAAAAATGTGGTTGCAATTACAGCTGCCATGACTGATGGGACAGGTCTCAATGATTTTGCAAAAAAATTCCCCAAGAGGATTTATGATGCGGGTATTGCAGAACAGCATGCGGTTACAATGGCTGCGGGACTTGCAACAAGCGGAATTGTTCCTGTGGTTGCCATTTATTCATCATTTCTTCAAAGGGCATACGACCAGGTTATACATGATGTTGCGCTTCAAAATCTTCATGTTGTTTTTGCAATTGACAGAGCAGGTTTGGTTGGAGATGATGGTGAAACTCATCAGGGCGTTTTTGATGAAGGATTTTTAAGCATAATTCCGAATATGATTGTGTTGTCTCCGGCGGATTACAGAGAATTTGGAAACATGCTTGATTTTGCTGTCTCTTCATTAGACGGCCCCGTTGCTATCAGATATCCCAGAGGGAGCATGAATGGAAGTATAAATAATAGCGATGAGGAAATAGTATTGGGAAAAGGCTTCATTGCAGAAGAAGGCAGCGATATAACAATAGCCGCTGCCGGTAAGATGGTCAGCACAGCAATAAAAGTTAGGGATATTTTAAAAAAGGAAAATATAGACTCTGAAGTTCTTAACCTAAGATTTATAAAGCCTTTTGACAAGGAACTTATTTTAAAATCCGTCAATAAAACAAAATTGTTTGTCATAATTGACGAAGCCCCTGTTTATTGCTCTTACACAATGAATATTTGCAATATATTGCCTAAAAATGTCAATGTATTGATAAAAACATTGCCGGATGAATTTATAAAGCAAGGCTCAATAGAAGAGCTTTTAAAAGAAAATAAATTAGATGCAGAATCAATAGCTGCGGATATAATTAAGTGGAGGATGAAATGAAGCCAATAATAGGAGTAACAGTTGATAAGACCAGGGGAGACGGTTATAACTATCAAAAAATAAACGAGAGCAATTTAAATGCATTAACGAATTCGGGTGCAATACCCTTAATGCTTCCGATTACCGGAGATGACGCAATGATTGATGATTATTTGAACATTGTTGACGGACTTTATTTCAGCGGCGGTAATGATATAGATCCTCTGATCTTCGGGGAAGACCCTATAAAAGAAATCGGAGGAATAGATTACAGCAGAGATGAATTCGAAATAAAATTATTAAGAAAGGCAGCTTTAAAAAACATGCCGATACTTGGAATATGCAGAGGTGCGCAGGTTATTAACGCAGCATTAGGCGGTTCCTTATATCAAGATATCTATGCCCAAAGAGAAGGCACAAACGGTCATTCACCCAAATTTTCTTCAGGGGGATATGCACATCACAGAGTGAAAATTGAGAAGGACTCAAGAGTATATGATATATTAAAAACGGAAGAGATAAATGTAAATTCATTTCATCATCAGGCTGTAAAAAGATTGGCGGAAGGATTTAAAATTACTGCAATATCGGAAGACGGAATAATTGAAGCAATAGAATCTGTAAATCATTCTTTCTTAGTAGGTATACAGTGGCATCCGGAAATAATGTTTGAAAGATATCCTGTATTTTTAAAGATATTTGAAGCATTGGTTAATGAATGCTTAAAGAAAAAACGCTGAAAATGAATTAATAAGGAAGGCAACATCCCAATAAGGGCTGATTGCCTTTTTAAATTAAATTCCCTGCTAAATTTGCCGCGTATTTTGATTAATTATAAAATTAAAAGAAAATGTATTATTTGCTATTGAAATTATGAGCATTTTACATTAATATTATAATTACGAATATTGAATATTATTTCGGAAAATATTCACGATCAAAAAAATAAAGGGGATTTGAAGATGAATAAGATAGAAATAGTAATTGGGGATAAAAAATATAACGTACGAACTGATGAAAGTCCCGAATATGTTAGAAAATTAGAATCTGTTCTAAACAATCAAATTAATATAACAGCCAATCAAAACAAACGTTTTAATGATATAGACAAATTAATTCTTTCCTCCTTTGTAATTATTGATAAATATATGAAGCTTTCAGATGAGTTTTTGGAATACAAAAAAGAAATATGCGAGGAAATTCAAGCCTTAAAGGAGGCAAAGGAGTCGTCTGACAAAGAAAAAGAAGAGGTTGCAAACAAGGCTGCTGAAGCTGTAATAGAAAAAGAAAGATTCAAGGAAAAATTACTTGCTAAAGATAATGACAGAGAATATTTGAATTCACAAATATTGAAGCTGCAGGAAAGGGTAAGTGAGCAGGAGCAGCAGCTTATAAAAAGTGAAATGTTAATAAATGAATTAAAGCTTAAAAATGAAGAATTAAATGAAACAAATGAGGAATTATCCAATGAAAGAGAAAACTTTACAAAAGAAATAAGCTTCATGAATAATACAAAGAGCAGTTTGAACGGAAGGATTTCAAAACTTCAGTTAAAGCTTAATGAAAAGGAGCAGGAAGTAATAAAGCTCGAAAAAAACATAAGGGAGCTTAAAGGCAGCATTGACGATAAATCCCAAAAAATATTTAATTTCAGCGACGAACAGCAAAAAATGAATTTATTGATTGAAGCGAAGGGAAAAGATATTGAATCTTTAATGAATAAGATTAATTTGCTTCAAAGTAAAATTAACGATAAGGATCAGGTAATTTCTTCGAGAGATAAGAGCATAAGCGATTTAAAGGATAATGAGGATTTATTAAAGGAAAAATACGAATCAATAAATGATGAAAAGGAAAAATATTTAGAAGAGCTTTTGATGATAAACAGCGAAAAGGAAAGTCTCATTAACAATGTAAACCAGCTTCAGGAAAAACTGAACAGAAAAGAGGCTGAAAGATTCCGCAATCAATTGGAAATCAACGAGCTGAAAAAAGAAAATGCCGAGCTTATGGAGCTTTTGGATGAAGAAACAGCCAAATGAGGACGCATCAGCGTTCTTTTTTAAAGACAATGAGGGAAAGAGGAATGTCCCTGAATATAGGAAGGGAGTACAATGAGACAAAAATCTAAATCAGTTTTGGAATTTGATAAAATAATTGAAAAGATTGCACAATTTGCCGAAACTAAAATCGGAAAAGAAGAGGTTCGTAAATTAGATGTGTCCACTAATCAGGAGGGTGTTAAATTCATGCAGGAGCAAACAGCTCAGGCACTTTCCATAATTATTGAAAAAGGTTCGCCTCCCTTGGGAGGAATATCTGATATAAAGGAATATGTAAAAAGAGGAGCAGTGGGAGGAATTATATCTCTCAAGGGTCTTATAAACTGCGCCGATACTTTAAGGGCAGCAAGATTGTTGAAGAACTATGTTCTCCTTAACAATAATGACAGAACTTATGATTTGTTGGAAAAATTATGTGAAGATATTTATACGGACAAAAATATTGAGGATAAAATTTTTTCGGTCATTATAAATGAGGAAGAAATTGCCGATGATGCAAGCGCCGAGCTTAAAAAAATCCGAAGGGAAATTCAAATAAAAAGCAATTCAATAAAAAACAAAATAAATTCAATCGTAAGCTCTTCCACGATGCAGAAATACCTTCAGGAATCAATAGTAACAATGAGAAACGACAGGTATGTAATTCCTGTAAGAAAAGAATACAGGAGCATGGTGAGGGGTATAATTCACGATCAGTCCTCCACAGGTTCCACTCTTTTTATCGAGCCTATGTCAGTAGTGGAAATGACCAATGATATTGCTAATTTAAAAATTGAAGAAAAAAAGGAAATTGAGCGTATTCTTTTGGAGCTTAGCCTGATGATAGGCGATATAAGCGGGGAAATGCTTAATAACCAGGAAATTTTGAAGGAAGTGGACTTTATATTTGCCAAGGGGAAGTATGCCATAAGTATCAACGGAGTTGAGCCAAGAGTAAATGACAGGGGATATATTCGAATAAAAAAAGGAAGGCATCCACTCATAGACCCCCAGCTGGTAGTGCCTATTGATGCGGTTTTAGGGGACGAATATACAACACTCATAATAACAGGGCCCAACACGGGAGGGAAAACTGTTTCATTAAAAACCTTGGGGCTTTTTACGCTTATGGGAATGGCAGGACTTCACCTTCCAGCCGAATACGGCACGGAAATCTCTGTTTTCAGCTCAGTTTATGCTGATATAGGTGATGAGCAAAGCATAGAGCAAAGCCTTAGTACATTTTCTTCACATATGACAAACATTGTGAAAATATTAAAAGAGGTTGACGAAAAATCATTTGTACTTTTCGATGAGCTTGGCGCCGGAACAGACCCGACAGAAGGAGCCGCATTGGCAATTGCAATACTTGATACGCTTCATGAAAGAAAAATTGTTACTGCAGCAACAACACATTATTCCGAGCTGAAATTATACGCTCTTACAACTGAAGGAGTAATAAACGGAAGCGTTGAATTTAATGTTGAAACACTCAGTCCAACCTACAAGCTGTTAATAGGAGTGCCCGGAAAATCCAATGCGTTTGAAATATCAAAAAAGTTAGGTCTTAATGACCACATTATTCAAAAGGCAAAACAAAATATAGAAACGGACAAAATCGAATTTGAAGATGCCCTAAAACAAATTGAGGAAAATCGTATTTATATTGAGGAAAAGAAACAGGAAATTGACAGGCTTGAATCGGAAAGCAAGAAAAAACACAGCGATTTTTTATCAAAGGAAAGAAAATCCCTCGAGAAAAGCGAAAAGCTCATAGATGAAGCTAATTACGAGGCAAGAAAAATAGTTGAGAACGCCAAACGGGAAGCTGCTGAAATTATCAAGGAGTTAAGAAAATTAAACCTTGAAATGTATAAGGATAAAAACCGGCGTGCAAATGAATTAAGGCAATCTTTAAATGATAAAACCAAGGAGCTTACCGAAAATATTTATTCGGATATAATGGAGGAAGAGGATGCATATGACACAGCATCACCTTTAAAAACAGGGGATGCGGTAACGGTAAAAAGCTTGAACCAAAAAGGATATATTATTTCTGATATGGATGATTCGCCAACGGTAATGGTTCAAATAGGGCTGATTAAAACAAAGGTTAAAAAATCGGACTTGATAAAAATTAAATCCGAAGAAGAAGTAAAACAAAAAAGCAATACCTCAAGAATGGTAAAATTAAAAACCTCATCAATTAACCCGATAATTGATTTAAGAGGATACAATCTTGACGAAGCATTATTAGAGCTTGATAAATATTTGGATGATGCCTTTATGTCAAATTTAAACGAGGTTCAGGTAATTCACGGCAAGGGTATGGGAATACTCCGCGAAGGTGTAACTCAATTTCTAAAAAAACATAAGCATGTGAAGGAATCGAGGCTTGGTACATTCAATGAAGGCGGAGACGGAGTTACAATCGTAAAATTTAAATAAGGACGGTAGCCCGTGTCATTCTGAACCGCAGGTGAAGAATCTTAGGTTTTAAAATATCGATAATCTAAAGAAATTAATATATAATATCTTTAGATTAGAAATGAGGAGGTTGAATTTTATGTCAAATATTAAATCCAGTACTGACCTAAGGAATAATTATAACGAAGTTTCAACATTCTGCCATGAAAACAGAGAACCTGTCTATATTACAAAAAATGGAAAAGGTGATTTAGCTGTTATGAGCATTGAGACATATGAAATGCTCAATTGCAAGCTTGAGCTTTATCGCTTGATTGATGAAGGAAAAACAGCAACAATAGAGGGAAGGAAGCGTCTGATTGAAGATGTTATGAAAGATATTCGGCAGGATATAGCTGATGGAAAGATATAGGGTTGATGTATCGGAGCCTGCAAAAATATCCTTTTATAGTCGATGAACGGCTTGCAATGTTAGGATATCGCAAGTTGTTCGTTAAAAAATATGTTATTTTTTTACCATAGATGAAAAGTTAAAGGTTGTTGATATTGAGAGAATTCTATATGCAAGACGCAATTGGCGAAACATTCTGTAACTATTATACTCAATAGTCAATGTTACGAGTGTACAATAATTAAGGCACATAATATAGATTTCATAAAATGAAATTATATATATACTTAAAAAACTAGGAAAAAAGTCGATAAAAAAGCCGAGACGCATAATTAAAAAGCTTCTTAAAAAAATATGATTATCCTCCGGAGCACCACGATAAGGCTTTAGAAACAGTTATGCGACAAGCTGAAAAATGTGTGGAAATCAAGTTAATTTTATTATTTATGATAGTGTAGCAGAATCTGAAGCATTATATTAAACATATAAAATAATGAAAAGGAAAAGCAAATGGAAAACTTTAAAAACCTATATACCATTAACAAAACTTTGCGATTTGAGTTAAAACCTTGTGGCAAAACTAGAGAAAATTTTAAAAGAACAGAGATATTAGAGAGAGATGAATCAAAAGCAAGGAATAGAAAGAAAATGCAATCTATTATCGATGAAAGTTTAAAAAAAATGATTGAAGAACGCCTGAAAAATGTGGTGCTCGATGAAGAACATTTGACTAAGGCATTCTCTAATGATAGTAAAGAAAGAGAAAAATCATTGATTTTTTTAAAAAAGCAAGTTGTGCAAGTTTTTAATGATAAAGATTTTAAGGAAGAATATTTAAAACCTAAGAAAAATATTGAAAAGTTAGCTAAAAATTATCCGGACGAAAAAGTTATTCAGGAGTTTAATGAGTTTACAACATATTTTGTAAACTTCTTTGAGATAAGAAAGCATATATTTTTGGGAAATACTTCCGGATCAATTGCGTACAGACTGATTGATGAAAATTTAAAAATATACAGAAACAATGTTGAGAAGATAAAAAAACTACCTAAGGAACTGAAAATAGAATTAAATGATTTAATAAAAATAGATGATTTTTCGTACTATAACAATTATCTTACGCAATCAACAATAACGGAGTATAACGAGATACTTGGAGGTGTTGTTTTAAATAATGGAACAAAATTGCAAGGCATCAATGAAAAAATAAACCTGCATTGTCAAAAAAACAAGTTGAAGTTACCGAGGCTTGAACAATTGTATAAGATGATTTTATCCGATAGAGAAACAAGTTCTTTCGTAGTAGATGTTATTGAAAATGATGAAGAGTTGATTGAAATGCTTATGGGAGTAGCACATAAAATTTCACTCTCCAATGAAATTTCTTTATCGGAATATTATAATATTTTTATGAAATATACGGAGATAGGGAATTTACCGGGAGTTTCTTACACCTTAATTTCTAATTTGATATTAGAAGCTTATGATGAAAAATATGGAACCGCAAAACGAAAAAAGTCATATGAAAGCAATCGAAAAAGGGCAATTGAATCAGAAGTATATTCTATAGGTATGCTTTCGGAGCTATTAAAGGATACTGAAATTGATTTGATGCAAAATATTAAAATGAAATATAAAGAATTAATTGAGAATTGTAGATTAGCAAAAGAAAATTTTGAAAATGTAGATTGGCTTTCAATTGAAAACGTTAAACAATCGGGAAATACAAGAATTATTAAAGAATTTTTAGATGCACTTAAGGATATACAACGTTTTTACAGTTGGTTTGATATTGTTAATGAGGATAAAAATCCAAGTGTTGATTTCTATCTATGGCTATCAAAAAATATGGAGCAGTTAGGATTTGAATTCAATTCTATTTACAATAAAACCAGGAATTATCTGACTAAAAAACAATATTCTGAAGAAAAAATCAAATTAAATTTTGATTCTCCTACGTTGGCATATGGCTGGGATATAAATAAAGAAGTTGCTAACTCTGCATTTATATTGCGTAAATTAAATGATCAAAGAGTGGACTATAACTACTTTTTAGGTATATGGAACAAAAATATACCCCCAAGAGAAAATGTTATCATTTTTGACGATAACGGAGTGTATGAAAAGATGAAATATAAGCTTATTGCTGATCCAGGACGTGACTTAGCACATTTGTTTATGACAGGCAAGTGGAAGAAGCAGTATCCAATGACTCCGGAATTTGAAGATAAATATCAGAAAAAAGGATATAAAAAAGGCGATAATTTTGATAAAAAGTTCCTGCATCAACTCATTGATCGATATAAGCATGGGCTTATACATCACGAAAATAAGCATCAGGAGGTTTTTGAATTTAAATTTCGAGATACTAAAGATTATAATTCATACGAGGAATTTCTTTCAGATGTAAAAAGAGATAGCTATAAGGTATCTTTTGAGAAAATTGCAGACGTTGAAAGCCTTATAAATGAAGGGAAACTTTATTTGTTCCAGATTTACTCAAAAGATTTTTCAATTCATTCTAAAGGAACAAAAAACTTAAATACCATATATTTTGAATCCTTATTTTCAGAAGAGAATCTGAAAGAAAATATATTTAAATTGTCGGGAGGAGCAGAGCTTTTTTATCGACATGCTTCTTTAAAATATGGGACGAAAATACTCCAAAAAGGACATCATTATGAAGAGTTAAAGGATAAGTTTTCATATCCGATTATAAAGGATAAAAGATATTCAGAAGACAAATTTTTATTTCATGTACCTATAGAAATTAATTTCAACTCTGAAAACTTAACTGCCAAAAATTTTAATGAACGTGTAAATGAAAACATTAAAGAGTTTAAACACATTATAGGGATTGATAGGGGAGAGCGCCATTTAGTGTATTTATCTGTAATTGAAATAGCTACAGGTAAAATTATAGAGCAAAAACATCTTGATGAGATTATTAATTTTGATTCCAAAGGGAAGGAACACCGAACATCATATTTACAAAAGTTAGAGGAAAGATCGGAAACCATAAACAATGCACGTAAAACATGGGAGACAATTGAAACAATTAAAGAACTTAAAGAAGGATATATTTCTCAAGTTGTAAATGAAATTTGTAAATTACAGAGGGAATATAACGCACTTATTGTCATGGAAAATCTTAATTACGAATTTAAGCGTTCACGTTTCAAAGTGGAAAAACAGGTATACCAGAAATTTGAAACTGCATTGATTAAAAAGTTTAATTATGTTATTGATAAGAATAATCCGAATACTTATTTAAAGGGCATTCAATTAACAAATCTTATTACAACATTAGATAAAATTGGCAGCCAGACCGGAATTATATTCTACATTCCGGCGTGGAATACATCCAAAATTGATCCGATAACAGGTTTTGTAAATCTTTTGAATAATGCAGATATGAAGTATATAAATCAAGAAAAAACAAAAGAATTCATTGAAAAGATTGACAGGACTTACTATGAAAACGGACAATTTAAATTTGATATTGATTTTGCAAGGTGGAACAATCGTTATGGAGAAAGCCGTACAAAATGGACATTAACAAGTTATGGCAAACGAATTGAAACATACAGAGACCCTGAAAGGAATAATCAGTGGTGTTCTGATGAAATTGACTTAACAGAGGAGTTTAATAAGATTTTAAATATAGATGGAACGCTAAAAATGAAAGATGTAAAAACGTATAAAAGGTTTATGCAGTTATTCAGGCTTATGTTGCAGATTCGTAATTCTGTGGTAGGAACAGATACAGATTATATGATTTCACCGGTTGTCGGAAAAATAGGTATTAACTTCGATTCACGAGAAGTGGAAAAGAAATTGCCAGAAATATTGCCAAAAGATGCAGATGCGAATGGAGCGTATAATATTGCACGCAAAGGATTAATGGTAGTAGAAAATATCATAAATGGCATTCATGAACCAACAAAGATAGGTAATGCAGATTATTTAGCATATGTGCAAAAATAAGTATATGGGAGGTTTATTGCTTCATGCAATGTAGAAGTATGGAACAGTTAATAAAGATTTCAAATTTAAATGATTTTATTTTTTGTCCTGCAAGTATTTACTACCATGGAATGTATGAAGAATTAGATCGTTCTGTATATCAGGAAATAGATCAAATACGTGGCACGTTTGTTCATGAATCCATTGACAAGTCATCTTATTCGACAAGAAAAGATATTTTGCAAGGTATAGAAGTTTATACAAATCAATATAAAATTATTGGTAAAATTGATATTTTTGATGAAAAAAGAAAGCTTTTAGTTGAACGTAAAAACAAAATAACAACAATCTATGACGGATATATTTTTCAACTTTATGCACAGTATTTTGGAATGATTGAGCAGGGGTATATAGTTCAAAGTTTAAATCTTTATTCCTATTCAGATAACAAATCATATCCGGTTAAGCTGCCGGAGCAAGATTTGGATATGTTTGCTAAATTTGAAAATCTTATAACAAATATCACAACTTTTGATTTAACAAAGTTTCGTCAAAGTAATAAAGAAAAATGTAAAAAATGCATCTATGCTCCACTTTGTGTAAATGGAGGAGAAACAGAATGTTAAGTGAACCTAATTTTTCAGCTCGAAAAATTGTAATGATCCATACTAATCAAGGGCAAAAAATAAGTTTCTCAAACGACAATATTTTAGTAAAAGACATAGAAGGCAAAACCGTTTTACAATATACATGTCATCGTATTTTTATCATTTATATAGTTGGCGGATTTTCAGTGACTACCGGATTGATTGAACGAGGTCGAAAATTTGGTATATCTTTTGTATTCTTGACAGGAGGCTATAAATTTTATGAGAGTATTCCGTATAAGTCCAGGGGAAACACCATTCTTGTAAGGCGACAATATGAAACAAATATCGGCTTTGAAATAGGACAAAACATTGTGAAAAATAAAATCCTCACTCAAAAGAAAGCCTTGCAATCCCTTAGAAGATACAAGGAAGATATAGAACTTATGGAGAATTGCCTTGTAAAGTTAGATGAACCCATCAGCGATTTACCTACTTTGATGGGGGTTGAAGGAACTGCTGCTAAAGTATATTTTAAGAGAATGTTCGATATGGTTGATTGGAAAGGAAGACAGCCACGAGTAAAAAGAGATATTATTAACCTGTTATTAGATATTGGATATACGGTGTTGTTTAATTATATTGATGCATTAGTTTCTATGTATGGATTTGATACATACAAAGGAAATCTACATCAGGAGTTTTATAATCGAAAATCTCTAATTTGCGATTTAGTGGAACCATTTAGGGTAATTATAGATCTTAAAATCAGAAAGATGTATAACCTAAAACAAATATCAGAAGATGATTTTATCTGTCAAAAAGGAAGGTATATGGTCAATTACAAAAGCAATATTAACTATGGCGTTGAATTTGCAAAAGAAATAAATAGGCATAGTATATGTATTTTTCGCTACATTAAAAGCTACTATAGATGGTTTATGACCAGCGAAGACGTTAGTAAAATGCCTATTGTCGAGGTAATAAAAAATGATACTGATTAGTTACGATATTTCCAGGAACAAAATACGTACACGATTTAATAAATACATTCGAAAATATGGATTCATGTTGCAATATTCTGTCTATGAAATTTCTAATAGTGAAGGAATGTTGGATAAAATTATTTGGGATATTGAAAATCGCTGGAAAAAAGTTTTCGACGAGAGTGATTCTGTGATTATTATAAAAACAGGGAAAAGCTGTAAGATTACAAAATTTGGGTATGCAAAACATGATGAAGATGATATAATTGTAATATAAAAATGGGTCGATATAGAATGCAAATCGTAGTCTTAATGTGAAACTAAGGAGATATTATGAGCAAATTAAGCAAAAATAATGCATTTTTAATTCAATTTTGTGAAAATTTCTCCCGAAAAATATAATTTGGGGTCTATAAGACCTATATAATTTCTACTGTTGTAGATTCAGGAAAAATAATTATCGCATCAAGAGTCTATAAGACCTATATAATTTCTACTGTTGTAGATATTGCAACAGAGGTAAAAGAAGTCAGATGTCTATAAGACCTATATAATTTCTACTGTTGTAGATGTCTAACTCTGTATTAACCTGGTTAGGTCTATAAGACCTATATAATTTCTACTGTTGTAGATCAGGTTCTTGTAGCAAATCTTTCTGCTGTCTATAAGACCTATATAATTTCTACTGTTGTAGATAGAGCGGAAACCATTAGCCATCTTCCCAGTCTATAAGACCTATATAATTTCTACTGTTGTAGATTTGCCTCGTCATCCTCTACATAAGGGAGTCTATAAGACCTATATAATTTCTACTGTTGTAGATATATCAATTGTATCGGTTGCATTTGCGGTCTATAAGACCTATATAATTTCTACTGTTGTAGATGTTAAGGAGAATAACAATTCTTTATTTGTCTATAAGACCTATATAATTTCTACTGTTGTAGATATAAATATGGTGTTGAATTTGTGAGGTCTATAAGACCTATATAATTTCTACTGTTGTAGATAACACTCATCATAGACCTCCTTATAATTGTCTATAAGACCTATATAATTTCTACTGTTGTAGATCGACACCGTGCAAGGTTTCAGTATGATGTCTATAAGACCTATATAATTTCTACTGTTGTAGATTTCAAGGCATGTACATTAAGTCAAATATGTCTATAAGACCTATATAATTTATACTGTTGTAGATAGGCCTTGAAGGAAGAGTTTGTAGAGGGTCTATAAGACCTATATAATTTCTACTGTTGTAGATAAGTAATTAACAGAGTATTCTAAGGAGGTCTATAAGACCTATATAATTTCTACTGTTGAAGATGACACAGTTTATAATTTTCCCAATACGTCTATAAGACCTATATAATTTCTACTGTTGTAGATTTTTTACCGGGAAGGACTCTGTTGATATGTCTATAAGACCTATATTGTAAAACAGAAATGAACTAAGTTGACAAATTCCAACGTAAAAATTATAATAAATTAAAAATTACACAAAAAAACAATGAATGTACGGAGGAAATATGGATAGAGAAATAGTAAGGCTTGATATGAACATGGATTTTGAGGCATTTGAAGAACTGTCGGTAATTTCTTTCGGTGAAGCAACAAACTCAAAGAAAGAAATGTATGAATGGCTGTTCGAAAAGAATCCTTACAATAAATCAGGGAATATGATGTATTTGTTAAAGGAAGGGGATAAGGTTATAGGATGCGACGGGCTTCTGCCCAATGAGCTGTACGTTAATGGAAAAACCTTGTTAACGGCGCACTCGGTTAAATCCATGACCCATCCGGATTACAAAAAGCAGGGTATATTCAGAATGATGACGGAAAACTCCTGCGAAAGAGGAAGGCAGGATGGTGTGGATGTGGTGATAGGACTTGCCAACGACCAATCCTATCCTGCATATCAAAGATTCGGCTGGCCTACACTTTTTGAAAAGGAGGTTTATGTAAAGCCGATTCTGATTAACAATATACTTAAAAGAAGAATTAAGATAGGATTTTTGGCGGAAATGGGGAACTCAATATATGCCGCATTTATGAAAAAAAAGCTTAAAAACCATATGGATAAGGAAATACAATTTGAAATATTGAATATGGTTCCGGAGGAAGTTCAAGAATGCTGGGACAAATATAAATCAAAATATAATGTTCTTTTGGCAAGGGACTACAAATATTTAAATTACAGATATAATGAAAGACCGGATATCGATTATGTGACTGTTCTTGCAAAACTTAACAAAGAAATTGTCGGTTTTGCAATACTTCATAACGCAGTTGCAAACGGCTCCAAAATGACGTCGGCAGTTGAATTCTTTACAGACCCGGGCAATGAAAGATATATAAAAGCATTGGCGGACGGAATTGCAAAATATTGCTATGATAAGGGACTTGAATATGCTGTTATCGGAACCGGACTTTATGGTTCATATAGGAATGTTCTTTTAAAGAATGGATTTATGGTAACAAGGAAGCCTCCCAAAAATAATATGATGATTGCCCATATCTTATCCGATAAGGTAACGCTTGAAGAAATAACAGGTCATGAAAAATGGCATATTACTCAGGGAGACGGTGAAACAGAGCTTGACTTATAAGTTGACACATTAAAAAGCCTGTGATATTATTGTGACTACAAAAAGATTATCAAGGCTGCGCCGAATCATTGATTATGCTGGTTGACGGAGTTATAAATTAAAATAGAGGAAATGGAGTCGGAGGAGAGAGATGGATTTTAAAGAAAAAGTAGCTGAGATTTTTGCTTCCATAGAAGACATATCTATGGATGAAGCTCTTCAATTAATAGAGATACCGCCTAATTCAGACATGGGAGATTATGCGGTACCTTGCTTTAAATTTGCAAAAAAATACAAAAAATCACCTGCAGCAATAGCAAATGAAATAGTTGAAAAGATTGGAATATCAGAAGATTTCGAAAAGATAGAAAGTGCGGGACCATATGTAAATTTTTTTGTGAGCAAAGTGCACTTTGCCGAGAAAGTTTTGAAAGAGGCTTTTGAAGAAAAAGAAAATTTCGGAAGTACGAATATTGGAGAGGGCAAGACCGTAATAGTTGAGTTCTCATCTCCAAACATTGCAAAACCATTTCATATTGGTCACATACGCTCAACTTTAATCGGAAATGCCATTAACAATATTTATAAATATATGGGATATAACACTGTTGCTATAAATCACTTGGGGGATTACGGAACACAATTCGGGATGCTTATATCAGCCTATAAAAAATGGGGAACTCCCGAAATTGTGGAAGCCATCGAAAAAGACCCCATACCTGAACTTTTGAAGCTGTATGTAAGATACAACCAGGAAATTGAAATTCACCCCGAATATAAGGAAGAAGCAAGATATTGGTTCAAGGAATTGGAAAACGGAAACGAAGAAGCTTTAAAACTATGGCACTGGTTCAGAGAAGTAAGCTTAAAAGAATTTAACAGAGTATATGATATGTTTGGTATTAAGTTTGATTCATTGGCAGGAGAAAGCTTTTATTCTGACAAGATGCCTGCAATAATTGATGAATTAGAGGATAAGGGATTGCTGAAGGACTCGGAGGGAGCAAAAATAGTAGAGCTTTCTGAATATGGACTGACCGACGCTTTAATTCAAAAGAGCGACGGCTCCACTCTTTATGTAACCCGTGATGTTGCAGCGGCAAAATACAGAAAGGATACATATAATTTTTACAAAAATATTTATGTGGTCGGTGCACCGCAAAAGCTTCATTTTGATCAATGGAGAAAAATCATCGATTTAATGGGTTATGACTGGGCATATGATTGTGTGCATGTTATGTTTGGAACGGTCAGCTTGGAGGACGGTGCTTTAGCTACACGAAAAGGAAGGGTAGTATTTTTAGAAGATGTTTTGAAAAAAGCAATCGAAAAAACTACGGAAATTATAAATGAAAGAAATCCGAATTTGGAAAACAGAGAAAAAGTTGCCAAACAGGTTGGAATCGGAGCTGTAATATTCCAGGAACTTTTCAACAACAGAATTAAGGACTATGTATTTTCATGGGATAAAACGCTGAGTTTTGAAGGTGAAACAGGTCCTTATGTGCAATATACATATGCAAGAACCTGCAGTTTGCTGCGAAAAGCAAATATGGATGTAAATGACGATGTTGATTATTCTGTTTTAACCGACAATGAATCATTTAATGTCATTAAAAAGCTCCAAGGCTTTAAAGAAGCTCTTATAGCAGCACATGACAAATATGAGCCCTTTATAATAACAAGATATATTGTGGGACTCGCGCAGGAATTCAACCGATTCTACCATGAATGTCCAATCATAACCGATGATGAAAGAGTAAAAAAGGCAAGACTGCTTCTCACTCTGAGCGTTAATATGGTTCTTAAAAAAGGTATGGAGCTTTTGGGAATGGAAGCACCGGAAAAAATGTAACAGAATAAAGGAGCTATATGAGTTCCTTTTTTTTGTGTAAAAGTCAAATTATCTCAGAATTCAACAATTCATTTCATGTTTCAACATTGAGCAATTATTATGTTTACAATATAATTATTATTGGACATGGAGGTGTGAAATGAAAAGGGAAAAATATTTAACGGTTCTGATAGCATTGTGCATATTTTCTTACTTTATGATGGTAAATACAAGTATGACCGCAGGTGCAGAGGATATGCAAAATTATTACAAATTACCCCGGGAACCAATAATAAAAACATATATTTACAATTTAAGAGATTCATTTATTCGTGAAAGAAAACTTATTCAATATGCAGAAGAGCTGACGGGATTAAGTCATGACTACTGTGAATTCCTTGTTGAAGAAAGCAAAGAGAAAAATATAGACCCATTTATTGTGTTAGGCTTAATAAAAAGGGAAAGTGATTTTAATCCCAATGCCAAGGGTGACGCAGGAGAAAGGGGACTCGGTCAGCTTATGGAGAACACTGCTTCAATTATTGCCGGAAATTTAGGCTATTCATATAATCACGATATGCTCTTAGACCCGGAGTTCAACTTGAAGCTTACCATTACACAGCTTTCATATCTTAATAAGATATACGATAGGGACATGCATAAAACCCTTACCGCATATAACAGAGGTCAGCAGGGACTTGAAGAATATATAAATTCAAAAGATGAAAAAGGAATCAGTGATTATTCCTTAAAGATTTTACAATTTGCTTCTGAATATAAAGAAGCATTTGATAAATTTTATAATTGATTGTATAATGGAATCACAGCTGATACTGTGATTGGGAGAATATATGCAATCAAAAATAAATGATTTACTTAATTTTTGCTATGATGATACAGAAAGTATTGAATTTCAGCTATTTTTAATTACGGTTAAATGCCTTATGCCTTATGAAGATAATATAGGGTGTATTTTTGATGTTGACAGATATAATAAAGAAATTGAACTGTTTGAATACTATATGAACGAAGAGGATGAAATCATCAATTACCGGCTTCAGCATAAAAAACCGTCTGACTGCAATGATGAACTTTTGGAGTTTAAAATTATTCCCATAATCATATCGAACACAGTATGGGATAATACAATTGATGAACTCTTAAAGGCGGTTGTATTCTATACATTAAATAAAAATACACTGTTAGACGCCATACTTATTTCATCGGCAATTTATGAATTAATGGAGAATAGTTCAAATGAAGATATTGAAGAATTAGCTAAGGAGAGACTGATAAACTTTTCGGTTAAAGATTTTTTTACCAATAGTCAAATGGCGGCAGAAAAAAATTACATAATTGATTTTGAGAGAGAAAGAATAAGATTACTTTCCAAGCCTATACTTTTTGATGAACATACTATTGACAAATACAAGGCATTAAAATATATTTTTAAAAGGAAAGATTCCTTTAATAAAAATCGGAATGGTTCTGTGGAAAACAAATCTGATTCGGATAATAGTTCTGATAGATCGGAAGTGCTTAACAGCTTTTCGGAATATTTGTACAAATTAAGAAAAGGAACAATTAATCCCGAAAAGCTAAAGATATCTGATAAAATTCCGGATATTAAGGAATGCCTGAGGCATCCCTTATTTAACCATCCCCTTTTAGGAAGGTGCAAGGTGGTGCAAAGAACGGGAAGTGCTGTAATAATCAGGAATAAAACGGGAACTATGAGGATAAGAATATGAAAGTTTTGTTGGCAGCCATAGATTCGAAGTTCATACATGCAAATTTAGCGGTAAGATATTTAAAAAAATGCTGCGATGAATTTGACATTGAAATAAAGGAATTCACCATAAACCAAAAAATAGAATATATATTAGGTGAAATTTTGTCCGCAGATGCGGATATAATTTGTTTTTCATGCTATATATGGAATGTTGATTATATAAATGATATATCCTACATATTAAAGGAAGCAAAAAATAAAGCGCGAATATTATACGGAGGACCTGAAGCATCCTTTGAAATAAAAAATATGATGGAAAACAATCCGTTTATCGATTATATTATTTATGGGGAAGGCGAGGCAACATTTAAGGAATTTCTCGAAGAAATTCAAAAATTAAATCCAAATTTATATAAAATTAAAGGCTTGGCATTTAAAGAAAACGGAAATATAGTTATAAATGATGGCAGAAAGCTTATAGATAATCTCGATGATATAAAATATCCATATGACCCTGATGATGAATTCGACAATAAAATAATATATTATGAATCTTCAAGGGGATGCCCATTTAACTGCAGTTTCTGCATGTCCTCCATCGATAAAAAAATGAGAATTTTTTCAATGGAAAGAGTTAAAAGGGACTTAAAAATGCTTTTAAATACTAAGGCAAGACAAATAAAGTTTGTAGACAGAACATTTAATGCCGATTATAGGCGATCAATGGAAATAATGCAGTATATTGCAGAAAACAATAAAAATTATATGACAATTCACTTTGAAATAACCGCAGATATAATAAATGATGAATTTCTAAATTTTATAGGTAAAATGCCTGTGAATATGTTTCAATTTGAAATAGGTGTTCAATCGTTGAATGAAGATACTCTTCTTGAAATTAACAGACGCATGGATAAATATAAATTATATCATGTAATTGAAGAAATAAGCAAGAACAATAATATACATATGCATCTTGATTTAATTGCGGGACTGCCATGCGAAGATTACTCCTCTTTTCAAACTTCTTTTGATGGAATACATATGCTTAATGCAGAGAAAATTCAGCTTGGTTTCTTAAAGGTATTAAAAGGAACGAAGATGTATGAAGATAAAGACAAGCACAGGATAAAATATATGCATAAGGCTCCATATGAAGTAATAAGTACAAAATATATAACATTGACCGAATTACTTAAACTAAAGAATATTGAAGAATTGGTGGATAAATATTACAACGAAAAATACTTTAACAATTCTTTAAAGTATATTATTGATAATATATTTCCTGATTCAGCCTTTAAATTTTATGATTCCTTCAGCGAGTATTGGCAGAAAAATGATTTATATAATAAATCCCACAGCAGAAAAAAGCTTTACAAAATACTGTATGATTATATAGAATATATTAACAAGATGAGTAATGAGTTTGCTTCGTCATTGAAATTTGATTATATATTTAACAATCAATACGAGGATATTCCCGATTATTTAGGAAGGGAGTCTGAAGATAAATTTAAAAATATAAAGCGTCGTTTGGCAAATGACGGTGAATTTAAAAATAAATATTTCTCTCCTTTTGAAGGTAAGATTATAAATGATTTCAGAATTGCCGAAATCGGAGAGGATATAATATTGTTCATCTATAAGGAAAAGGACAATATTTTCAACAGATGTGAAACATATGATATTAACTATCTAAGGGGAGACTGAATATTATGAAAAGTAATAAATTTTTTGAAGAGTATTATCTGAAAAAAAGAGACGATATTTCCTTTATAACCTTAAAGAAGGGTGCAGCTATAAGCTTTAAGGATAAAACATATATAACAGAAAAAGAGATGCCAGTGCCCGTAAGAGTAGAGAAGCTTTTAGAAGATATAAAAAAGCAAAATGAAATAGACGGAATAACTTTGAATAACATTGTTGACGGAATTATATATATTTTGGGTTCCGACAGCAGCTTTGAACATATACAGGATTATATGGATATGTTTGAAGAGCTTGATTTTAAGCTTATACCTTACATTATATATTGCATAAATAATAGCAATAAAACAGAGGACAGCATTGTTTACGGCAGAGCCTTAATTAATAATGAAGAAAATGAGAAAACCTGTTTTATGTATGCATCGGCTTTGGAAAAGATGGGAATGGAGCTTCATGATAAGGAAAACAGTGAATTAAGCCAATTATTTTTGGAGGAAGCAAATAATTATTTTGAAAAATGCCTTGAGTATAATGAAAAGTTTGCATTAGCCTATTATAAATTAGGTTATTATTATAAAAGGAAGCAGCAATATATAAAGGCTGAGCTGACTTGGTCAAAGCACCGGGAATTGGATGACGACAATTTAAGAATAGAAGAAATAAGGAATGAATTGATTCAATTAAAGCCGTATGTTGACTTTGAAAATGGATATAATTTAGTATTGAAGGAAAGACCTGAAGAAGCATTGGATTTGTTGCTGCCGTTAGTAAAGGATTTCAGCGGGTGGTGGAACTTGTTGTTTTTTATAGGTCTTGCCTATAGAACTATGGGAGAGTATGACATTGCGGAAACATATTTTGAAAATGTATTAAAAATAAACAGTGTTCAAAAAGATGCATTAAATGAATTGGGATTATGCAAAATATGCAGGGGAAAATATGTTGAAGCGGCAGAATTATTTTCAACGCTGCTAAGCTTGGACCCAGGCAATTGTGAGGTATTCTGTAACAGAGCGATAGCTTATATGTACAATGATCAATCGGACAGAGCAAAAGAAGATATTCAAACTGCTTTGAAAATCAACCCCAATGATCCGGTAGCACTTAGTATTAAGGAAGAGTTAGAAAAATAATAACTGATAAAAATGGTAAACTAATAAAAAACATGCTGAAAAAGGGGATTGACAAAGCAAAATAAGTGAGCTACAATATAAAAGCGCTTTAAAATGTTAGCGCAGCAATTTATGGGGAGTATTTTGATTAAAAATAATTAATTAAAAATTAATAGAAACTAATTAAAAATTTGTTGACATTACCCCATAGTTGTGATAAACTAACAAAGCTGTCGAAATCGGCAGAGAGAAAACTTAGTAAAAATTGGTAGTTGACATTGCTTAAAAGACATGATAATCTACTAAAGCTGTCTCAAGAGACAGCACAGAACTTAGACAATAAAACAGCATAAGAAACCTTTAGAGTTTTTAAAAAGAACAAAAAAGTAATGAAAGACAAAAGATAGCTAACGTTATCTTGAGCAAGAATATTAAACGAGAGTTTGATCCTGGCTCAGGACGAACGCTGGCGGCGTGCCTAACACATG